>OIXA01001008.1_pt1 | contig 37759 bp, 50 predicted proteins | sample 1587721 | NCBI WGS metagenome assembly OIXA01 (sample SAMEA3888900, study PRJEB22519) | human gut metagenome | biome: human gut; feature: human-associated habitat; material: faeces | place: Denmark | collected 2013
CCGAGCGCCCGCTCATCGGAGATCATTTTTCGGAGCGCCCGCGCGTCCCTTATGCCCATCATTTGGCAAAGCTCCGTCGTCTTGATTGCGTTCTCCGCCCCCTTGGGCAGGATGTTTTGAAAAAATCTTTGCGCTGTCCCGCTCTGCGTGGTAGAATCAGGGAGCGGGAATAGCTGCTCTTGCTGGCTGGCAAAAGGCTGCGTCTCCGCTTGCCGTCTCTCGGTCTTGTACACCGAGGGGCGGCTTTTTATGTTCTCGGATTTCCCGTCTAAGCCCATCTCAGCGGGCTTGTGAGCGCTTTCTTGTGCTGGGAGGTATTGTCTCATGTCCCTGTACCCTCCCGCTCAAAATCGTTTGTTGAGTTGGCGTTTCCGGCGAATGATCCGGCATGGTTACCTATTCCCGCTCGATTCGGATTCCGCCCAAAACGAAACGGAAACAGGGGACAATCCGTGCAAACACAACGGCGAACTTCAACGGCAACGCCGCAGACGCAATCGAGGCACTTTTCCCGAATGGCTTTCAATGGTGTCATAGCCTTGCCCCCTGTTCACTTTGGCTGGCGAGCCACGCTCTAAGCCCGTCCGTCGGGATTCGGATACAGCGTCCGATTCTGATTACCGGCGGGGACGCTTCGCTATGTACAAGCTCGTAGGCTTTGGAACGGCTCAAATTGAGCATCGCCCCCATCTCTTCCACAGTCAAAACCGTTTTTTCCATGTTTACCTCCTGCTGATTTTTTTGCTTGCGTTCTTTCGAGTATCGTGGTATGATTTACTCGATGATTATATTATATGATATATTTTTCTGTTCGTCAATATTTTCGATCTACCAGAATAAAAGAACAAGAAATTCAAATCAGTCAAGGAGGAAAAGCCATGGAGAGCAATTATTTTCCGCCGACAGAAAAAGAGGCAAAGGAGGCGGGAGTAACTTCATCGGAGCGGAGGAATGCAGGTTTTCCATCGCGCTTGCGGCAACTGCGAAATAAAAAGGGAGAATCGCAAGCGACATTAGCAAAAGAGCTGATGGTAACAAAATCTACCATCAGCCTGTATGAAACCGGGGACAACGTTCCAGATGCAAGAACGATAAGAAGAATGGCAGAACACTTTGATGTATCTGCCGATTACCTTTTAGGACTATCGGAATCAGAAACAAACGATAAAGATATGCAGTTTGTCGGTGATTATATCGGACTTTCTTCGGAAGCTATTGACACTTTGCGCTTCTTTAAGAATATTGATCCTTTTTTGTTTGATTTTCTGGAATACCTAATTGTCGAGGCAAACTATAAACCAGACCGGCTTAACGAGTTTTTATGCGTATCAATCAATTATGGAGTAATCAGTGCTCTTAACTGTGCCAAACAAGAGAATGAAGAACATCTCGATAGTGCCGTCTCTTCTTTCCTATTACGCGCTGACAGCCAAATAAACGGAGAAATTGTTTTTTCGGAAGGAAGTCCTGAGATTGAATGTTTGGCTCATGTTCCAAAAGGGATGGGTTTGCTTTCGGCTGAATCTATGTCCGCTTTTTTTGAGCAACGTGTTATAAACGCGCTTAGTGAAGCTGTAAAGGAATATATTGCGTGCAGAATTGAAAAGGAGGCAAGTAATGCCGAATAAAGCCGCAGCCGGAGCGGGAACGATACGAAAAAAGACGGTGACCCGTAACGAGAAGCAGTATTCTTTCTGGGAAGCGCGTATCACTACCGGCAAGGATGGGCGGGGGCGGCAGATTCAGCGCTCTTTTTCCGGCAAAACACAAAAGGAAGTCCGGGAAAAGATGCAGGCTGCTGCTGTGGAGATAACCGACGGCGCATACATCGCCCCGGCCAAAATGACCGTGGGGGAATGGCTCGACGCATGGAGTGGGGAATACCTGAACAGCGTTAAGCCGATGACGGCGGAATCCTATAAGAAGAACATCCGCGTGCATATCAAGCCCGCTCTCGGCGCGGTCAAGCTCTCTGCGCTTTCTGCCGTTGACGTTCAAAAATTCTATAACGCGCTTGTGCGGGATGGGTACACGGTCACACGGACGGTGAGCGGGAAGAAGGTCACGGAGCAAAAGCCGCTTTCCCCGAAGAGCGTCAAGAACATACACGGCACACTTCACAAGGCGCTGGAAAAGGCCGTCGCGCTCGGCTATATCAAATTCAATCCGGCGGATCATCCCGATTTGCCGCGGATCGAGAAGCACGAAATAAAGCCCCTCGACGACGAAGAGATCAACAAGTTCCTTTCAGCCATCCGGGGACACCAATTTGAAACGCTGTACACCGTCACGCTGTTTACCGGCATGAGACAGGCGGAGGTGCTGGGGCTTTCGTGGGATTGCGTGGATTTCGAGCGGGGGACGATCCTTGTGAAGCAGCAGCTCCAGCAATACGGGACGACCGGCGGAAAGTATGTGCTGAACACAACAAAAAATAGCCGGTGGCGTACCATCGCCCCGGCGGAATATGTTATGAAGCTGTTGCGGCACAGAAAGGCCGAGCAGATACAAGACCGCTTCAAAGCCGGTTCTGCTTGGGATAACCCGCTTGATCTCGTATTCACAAACGCGCTGGGCGGCTGTCTGTGCGGCCCCGACGGTTTATACCAACTTCAAGAAGATCGCGGCCTCTATCGGTCTCCCTGCGGCAAGATTTCACGATCTTCGACATTCATACGCAGTTGCCGCGATCCGCTCCGGGGATGATATCAAAACAGTACAGGAAAATCTCGGCCATCACACAGCGGCCTTTACGCTGGATGTATACGGCCACGTCACGGAGCAGATGAAGCGGGAAAGCGCTGCCCGGATGGAAGCCTTTATTACCACGCTGAAAGAGGCGAAAAACGCCTGATTTGAAGCCAGTAAGGGAAAACATAAGGGAAAACAACCGGAAAAGAGTATAGAAAAAACCCTGTATCCATTGAGAATACAGGGTTTTTCATTGGCGGAGAAGGAGGGATTCGAACCGTTGCTGAATCGTGGTTTTACAATGGCTTTCTACGCTTTGACACGAAATTGACACCGTACGCTCTATTCGATATCCACGGCGAGGACGGAGGCGCGCACCTTTTCCTGGCGAATCTCGCGGATCTCGCGGTAGATGTCCATCGTTGTGGAGAGCTGCGCGTGGCCGAGCAGCCCCTGCGCGTCGGTTGGCTCGACACCCGCCTCGATCAGCATGGTCGTGAAGGCGTGGCGCAGCTGGTGCGGGGTGCAGGTCACGCCGGACGCGCGGCGGTAGGCGTCGTACTTCTTCGTGAACGTGCCGCTCGACATATATTCGCCGTGCCGGTTCGGGAAGATCAGACCTGTGCCGGGCGTGATCTTTTCGGCCAGGCGGTCGAGCAGCGGCAGCACCCGCGTGCCGGCTTCGGTTTTCGGCGCCTTCGTCTTCTGCCCGCCGACGTGGTACAGGCTCTTGTTGACGGTGATCGTGCGCTTCTCTATGTTCACATCTTCCCAGGTCAGTGCCAGCAGCTCGCCGTGACGCAGGCCGGTATACATCGCCCAGTAGGCGAACATGCCGAACGGCAGATCCGTGTTTTCCTTAACGCGCCGGATATCCTCGGAGGACGGCATTTCGACCTTCCGCTTCGGCAGGCCCTTCGGAACGCTGACTTCGCGCGCGACGTTGGTATCCAGGTATCCGTGGTCAACGCCCCAGCTGAGGATCAGACTGATAACGCTGAGCTGATTCCGTGCCGTCTTTTCCGCGGCGTTCGACTCTTTGCAGAACGTCTTTATGAAGCGGCTCACATCCACCGGTCGGAGCTCCTGCGCATACGCGGTGCCGAAGTGTCCGGCGGCGCGCCGCATGGCAGCCTTGTAGCCCTTCGTGGTGTTCGGGGCGAGCGCCGGTTCGGCCTCTTCCCACCAGCCGTCTGCCAGCGTCTGGAAGGTCACGCCGCGCTTCCTGCCGGCGGCCTCCGCGTTGTAGGCGGCGATCTTCTGCAGCAGCTCGCTCTTCGTTTTGCCGTAGAAGTATTTTGTTTTGCGCCGGCCGAAAGCGTCTAAGTCCGTGACGCTCTGCTGCCAGCGGCCGTCTGATCGGCGAACCATGTATGTACTCACCTCCGATTCGTAATTTGCGTTAAACATCGTTTAACGCTGTTTAACATGAAAATCATAAAAATCTATGTTGCAATTCTCTTGGCGGCCGCGTATAATGACACTGACAGAGCCCACCACGCATAAGGCGGCAACGCACTGCGGACCACGGTGGGACTTTTTATTCCTTCCAGACGTAAGGGCTGGACCGTTGGAGCGCAACAGAAAAACGCCGTATGTCATTATCCGTTCCGGGATCCCCGGAGCGGTTTTTTACTGCCCGTAGCTGTGTTCTTGCGACCGCATAGCGACGCTTACGACCGCAAATAACCGCAAATTACCTCGTTGTTCACGATTTGTTCATAATTTGTTAAACATTGACCGCGGCGTATCCTGTATCATTAATGTGCATAAAGCATAAGCTGTATGTGACCGCAGACGGAAAGGAGTTGATACTATGTCCGCAGCCTCTCCGAACTATGTATATAGCTTCGGGAAAAAACGCCCGGATGCGAAGCCGCCCGCCGTTATGACGAAGGAACGCATTGAGGAAGCAAAGAAGAATGTGAGCAAGTATCTAAAGGCAGACAAGAAATGAATCTTTCCTTCTCGCTTTTTGATAAGGAATTCTCGGGGCTGGCGTGGCAATTTCATGTCAGCCCTTCTTCTTGCGAGAACCCACAGCATTATGAGAATTATTTGCGATTCGATGCCCTTGCCGATAAACAATCCGGCATGGGTGTTACCCATGTGCTGGTAGACTCCGACGCAAACCGTATTGTTGGATTTATCACGCTGCGGGTGTCGGCACTCTTTTATACGACCGATGAAGGAGGTAAGCGTGGTTCTCCGGCGCTGGAAATCGCAGAGCTTGCTGTGGACGCGGACTATGAAAAGCAGCGCATCGGCTCGCTTCTGACCGACTTCGCTACATACATGACCGACGAGCTTCGAGGAAAGTTTGTCGGAGTAAAATACCTCCTTGCCTGTGCAGATCCGGCAGCGGTAGGTTTCTATGAGAAGAAAGGGTTCGGCCCGGTAAGCAGCCTTTATGAAGTTTTGCGAGATGGGTACAACGACAACTGTGTACCTATGTATGTACAGTTTCAGGACACATAATCTATTTGCTCTCCTCTCGGGGAGCTTTTTTATTGCCCGTTCCGGGATTCCCGGAGCGGGCTTTCTGCTGCCCGGAATTGTGTCCGAATTGGACACAACTGCCGTTATGCGCCGCTTGCAAAAAAGCGCCCGGGGCCGTCCGGACGCTTTTTGTTATTCCTCCGCGCCGTTTTCGTCGTCAAGAAGATCAAGAATCGACTTGGCAAAGCCACGGGCAGCATCGGAATTCATAACGACGGAGGCAACAACCTCAACGTCCGTTCCGATAACAGTAGTGCTGTTCTCTTTATATTTCGGAGCGGCCTGCAAAAACTGCATCATAATTTCCGGTTTTTCCTGATTTAGTGTGGATCGAACAATATTCGCGTAGCTGTACATTTCGCAGTCTCCTTACATTTCTTTCAGTTCATCTGACTCTGCGGACCAATACTTGCCGTTCACGCTGCCGGATATGGCTGACTTTCCACCTGCATGCTCGCTGAAATTTACTATATTTGCGGCTCTTACCGGCGCACGCTTTTCCTTGCGCTCCTTAGGCTCGAACGGGGTCTGCATTTTCAGCCCCAGCTTCGAAGCGATGTGTACCAGCGTGGAGAGCGTAAAGTTGGTGTCACCGGATTCCCATTTGGAGACGGTCGCCTGTGTGACGCCCATATACTGTGCAAACTGTTTCTGGTTCATCCCGAGTTCCGTGCGCTTCATTTCAACCTCTGCGGCGATCATGCCTTGAAGAGAAAGAAGCATCATTTCTTCCGCGCTCATGTCCTCGCCGATCGCCATGAGCAGATCCGCAGCAGTTTTTTCTTTCATTTCAATTCATTCCTTTCATGTCCGCCAGACGGTCACAGGCGGGCTTTATGTAGCCGCTGTAATCCGTCCGCCGCTTTCCGCCGCGCTCATAGAACGCCAAAAGCAGAACGGGCTCCTCGTCGTCCCGGAAGGCATAGAGGATGCGGATGTTAAAATCGCGGTAGTCAAAGTGCATACTGTACAGGCCGTGTTCGATGGGTTCAAAGTCCTTGTGCTTCGTCGCCTCAATACCCAGGGCACTAAGAATGCTCAAATTCTTGATAAGCTGCTTCAAAAAGACGCTTTCGGCCCCGCTTTTTGCAAGGATATCCAGCAGCTCACCGAACAATCTCGGATGAACAAAGATCCCTTCAAGCAATTGCCGCAGCAATGTCTCAACCTGTTGTTTATTCATAGTATGCCCTTTCGAGGTGATTATATAACATATAAGGAATATTTTACAATCCAAAAATCTAATATTCTTTTTATGGAATATTGCTATGCGATTCTGCAATGTGTCCAAATTGGACACGGGTTACTGCATTGCCCGTTCCGGAATTTCCGGGGCGGGCTTTTTTTGCTCAGGGCAGGGGGAGGCGCTGGGACATGAGGATGGTGCCGATGAGGCGGAGGTCGCGGTCGGAGTCGTGCCAGATGGTTTCGTCGGCGTCGGCGCGGTCGCGGTTCAGGGAGAAGAGATAGGTGTTGCCGATGTGATCCTGGCAGACCTGCTTGACGAGGAAGCCGCCGTCGAGCCAGAAGGCGCCGACCTCACCGTCGCGGGGCGCGCGCTTCACACCGAGGGCGATGCTGCCGTCGGCGAGATACGGCTCCATGGAGTTGCCGTTGACGCGGATGGCGAACTCGGCGTGCGGGTCGGTCGTGGCGTAGTCCTGTATAAAAAGATCGCCGGGCGTCTCCGGCGTGCCGGCAGCGAACGAAGCGCCCAGCAGGGGGATGATGCGCGAGGGCGCGGCGGACGGCTCTTCGGGGGCACGGTATTCCGTCTGCGAGCCGAGAAAACGGCCATAGGCGCAGAGGGCCTGCCGCCCGGCTATATTCAGCGCGTCGTAGATCGGGTCGATGTCGCGCTCGGCGGTGGGGGCTGCTGCGGGCTTAGCAGGAGCGGGAGAATCTTCCCAGCCCATAAGTTGAGCCGGTGTAACACCAAGGACTGATGCAAAAATGGCAATTTTAGACTGAGACAGATCAACATGACCTGACTCGATTTTTGCGATAGATGATCTATCTTTGTAGCCGGTTTTCAAAGCTAATGCTTCTTGCGACATTCCGCGTTGTTCGCGGAGACGTTTAATGTTTTGATGAATTTTCAATTCATATCACATCCTTTGCATGAGAACACAATAGCATTTGCGTGAAACTGTGTCAACAAAATTTTAAGAATCTCAAAAAATATGTTGACAAAAATTCACACTGATGCTATGCTTACGTCGTGAATTTAATTCACGCTCGAAGGGGGTGAGAGGATGAACAGCGCGAACTTAAAGGCTGAAATTGCGCGTGCAGGGAAAACAAATCGGTCTCTCGCGGCGATGCTTGGTATGTCCGAACAGACACTATACAACAAAATTGCAGGGAAAACGGAGTTTAAAAGCAGCGAAATCTTAATTTTAGCTCAAGAGTTGTCCCTATCAATGCAATCGGTCAACGAAATTTTTTTTGACAAATGTGTGAATTAAATTCACGGACGAATAGACGAGGAGGTGAGAACATGAACGATCGAGACGGCAGCATTGAGCTTCGGCTCAACACGAAGAATGTGGACGAGGCTTTGAGTAAAGTCCGCGAGCTGTATGCGGCAATAGAAAAAGCCAACGCAGCGGCAACTGCGTTGGCCAAGATGCTGGACGGGCTAACGGTCCGGATCGACTATGTTTAGCTCGACCTTGAGGAGAAATAACTCAAGAGGAGGTGAGAACATGAACGAATTGAAAGAAATGCTCATGAAGCAGCTGCGACTACTCCATGAGCGTTCCAAGAGCGGAGACTATATGCCCGGCGGGCTGGTAGACCTGTCCAACGCCATGGCACACATCGCGGAAGTTTTGGTTCAGATCAGGGAGTCGAACATAAGAGCGGGGAGGTGATGACATGAAACCCAAAAGCTGCTTTCCGAATCTGCTGGCGGAGATCGCCCGGCGGGGGCTGACCATATCCGGCATGGCCGCAGAGCTCGGCAGAGCCCGTGACACACTCGCGCGGAACTTCAACGGCTCGCTGCGCATTGCTGACGCGCTGCGGATCCGTGACCGGTATTTTCCGGATTGCAGTCTCGACTATCTCTTTGACAGGAGATGAGCCGACAACAACTTTACACTCTTAGTGTATTGCATATTGCGTAAAAATTCAAGCACACAAAGCTGAAAATACCAGATATAGAAAATTCATAAATCAACAAGGAGGTAAGAGAACATGGATAACACGGTATTGGAGCTGCAGCTCGCGGAGCTGAAAGCGGCATTTCCCGGAAAGGTCATGATCCCGCTGTCACACGCGGCACGGTATCTCCGGGTAGACCCCCGGACGCTGCATGCCAACCACTCATTTCCGATGCGGAAGTGCAAGCGTGTGTGGTATGTGAACCTCGTGGCGCTGGCCAAGTGGATGGTCCGATAAACGCGGGCGCTTCGGCGCCCGGACAAAAAACTACATAAAGGAGATAAGAACCATGAGAAAAACAAAGGCGGCGTTCGCCACCACGGCGATCATGACATTGCTTGCCGCCGTGATCTTCTTCGTCTGGAAGTTTGGAAACGGCCTCGGCTTTACGATCATCGAAGGCATTTTCGCGGTGTACGGCTTTGCGAGCCTTGCGGACGACTGCTGCCGCTGGCTGCAGATGCCGGACACGGCAATCCTGAGAGGAGGACAAAGAATATGAGCGCTACCATTACCATTGAGCTGTGCGCGGAGGACCGCGCCCGGCTCGACCACATCAACGTAAATCTGACCGAGCTGATACTGCGGGTCATGGGCAACGGAGCGCCCGACATGGGCGAGGTACTGCGCCGGGCCGCGCCGGAGCTCGCCGGGAAGCCGGCGGAGCAGCACCCGGTCACGGAGCCGTTCGAGGAGCTGCCGAAGGCGGAGCCGGTCCCGTTTGAGCAGCCGAAGCCGGAGACGCCGCAGTACAAGCCGGAGGACATACAGCAGAAGGTCGTGGCGCTGTCCGCGAGCGGCAAGAAGGCTGAGGTCCGCGAGATCGTCAAGAGCTACGCCGAGAAGGTGAGCGCCATCCCGGCGGACAAGTTCGGCGAGGTCATGGCCCGGCTGGCCGGACTGGAGGGGTGAGCATGTCGAGCGCGATGAACCACAGAGCCCGGAGCCGCCGCTCCTACGCCAAGCACCGCTCCGCCTGCAGCGGCCACGCCCGCCGGACGATCTTCCGGCAGACGCCCAAGAGACGGCCGGGGCTGCTGGAGCTGCTGCGCAGGGCGTTCAAGCCGAGAGACCGGGAGGCCAAGGGGGACGCCGAATGAAAAAGGTGATCTATGTCGCGGGGCCGATCACCGGCGTGCCGCGCTACTGGGAAGCCTTTGAGACCGCCGAGGACGAGCTGACCGCCGCGGGATATCTGCCGCTCAGCCCGGCGCGCATGCCGGACGGCATGGAGAACGAGAAGGCCATGCGGATCTGTCTGGCGATGATCGACGCCGCGGACGCGGTGCTGTTTCTGCCCGGCAGCTCCCGGAGCCGGGGCGCTTCTCTGGAGCACCGTTACTGCGAGTATACCGGCAAGCCCTGGGCTCGCAGCATCAAAGAACTGAAGGAGGCAATGGCTGCATGCAAGAGCTTAATGATCACAGCGCCCGGGCGCACGCTTTGCTGAGCGCGTCCGGCTCGCACCGCTGGCTCAACTGTCCGCCGTCGGCCGTGGCGGCGGAGGCCTACCCCAACGAGGGGACGGAGTTTACCCGCGAGGGGACGCTGGCGCACGAGGTGGCGGAATACGTCGCCCGGACGGACAAAAGCGTGCACTTCGATCTGGACGCCTATCTGGGCGAGCACCACGGGTGCGACCAGCAGATGATCGAGTGCGCGGAGGGTTACCGCGACTACATACATGAGCAGATCAAGACCGACGGCGCCACCGTGCTGCTCGAGCAGCGCGTGGATTTTTCGACCTGGGTGCCGGACGGCTTCGGCACGGCGGACTGCATCATCGTGCAGGACAGGACGATCACCGTTATCGACTACAAGTACGGGCAGGGCGTCGCGGTGGACGCGAAGGAGAACACCCAGATGATGCTCTACGCGCTGGGCGCGCTCAACCTGCTGGGAGATCTCTTCGATATCGAGACGGTGGAGATGCACATCTACCAGCCGCGCATCAACAACGTGAGCACATGGAGCGCCGCGGCCGCGGATCTTCTCTACTGGGCGGACAAGACCGTCAAGCGGATCGCCGCCGAGGCCGCCAAGGGCAAGGGCAAATACAAGGCCGGGGCATGGTGCCGGTTCTGCCCGCACGCGGGCCGCTGCCGTCAGCTCACGAAGACGTGCACCGAGTATGTTGAGACGCACAGCCTGCGCGTGGCCGTGCCGGTGCTGGCGCCGCACGAGGTGGCGGGAGTGCTGGAGATGGAGCCGCTCATCAGTCTCTGGCTCAAGCGCGTGAAGGCGCAGGCCATGGACACACTGCTTGGCGGCGGCGAGGTCCCGGGGTTCAAGGTGGTCGAGGGCAAGCTCGGCAACCGCAAGTGGACCGACGAGCTCAAGGTCGCCGAGGCGCTCAAGGCCGCGGGCTACGGCGCCGATGAGTACACCGAGACGAAGCTGCTCAGCCCCGCGGCCATGGACAAGAGCCTCGGCAAGAAGAAGGTCGCCGAGCTGCTGGAGACGCTGATCGACCGCGCGCCCGGCGCGCCGACGATCGTACCGGCGAGCGATAAGCGCCCGCCGCTCGACCGGGCGGCGGAAGCGATGAAAGACTTTGAATAAGGAAGGAGACTAAAAAATGAATTACGCGAAAGCGCAGAAGGACGTACTGACCCTTCTGACCAAAACCCCGAAGGCGGTCATGCACTGCGTTATTCCCGGCGGCCGGGTGGGGTTCGCCGTGGACGGCGTGCTGGGCTTTATTTTCCCAGAGGACGCCAACTGGATCGACTGCGAAAAGGTCGAGGCGTCCATCAGCCTCTCGTCCTTGCATCTGCCTTCGGGCTCCGCTTCCGAGGTGCTGACGCCGACCGAGAACCTTATAGACCGAGACGGCATAATCGCTCGTGAGTTCCACAAGCAGGGAGCCATCGGCGAATGCAAGCGCGTGTTCGTTCAGGAGAAGTGGCTCAAAAACTTCGACATGCCGACCTTGTACCAGGCTATTGACAAGCCCGTGGGCATTATCTCGATCACCGAGACCACCCAGCTGGAGGGTGAGCAGCTGGTCGGGTTCGTCATGCCGTACCGTTTTAAAGAAAACTGAAAAACATAAAAGGAGATTGAAAACAATGGCAAACACAAAAGTGGTCACGGGCAAGGTCCGATTTTCCTACTGTAACATCTTCGAGCCCCGGGAGCCGCAGGGCGGCGGAGACCCCAAGTACAGCGTTACGCTGCTGATCCCCAAGAGCGACACCGCGACGCTGAACAAGATCAAGCTGGCCATTGCCGACGCGCGCGAGGCGTTCTGCAGCCGCAACGGCGCGAACGCCCTGCCCGCCCGACCCAACCACACGCTGCACGACGGCGACGGCATGCGCGACAGCGGGGAGGAGTTCGGCTCTGAGTGCAAGGGCTGCTACGTTATCACCGTGAGCAGCAAGCAGAAGCCGATCGTTGTGGACAATATGCGCAACGCGATCACGGATCCGCTGGAGGTGTATTCCGGCTGCTACGGGCGCGCGGCGATCAACTTCTTCGGCTACAGCAGCAACGGCAAGAAGGGGATCAGCGCGGGGCTGCTCAGCATTCAGAAGCTGCACGACGGCGAGGCGCTCGGCGGCAGCCGCGGCAGCGCGGACGACTTTGACGACGGCTACCGCGACGCAGAGGCCGACGATGACTTCCTCAACTAAGCGCCGGCTGCTCATCGACCTGGAGACGTACAGCAGCGCCGATATTACCAAGACCGGGGCCTTCAAGTATGCGGAGGCCCCAGATTTTGAGATCTTGCTGCTGGCCTGCGCCTGGGACGACGGGCCGGTGCAGGTGATCGATATGACCGACAGGGAACCGGTGACGGATGAGCGCACGGCGGCAAAGGCGGCGGCGCTCGCCTCCGTGGTCGCCGGGATAACCGACCCCGACACGGTGAAGGTCGCCCACAACAGCGCCTTCGAGCGGGCCTGTCTGACGCGGTATCTGGGCCGCGATCTGCCGCCGGAGGAGTGGGAGGACACGATGATCCTGGCGGCGATGAACGGTCTGCCGCTCAGTCTGGACGCCGCCGGCGCCGCGCTGGAGCTGCGGGATCAGAAGATCCGGGAGGGCACGGCGCTCATATCGTATTTCTGCAAGCCGTGCAGGCCCACCATCGCCAACGGCGGGCGGACGCGGAACCGGCCGGAGCACGCGCCGGACAAGTGGGAGCGGTTCAAGGCTTACTGCAAGAGGGACGTGGAAGTCGAGCAGGCCATCTACCGGCGGCTGCGGAGCTTCCCCGTGACGGACTTCGAGAGGAAGGTATGGGCGCTGGACGCGCGGATCAACGAGCGCGGCGTCAGGATCGACACCGGCCTTGTGGCGGCTGCCATTGCGCAGAACGAAGCATTCACGACAAGGCGCATGGCCGAAATGCGGCGGCTCACGGGGCTGGAGAATCCGAACAGCGTGGCGCAGCTCAAGGACTGGCTGGAGACCGCCGGCATGAGCGCGGACAGCCTGAACAAGGCCGCGGTGCTGGAGCTGAAGGACAAAGCCACAGACCCCACGACGCGGCGCGTGCTGGAGCTGCGGCAGCAGCTGGGGAAAACCAGCGTCACCAAATACGAGGCCATGCAGAGCGCCGTGTGCGCCGACGGGCGTGTGCGCGGGCTGCTGCAGTATTACGGCGCGGGCCGCACCGGACGATGGGCGGGGCGGCTCGTCCAGGTCCAGAATCTGCCGCAGAACCATCTCGCCGGGCTCGGTCTCGTCCGCGAGCTTGTCCGGGAGCGCGATCTTGAGACGCTGGAGCTGTGCTTTGACAGCGTGCCGGACGTGCTCAGCCAGCTGATCCGCACAGCGTTTGTGGCCGGGGAGGGGAACATCTTCCACGTTGCCGACTACTCCGCCATCGAGGCGCGCGTGATCGCGTATCTGGCGGGGGAGAAGTGGCGCATGGACGTGTTCCGCAGCGGCGGGGATATCTACTGCAGCTCCGCCTCCGCCATGTTCCGGGTGCCGGTCGTGAAGCACGGCGTCAACGGGCATTTGCGGCAGAAGGGCAAGATCGCGGAGCTGGCCTGCGGCTACGGCGGGGGCGTCGGGGCGCTCCGGGCGTTCGGCGCGGACAAGATGGGACTGACCGAGGAGGAGATGCAGGACATCGTCACGCAGTGGCGGGCGTCTCCGGCCATCCCGCGGTTCTGGCGCGACGCGGAGAGCGCCGCCGTCCGCGCGATCAACAACCCCGGCCGGACGACCACGGTGCCCTGCGGGGTGAAGTACCGCCGGGACAGCGACGCCCTGCGCTGCCGTCTGCCGAGCGGACGCATTTTGAGCTATTGGGACGCAAAGCTCGACACCGACGGCTCGATCTGCTTCATGGGCCAGAACCAGACCACCCGCAGGTGGGAAAAGACGGGCACATGGGGCGGCAAGCTGGTGGAGAACATCGTGCAGGCCTACGCCCGGGACTGTCTCGCCGTTGCCATGGTGCATCTGGCGGAAGAGGGCTGGAAGATCTGCTTCCACGTCCACGATGAGGTCATCGTTGAGGCGCCGACCGGGACAAGCTGGGAGCAGGTGGCGGAGGTCATGGGCCGCCCGATCGACTGGGCGCCGGGGCTGCTGCTCCGCGGAGACGGCTACAGCACACCATTTTACAAGAAGGACTGAACACAAGGAAAATGAAAGAAAGACAGATCCTCGTTATCGTCAAGCGGCCGGGAGAGCCGCCGGAGCTCGAGCCGCTTTTTGAGAATACCCTGGAGGCGTTTCAGCGCGCCGTGGGCGGGTATATCGAGACATGCACCTTCGCTTCCGACGCCGCCATTATCTGCAACGAAGAGGGAAGGCTGCAGCGGCTGCCCTATAACTGCACGCTGTTCGGCATGGATTTCTTCGGCACCGTTCTGATCGCGGGCGTCAAGGGCGACGAGTTTGCCAGTGTCCGGGGCCGCAGTATACCGATGCTCATGCGCCTTTTCGGAAAATAAGACGGATCAAGGAAAAGGAGGGGCGATCCTATGGACGTCCAAAATGACAAGGCGCTGGACATCGCCCTGGGCAACAGCCGGAAGACCAAGACATGGAAGAACAAGACCGTCCGGTGGTCGGAGCTGCTGGACCGGCTGAGCGCCGTTACGCGCACGCCGGAGACCATGGCCGAGTACAAGACCATGACCCGCGAGCAGCAGAGCCGGATCAAGGACGTGGGCGGGTTCGTCGGCGGCTACTGCAACAACGGCAGCCGCTCCGACATCCGCTTCCGCTCGATCCTCTGTCTGGACGCGGACTTCGCCGACGGCGATCTGTGGCCGGACTGGGAGCTGCTGTACGGCAACGCCGCGGCGATCTACTCCACGCACAAGCACACGAGCGAGAAGCCGCGCTACCGGCTCGTAGTGCCTCTCTCGCGCAGCGTGGACTGCGACGAGTATCAGGCCATCGGCCGGCGCGTCGCCGCCACGCTGGGCATCGACAAGTTTGACGACACGAGCTACCAGCCGCAGCGCATGATGTACTGGCCGAGCTGCAGCCAGGACGCGCCGTATGTATTCCGGCACACGGACGGGGCGTTTCTTGACCCCGACACGGTGCTTGCCACCTACCACGACTGGCGCGACGTGTCCGGCTGGCCCATGAGCAGCCGCGTGGCGGAGATCGTCCGAAAGAGCGCTGCCAGGCAGAAGGACCCGCTGGAGAAGGGCGGCATCGTGGGCGCGTTCTGCCGGGCATACAGCATGCGGGAGGCCATCGCCGAGTTTGTGCCAACCTACCGGGTCTGCGACGATCCCGGACGATACACCTACACCGAAGGCAGCACCGCCGCCGGTGTCGTGATCTATGACGACAAATTCAGCTTTTCCCACCACGGCACAGACCCGGCGAGCGGGCAGCTGTGCAACGCCTGGGATCTTGTGCGGCTGCACCGCTTCGGCGAGCTGGACGGCGAGTGCGGCGCGGACACGCCGGTGAGCAGCCGCCCGAGCTACCGGGCAATGGCGCAGCTTGCGAGCGGGGACAAGCGCGTCAAGGCGCAGATCGTCACCGACCGCATGAGCGAAGCTGCGGCGGACTTCGGCGAGAGCGCGGAGGACGGCGAGGACTGGAAGGCGCAGCTGCGCATCACCGAGAAGGGCGCGATCGCGCAGACGATCGAGAACGCCGTCATCATTCTGCAGCACGACCCGCAGCTCGCCGGGCGGCTGGCGCTCAACGAGATGGAGCACAGCATCGTGAGCCTTTCGAGTCTCCCGTGGCGGAGGGTGCGCGGCGCGGGGCAATGGACCGACGCGGACGACGCGGCGCTGCGGTACTATCTCGAGCGCACCTACGGGCTGACCGGCAAGGACCGCATCTTTGACGCGGTGAACGTTGTGGCGCTGCAGAACAAATTCCACCCGGTGCGGGAGTATCTGGACGGCTGCGTCTGGGACGGCGTGCCGCGCGTAGAGACGCTGCTTGTGGACTATCTCGGCGCGGAGGACACGCCGTACACCCGCGCCGTTACCCGAAAGGCGCTGACGGCGGCGGCCGCGCGCATCTATGACCCCGGCTGCAAATTTGACTATATGCTGACGCTCCGGGGCCGGCAGGGGATCGGCAAGAGCGCTCTGATCGCCCGGCTGGGCGGGCGGTGGTTCTCCGACAGCTTCACGACGCTGCAGGGCAAGGACGCCTATGAACAGGTGCTCGGCGTCTGGATCATGGAGGTCGGCGAGCTGGCCGGCATGCGCCGGGCGGAGGCCGAGACCATCAAGCTTTACATATCCAAGCAGGTGGACCGCTTCCGCCCCGCCTACGGGCGGCGGACGCAGGAATTCCCGCGGCAGTGCATTTTCATCGGCACCACGAACGAAGCGCAGTTTCTGCGCGACCGCACGGGCAACCGGCGGTTCTGGATCGTGGACACGCCGAACGAGCCGCGGCGCAGTCTCTGGGACGAGCTGACGCCGGAGACGGTGCGGCGCGTCTGGGCGGAGGCCGCGGAGCTTTATCACGGCGGGGAGACGCTGTATCTGCCGCCGGAGCTGGAGAGCGTCGCCCGACGGGTGCAGGAGAGCTTCGAGGAAGAGAACCCGCGGGAGGGCATCGTGCAGGAATATCTTGAGCGGCTGCTGCCCGAGGACTGGGACACGATGGATCTGCCCGCGCGGCGGTTGTGGCTGGAGGGCACGCAGGAGGGCACGGTGCGGCGCCGCACCGTTTGCACGATGGAGATCTGGGCGGAGGCGCTCGGCGGCTGCCCGGACCGGCTGGACCGCTACGACGGCAAGGAGATCCGCGAGATCATGGAGCGCATGCCCGGCTGGCGGCATCACGGCGACCAGCGTCTAACCATCCGCCCCTACGGGCGGCAGCGATTTTATGAGAGGAGGGCGAACCCATGACGCCGCTGGAGAAGGACATGGAGCGGGCGCTCGTCGGGGCGGTGAAGCGCCGCGGCGGCATGGCGCTGAAATGGGTATGCCCCGGCTGGGCGGGCGTGCCGGACCGGATCGTACTGCTGCCCGGCGGGAGGGTGCTCTTCGCCGAGCTCAAGCGGCCGAAGGGCGGCGAGATACGCAAGCTGCAGGAGTGGTGGCACGGGCGGCTCCGCCGGCTCGGGTTCACCGTGTGGGTGATCCGTGACCGCGGCGACATCGCGGCGCTCGAGAGCGCCATCGGGCAGCGGAAGGACGGGGGAAGGGAAGCATGAAATTCACGCCATACCCCCATCAGCAGGCGGGCATCGACTGGATCCTCCGCCGCCCCGCCTGCGCTCTGCTCTGGGGGATGGGGACGGGCAAGACGGTGACGACGCTGACCGCCATCGAAGCGCTGCTGTTTGACGAGATGGAGGACGGGCCGGTGCTGGTGATCGCGCCGAAGCGCGTGGCGGAAAACACATGGAGCAAGGAGGCCGCCAAGTGGGAGCACCTGCGGCATCTGCGGGTGCGGCGGATCATGGGCACGGCCCGGCAGCGTATGGAGGCCGTCCGCAGCGTATTCGAGGGGCCGTTCGCCGATATCTACGTTATCAACCGCGAGAACGTTGTCTGGCTGACCGACACGCTGGGCAAGCGCTGGCCGTTCCCGATCGTTGTGATCGACGAGCTGAGCAGCTTCAAGAGCGCCTCCGCCAAGCGCTGGCGGGCGCTGCGCCGCGTGCGCGGGCGGATCCGCCGGATCATCGGTCTGACCGGCACGCCGCGGCCGAACGGGCTGGAGGATCTGTGGCCGGAGATCTATCTGCTGGACCAGGGCGAGCGGCTGGGACGGACGCTCGGCGCTTTCCGGGCGCGCTTCCTGCTGCCGGAGAAGATGAACGGCCACATCGTTTACAGCTACCGTCCCCGCGACGGCGCGGAGGCGGAGGTCTACGAACGTCTCTCCGACATCTGCATGAGCATCCGCAAGGAGGACGTGCTGCGTCTGCCGGGGCAGATCTACGAGACCATCGAGCTGGACGCCCCGGCGGCGCTGCTGCGGCAGTACAAGCAGTTTGAGCGGGAAAAGGTGCTGGAGTGTCTGGACGCGGGGGGCGGGATCGTGGCGGGGACCGAGGCGGCGCTCACGAACAAGCTGCTGCAGTTTGCCAACGGCGCGATCTACGACACGGACGGGCAGGTGCACCCGCTGCACGAGATCAAGCTGGACGCGCTGGAGGAGCTTACGGAGGCGGCAGGGGGCGAGAGCGTGCTGGTGCTTTACGCCTACCGGCACGACGCCGGGCGCATCCGGCAGCGCATCGCCTGCCGGGCGCTGGACACGCCGGAGGACATCGACGCCTGGAACCGGGGGGAGATCCCCGTGGCGCTGGCGCACCCGGCGAGCATCGGCCACGGACTGAATCTGCAGGACGGCGGGCACATCATTATCTGGTTCGGGCTTACATGGAGTCTGGAACTGTACCAGCAGGCCAACGAGCGGCTGAACCGCCCCGGGCAGCGCAGCGTGTGCCGGATCTACCATCTGATCCTCAAGGGCACGCACGACGAGCGGGTGCTGCGCTCGCTCGCCGACAAAGACAAGGGACAGGCGGCAGCCATTGAGGCGCTGCGTCTGGAGATCGTGAAGGAGGATAACGGAAGATGATCCGAGAGTGTGTTATATGCGGCGGGGCGATCGAGAGCCGCCAAAACCGAAAAACGTGCAGTCCCGCTTGCCACGCGGAGAACCGGCGGCGCCATCAGACGGAGGCATATTACCGCGCCGCGCAGGAGCAGGCCGCACGGAGAGGACGCGGCACGGCGGCGGGCCGGGCGCTTGCCGGGGTAAACGCCGCGGCGCGGGCAGCGCATGTGAGCTACGGACAGTATGCGGCGATCCTGAAGGACGCGGCGGCGCGGCATCTGCCGCCGCAGGAGGTCGAGGCGAAGCTGCGGGGGGCCGCGCGATGGTGAAGGAGAAGCTGCGCCGCTACGGCGACCGCCGGCAGGAGCTGCGGCAGATCCGGCGCATGCTGGCCGAGCTGGAGGCGCGCATGACCGCGCCGCGGGCGCAGGCGCTCACCGGAACGCCCGGCAGCCCGTCCAGGGATCCGGACAAGCTGACCGGCCTTGTGGCGCGGGCCGAGGAGCTGCGCGGCCAATACCGCCGCTGCATCGAGGAACTGACGGCCGCGCAGCTGGAGGTCGAGCGGCTCATCGAGACGCTGGAGCCGAGGGAGCGGGAGATCTTCCGGCTGCGGTACATCGACGGCGCCAAGTGGGAGGACATCTGCGCGATCATGTCCTACAGCTGGCGGCAGGTCCACCGGGCGCACTCGGCGGCGCTGCAAAAGCTGGAAGAGGCCGAAAAAGAGACCGGCGAAAAGTGAAGACCCGATGAAGAGAAGTGGAACAAGACGAAAGGGCTTGTTCCACTTTTCGGCTTTCTTGTTCCACTTCCGGGGAGGGCGGGGACGCCCAAAGCGTGCGGCATCCACTTTACTATGTTAAAGGTCGTTCCACTTGTTCCACGCCTTGTTCCACTTTGTCAAAGCTCGAAACTATTGAAACGCAAGACTTTTTTCACTAACTGGAACAACTGGAACAAGTGGAACAATACTTTTAAGAAAGGGTCAGATAAGGGCATACAGCACAGGGGATATACGGTATATAGGGGTATTTAAGTGTTTTTGGAAAAATGCTGTGCCAGTTGTTCCACTTGTGCCACATGAACGCCGTCGGCGCAGGATGGCATGGAATGGCACACTCCGATGTGCTATACTGACAGCGTGAAGGGCTGCCGGGAGGCGGCTCTTTTTCGTACAGGCAGGACGGCATGAAACGTCCTGTTTGCGGTTCTCTCTTCTTGGACAAGCTGCGGCCCGTAAGAAGTGGCTCCTCGTCGGAACGAGGCTCCGTCCGGAATGGCGGCAGGGCGTAAGAAAAGACCGGGCGGCGAACCCGGTCTTTTCTGACATTACTTTCAAACGGCGGGGGAGACTCCTTCCGTCAGCGGCAGGGCCGCTGCCACCTCCCTCGGGGAGGGAGGCACAATCCCTCCGGCGCTGCGCGCCACCTCCCTTTACACAAGGGAGGCGGGGGAGACTCCTTCCGTCAGCTTTGCTGCCACCTCCCTCGGGGAGGGAGGCACAATCCCTCAGTCAGCCTTGCGGCTGACAGCTCCCTTTGCACAAGGGAGCCTTTACGCAGGGACGGCGAGGCGTCCCGGATAAATTTTCAGGCAGGTGGTGGTTGTGGGGTGCTGCGGACGGCTGACAGACCGGCAGAAGGCTTTCTGCGACGAATATCTCATTGATCTCAACGCGACGCAGGCCGCGCTCCGCGCCGGGTACAGCCCGAAGGGGGCGCAGCGCATGGCGGTGCGGAATATGCAGAACCCGCTCGTGCAGGAATATCTCAACGAGCGGCGCGAGGCGCGCAGCAAGCGGACGCAGATCACGCAGGACTTCGTGCTCGGGGAGCTTATGAAGATCGCAACGGCGAACGGCACGGACTTTGCCAGCGTGGGCAAAGGGAACCGCGTCCGGCTCACGCCGACGGAGGAGCTGCCGCCGGAGAAGCGGGCGGCGGTCGCCTCGGTGAAGAAGGGGCGCGACGGCATGGAGATCAAGACCTACGACAAGCTGCGGGCGCTGGAGCTGCTCGGCAAGCATCTGGGCATGTTTGACGCGAAGAGCGGACGCGAGGAGGCGGACGCGCTCGAAAAGCTCGACCGGCTGCTGGAGGGGATCGGCGATGCTGCGGCTGAGTGAGAAGCAGAAGGCGTTCTGGCGCGAACCGTATCACCGGTGGAACATAAAGCACGGGGCGACGCGCTCCGGCAAGACGTATCTCGACTTTTTCGTTATCGCCCGCTCCATCCGCGAGCGGAAGGGGCTCGACGGGCTGATCGTCCTTATGGGCAACACGAAGGGGACGCTGCAGCGCAACGTGATCGAGCCGATGCAGAACATCTTCGGCGCGGCGCTCGTGTCCAGCATCCGCAGCGACAACACCGCGACGCTCTTCGGCGAGCGGGTGCATTGTCTCGGCGCGGACAACAGAAAGCACGTGGACCGGCTGCGCGGCGTGAGCATCAAGTACTGCTACGGCGATGAGGTCGTTACCTGGGAGCCGGAGGTCTTCGAGATGCTCAAGAGCCGTCTCGACAAGCCGTACAGCCGGTTTGACGGCACGTGCAACCCCAAGGAACCGGATCACTGGTTTAAGAAATTCATTGACAGCGACGCGGATGTCTTCGCGCAGCAGTACTGCATCGACGACAATCCGTTTCTCGACGCCGACGTGCGGGCCGCGATGAAGCGGGAGCACAGCGGCGTTTTTTATGACCGTTACATCCTCGGCGAGTGGTGCGTGGCCGAGGGGCTCGTGTTCCCGTACTTTTCCGCGGAGCGCGAGCGATGGCTCACCGACGCGCCGCGGGACGGCTACTCGAAGATCTGCGTCGGGCTCGACTTCGGCGGCACGGGATCGCTCAACACGATGTGCGCCGTCGGGTTCGTGAACGGGTACGAGCGGATGGTCGTGCTCGCGGAGAGCGCACTGCCGCGCGGCGAGCGGATCGACACCGAGGGCATCGCCGCGGCCTGCGCGGATTTCTGCGCGAGCGTGCGGGAGCGCTTCGGACGGTATGACCATGTGTTCGGCGACGCCGCCGACCCCGCGCTCATAAACCGTGTGGCGGCGATCCTGCGCGGGCGCGGGCTGCCCTGGCGGTGCGTCGGCGAGTGCGTCAAGACGCCGCTGGAGAGCCGCCCCGTGAGCGTGGACGGGCTGCTCTGCGCCGACCGGATCCGGATCGACCGGCGGTGTACGGGGCTTATCACGGCGCTGTCGCAGCTGCGCTGGGACGCGGACAAGCCGAGCATCCCCGAGGACAAGAATCTCGGGAACATCAACGACTACTGGGACAGCTTCAACTATGCATGGAGCGCCTGGACGGATTATTTTGACCGGAGGGCAAGATGAAGGAGCATGTAAAGGCCTATTTGGAGAAGGCAGGGTACGCCGTCAACACGGTGGCCGCGGATATCCTGTGGAAGGCGGACGACTGGTACCGCATCCGCGAGACGGACGACCACCGGCGCGTGACCGTGAGCGGAGAGCGCTACTCGCTCGCCCGGATGGGCTTTGCCAAGCGCGCGGCCGCGGACGACGCGAATCTCTGCGAGGTCGTGGAGATCAACGCGGGGAGCAACGACGAGGCGGTGCACGAGATCCTTGCCGCCAACCGGTTTGACACGCAGTACCGCGAGCAGCTGGAGCTCACCAGCGCGGAGGGGACGAGCGCCTGCTATGTGCGGCTCGAAGACGCCGACGTGATGAGCGACGGCACGCTCTCCGGCGGGCGGATCTGTCTCAACTATATCGGCGCGACCGGCTTTCTGCCGCTCACGGTGCGAAACGGCGAGATCGTCGAGGCGGCGTTCTGCGGCGAGGCTCTCCGCGGCGCGCAGAGCGTGGACACGCTCGTGATATGCACGCTCGATCCGGAGGGAAATTACCGGTACAAGACCGTGATCTTCACCGAGGACGGCGAGACCGGCAGCGAGCAGACGGTGCGGCTCGGCAATGTGCGCCCGTTTGCCGTGATGCGCACCGCCGAGGTGAACAGCATCGACGGCATGCAGGGCTACGGATTCCCGAAGGTATACGGCGCGATACCGGTGTTCCTCGGGCTGGACGCGGCGTTTTCCGCGCTGCTGGACGACGTGGACACCGCCGAGAAGATCACGCTCATCAACGAGCGGATCTGCGGCTTTGACGAGAAGGGCCAGCCGATCGCGCCGAACGAGGCGATGAAGCGGCGGTTCGTGTTTCTCGGCGACAAGCTGCCGCAGGCGGGCGATCTGATCCACGAGACGTCCCCGCAGATCCGCATCGATATGTTCCGGCCGACGATCGAGTTTCTGCTCTCGCTCATGAGCCTAAAGTTCGGCTACGGCACGAAGAAGTATTCGTTTGACGCCTCGGGCGTCGTGCAGACCGCGACGCAGTACATCGGCGAGCGGCAGGACATGATGCAGGAGCTCAACCGGCAGCGCTTCCAGGCGAAGCAGTACATCTGCGGGATCATCCGCGCGGCGCTGTGGTTTTCCAACACGTTCTGCGGCACGGCCTGCGATCTTGACGAAGAGATCCGGATCGAGTTTGACGATTCCTACATCGAGGGCAAGACCGAACGGCTCGAGGGCATGCGGCAGGACGCGCTCGCCGGGCTCGGCGGCGTCCATGTCCGGGCCCGGTATCTGGCGGCGAAATACAATCTTGAGGAAGACGAGGCACTCGCCTGGGCGCAGAGCGCGGACGAGGACTACGCCGAGGGATCGGAGAACGACTTCCCGACGGCGCAGAATATCCCGCGGGGGCGCTGAGCCATGCTGACGGAGGAGCAGCTCGAGATCTACGGCGGCGTGCTCGTGCCCGTGTTTCAGCAGCTCGAGCAGGACATCATCGCGGATATCGCCCGCCGCGTCCGGAAGGAGGAGCGGTGGACGGAGACGGCGGAGCTGCAGGCCGAGGAGCTGCGGCGGCTCGGCTGGTCGCCGTACCGCATCCGGATCGAGGTGATGCGGCGGCTGCAGGCGAACAAAGAGTATGCAGCCATGGTCGAGCGGAACACGTTGGAGGCAAAGGCCGCGCAGCAGGCCGCCATCGACGAAGCGCGCGAGGCGCTGCGCGAGCAGGCGCCGGAGCTCTTCGAGACCGTGGGGAACATGGCGTTCCGCAACGACCTTTCTCTCTGGGAGCAGGCGGGGCAGCGGCTCACGCGCGGCGGCGCCGTGGACCGGGCCGTGCGCGAGATGCGGAAGCGCGCGACGGGCGATATACTGAATCTCACGCGGACGATGGGTTTTTCCTTTCCGACCGGCAGCGTGCCGGCACGGCGGGCGTTCACTGCGGCGCTGAACAGCGCTCTGACGCAGGTCGTGAGCGGGACGGTATCCTATCAGCAGGCGTGCGCCAACGCCGTGCGGCTGCTGACGCAGAGCGGTCTGCGGCATATCGATTATAAAAACGGCGTCACGCGGCAGATCGACACCGCGGTGCGGAACGCCGTGCTCACGGCCTCGGCGCAGCTCTCCGGCGAGATCATGCAGGCGAACATCGAAGAGAGCGGCGTGGCGTATGTGCAGGTGTCGGCGCACTGGGGCGCGCGCGACAGTCATGCCGTATGGCAGGGGAAAGTGTATTCCCTTGCCGAGTTTCGCAGCGTGTGCGGGTACGGCGAGCCGTCCAACCCCGATCACATCTACTCCTACAACTGCCGTCACACGCATTATCCGTACTGGCCGGGGATCTCCGAGCCGGTCGAGTATCCGCCGGAGCCGGGGCCGTTCGAGGCGGACGGGAAGACGTACACCTACTACCAGGCGACGCAGCGGCAGCGGGCGATGGAGCGCAGCATCCGGGCGATGAAGCGCGACGCGCTCGCGCAGGACGCGATGGGGGACAAGGGCGCTCTGGCGGCGGCAAAGATCCGGCTCGACGAGAAAACGGCGGCATACAAGCGCTTTTCCGCGCAGGTAAATATGCGCCCGAGACTTGAAAGGACACAGGTTTTCGGGTATGATAGAGGTGCGGCGGCGAGGGCGTCAAAAGAAGTCCGCTTTCAGGAGTTTTGGAAAGCAATCTCTATTTCTCAACCCAAACGGGCGCACGCCGCGGAGAGAGCGGACTATGTTCAGCAGGTGTTCCAGAACGCAGCCAAGCTCAGCGAAGCGGATGCCAGAATTTTGGAGACTATCGCAGAGCGTTTTTCGTGGACAGAGGTCCCGACGGAGGCGGCCGACATCTATACGCTTGCGGCGCTAACCGCAAGAACCGGCGACGAGTTTGCCATGTTTGCGCGGGGAAACGTGAAGATCATTATGCACGGGGCGAGCGCAAACGGTATGCCGTGGACACTGCCGGAGGATCTCGCCCGCCGGGTGTTTGACGAGCAGCTGCGCTGGACGGGGCACTCCCATCCGACAACGATGAATCTGAGGGCATCTGATGATGACCGGAAAACGCTGGCCGTGTTCAAGTGGCAGAAAAAAAGCACTATTGTAGATTTGACCGGAAAAACGATCCCCTTTACCACTAATAAATTTGATGATCTCTACAAATGAGGTGAAATAAGATGACCAGAATGGAAGCGAGAAAGCAGGCTAAAGAAAAATATATTGAGCTTTGGGGAGAAAAATGGGTCCGGGAAAATGCGGACCACATATGCTGGTCTTTCGACATTTTGGCGAACAATATGTACGAGATCGCAATAGACGAATGGACCCCGCGCCCGCTGGAGTACTACCCGTCCGGGGTACCGAAAATCTGGATGGGCGGGGATTTAAATTCAAAGCCGAACCACAGAACGGTCTTTCTGTTTGATCCCAAAGCCGGAACCATGGAGATCACGGAGCACTTTTAAATGACTGAATCCCCGTGCTGCTTAGGATTGGGCATGAAAGCAAGTTTGAGAGTAGTGTAATCCCAAGTGGTAGTAAAACTTTTTTTCGTACCCGAAAGAAGGACGTTATGATATGCCCATATAAATGCCGCGCTGAGATCCATCAAACGCAGATCACGAAGGACGAGGACGAGCACGTTGAGAGTATAGTCGAATCGTGGGCGTTCCTTCCGATGCAGTGTCCGCAAGACAGCTGCGGAGCGTGGAACAACGGTCGATGCGAATACCGGGGCAACAGCGGATAACCAACAATTTCACAAATCGAAGACGACACGGAGACGTGCCGTCTTTTTATTTGCGCCGACGGGCGGTAAACGGAATACAAGCCGACGGGCTGAAAACGGAGGATAAACAGTATGGCAGAACCCATTCCCGCGCCGGTACCGACTCCGGCGCCGAACAACGCGCCCACTCCCGCGCCGGCGGCTGCGCCGAAAGCGGAGGATATCGCAGCGGCGCTCCTCACCGCGCTGGAGACCCGCCAGCAGCGGACCGAGCGCAGCGTCGCCAAGAGCTTCTCGGAACAGTACGGGCTTTCCGAGACGGAGATCTCCGACATTCTCGCCAGGGCCAAGGCGGAGAAGGAGGCCAAAATCCCGGAGGCCGCCCAGGCGGAGATCACGAAGCAGCTTGAACGTGCCAACGGCCTTCTCATCGCCGCGGACGTACGCGCCAAGGGCGCGGCGCTCGGCCTTGTAGACGCCGACACGGCGCTGCTGCTTCTCGACAAGAGCAAGATCAAAGTGGACGACAAGGGCGTCGTGACGGGTACAGAAGATGCCCTGAAAGCCCTGCAGGCGTCCAAGGCATATCTTTTCACCGCGCAGCCCACGGGCCAGAAGGGCATCGTCGGCGGGAAGATCGACAATCCCAATCCGGGCGGCGAGCCGGACGGCGTTACGGCCGCTTTTCTTCGCCGGAATCCCGGTATGAAACTTTAAGGAGGAACAAATTATGCCTATGGATGGAACCAATACTACCCACACCCTTCAGGAACGCTATTCTTCTCTCGTGCTGGCGAAGATCCGCCAGGAGCTTGTGCTCAAGGACGGCGTCATCTTCAACAACGACTATGAGGGCAGCCCCAAGGCGGGCGCCGTCAAGATCCCCGTGCGCGACACGGAGGTTGCCGTTTCCGACTACGACAAGGCCAACGGCATCACCGCCGGCACCGGCGGCACGGCCTATGAGACGATGACCATCGACAAGGACAAGGGCGTCAACGAGATCATCGACGGCTATGACGCTGCCGGTGTACCCGACAATCTCGTGGCGGATCGTCTCGACAGCGCCGGGTATTCGCTGGCCGGGCAGATGGACAGCGACGGCGCCACGGTGCTGATCGCCGGGGCGACAGCACTCAACGTTGCCCAGCTCGGCAAGGACAACATCTGGGAGACGATCGTTGATATCCGCACTGCCATGAGCAAGGCGAACATCCCCAACGACGGCAAGCGCTATCTGCTCGTCACGCCGGATACCTACGCGCTCGTGCTCAAATGTCCGGAATTCACCCATGCGTCCGATCTCGGCGACGCGGTGCTGCAGACCGGCGCGCTCGGCAAGATCGCGGGCTTCCTCGTGTTCGAGTGGAACGACACCACGGCAAACCTTGCCATGGTCGCCGGTCATCCGCGCTTTGCCACCCGCTGCAAGGAGTTCGCCGTGCCGGTGCATCTGCAGGATCTTTCCGGCAGCGGCAAGTACATCGGCGCTTCCGCCGTGCAGGGCCGTCTGGTCTACGCGCACAAGGTGCTGCGCAGCGTGGCGATCCGCGCGGTGTACTCGCCCGGCGCGCTGGCTGTTACCGCGGCGCAGGGCGCGACCGCGGGCGGCACGAAGCTCACCGTGACCGGCGCGTCCGGCACGCTGAAATACACGAAGAACCCCGCGTCCCGCGCGGTGTTCGGCGCGGCCTACGGCGGCACGGCTCTCACGAGCGGCACGACCGAGATCGCCGGCTGCGCTGCCGGCGACGTGATCGAGGTCGCGGAGATCGTCTCCTCCAAGGTCAAGAGCGTCGGCTACATCACGCTGAAAGCGTCCGAGATCAAGGCGTAAGAAGGCGGAGGCGGCGCATGAGCTACGCGACGTGGGAGTATTACAGCAGCAGCCACACCGCCGTGCAGACCGAGCAGGAGTTTACCCGATTGAGCCGCGTCGCTGCCCGGAAGATCGATATCTTTACCGGGCAGCGCGCCGCCGGTGCTGCCGGATATAAAGCGGATGCCGTGCGGGAGTGCGAGTGCCAGCTCGTCGATTATCTGCACGCAGCGGAGGCCACGGCGCAGGGGCAGGGCATCACAAGCGTATCGAACGACGGATACTCCGAGAGCTACCAGGCTTCAACGCCGGAGCTGCTGGAGGCGAATCTTCGTGCTGCGGCGTTTGCCTGGCTCTCCGGCACCGGACTGATGGGGGCGTTCTGATGGGGCCTTTATTTACGGATACCGTCACCGCCTACCATCGCACGCGGGAGGGCCGGGCGGACATCTGGACGCGGCGCGAGCTGCGCGGCGTCCAGTGGCGGCAGAAGACCGTCCGCACCGCGCTGGCCAACGAGGCCGGAAAGATCCTCTATGCCGCGGAAACGACCGTCACGATCCCCGCACCGGCGGCCCCGGGCGGTCTGACGCTCGCGCCAGGGGATGTGCTGGTGTTCGGCGCGTGCGCTGCGGAGATCTCCGAGGAGTATACCGAGGACGATCTTATCCGCGGCCACGGCGCCGTGATCGTGCAGAGCGTAGCGGACAACACGCTGCGGCCTCGGCTGCGCAGCTGGAAGGTGGTGTGCGTCTGATGGCGGTAAAATTCACCATGAAGTCCACAAGAGAGCTGCTGAAGGCGCGCGGGCTGATGGCGGGGGATACCGCCCAGAAGTTCGTAGACGGCGAGGTGCTGCGCCGCTGCGCGCCGATGGTGCCGTTCGACAGCGGCGCGCTGAACCGAAGCGGCACGACCAACACCCGCCTCGGCTCGGGTGAGGTGCGCTACGCCACACCCTACGCCCGGCGCTGGTATTACCGGCCTGCGAACTTCACCGGCGCGCCGATGCGCGGGAACTACTGGTTTGAGCGGATGAAGCAGAACGGCGGGAAGGACGCCATTCTGCGGGGTCTGGCCAAACTTACGGGAGGGAACGCCAAATGACGGTAAGCGAGAGCATCATCCGCTGGCTGTACGGATTCGGCGATATCGAGGCCGGAGACCGCATCGAGACCGACCAGCTCGACGGCGAGGCGGGCAGCTACGGGCTTTATAAACAGCCGACGAAGGACGTTGTGCCGTTCGTTGACGGCAGCCGCGACGTTACGGAGTATTATTACCTGCTCGCGCGGCAGTCCTCGAAGGCCGAGGCGTCCCGCGTGGACAACCAGGCGTGGATGGAATCACTGGAAAGCTGGGTGCGGCAGAAGAGCCGCTCCGGCGATCTGCCGCAGCTGGACGGCGGGAGAAGCTGCCACGCCGTCGGCGTGTCCGTCAGCGCATATATGTCCGGCGCTGCCGAGAGCGGCACATCGGAATATCAGATCACAGTATCTATCAACTATACGGAGGTATGAATTATGGCAAAAGTCATGCGGTACATGATCGCGGACTATCTCAAAACGGGCTCTACGCCGAGCGATACCTACTCGCTCATGGGCACGGGCTTCACGACGCTGGACGAGAACCCCGCCGCCAAGGTGGAGAAAACGCCCTACATCAACGATAAGAGCGCGTCCGGCACGATCACCGGGTACGAGAACTCGTTTGCGTTCGACACGCAGATGATCTCGGACGACGCGGCGATCTCGTTCCTTTACGACATTGCCCGCAATCAGAAGACCGGCAGCGACGCGGAGACGGACTACATCCGCGTTGATCTCTACAAGGACGAAGCCTCCGGCGCATATCCGGCGCGGAAATTCCGCGTGTGCGTCGAGGTCACCGGTATCACCGGCGCCGGCACGGAGATCGTGAAGGTGGCGGGCAATCTGCACCAGGTCGGCAACTTTGTGGAGGGTACGTTCAACCCCTCGACAAAGGCCTTCACCGCCAAGAGCGAGTAAGGAGAGCGCGGGATGAAGAAGATCTCTCTGACATTCAAAAAGCCGCAGATCTCCATCAACGGCGAGATTTTCGACGTTTCGCGTTCGGATGCCGCCATTATCCGGGATCTTCTGGAACTTGACCGGCGATTCGAGGGCGCGGATATGAACGACCCGGGCAGCGTTCTGGAAAAGAACGAGGCGATGCTCGCGTACATCGACCGGCTGCTCGGCCCCGGCGCGGTGGAGAGGATCCTCGCCGGTGTCAAGGGCATGGATGGGTTTGATCTCGGCCTTGCCGGCATCGGCGAGCTGACAGCGCAGATCGCCCGGCTCGCGGGCGCGGCTTACGCGGAGAGCATCCGCGCAAAGTACGATGATTGATTTTTCTTTGTCCCGCACGAAGAAAAAGGCGCTGCCCGACACCGTTGAGGTGAACGGCAGCGTCTACGATATCCGGCCGGGATTTCGGAACATCCTCAAGATCCTCCGGCTGCAGAACGATCCGGATGTGCTGGACGGACACAAGGCAGAGCTGCTTCGCCGGTGGTTTTTTGACGGCGAAGCGCCGGAAGCGTGGGCGGAAGCGTTCGGGCATTTCGTCCGTGCCGGCGATGAGCCGGAGCTGCCTGCCGGTGAGCGGGACTTCGATTATGAGTTTGACGCGCCGGAGATCTATGCTTCGTTCCGGCAGCTGTACGGCATCGATCTCATGGACGCGGAGCTGCACTGGTGGCAGTTCCGCGCGCTGCTCGGCGGCTGCTTTCTCTGCCGCTGCGCGCTGTCGGAGAAGATCCGGCTGCGGCATCTGGACGTTTCCAAGTGCGAGGACAAAGCGGCGGCGCAGCGGGCGAAGGACGCCGCGTCGATCCCGGACGCCGTCGGAATCGACGAGCGGCTGCTCACCGAGCAGGTGCGTGAGCGGCTGCTGCGCGGGGAATCCATCGAGGATCTTATCCGTTCCGAAGGAGATGCATTATGAGCGACGGGACACTTTCTTTTGACACCAAAATCGACAGCAGCGGATTCAGCCAGGGCGCAAGCGAGCTCAAAAGTCTGGCGACTAAGGCCATCGCCGGGATTGGTATTGCGATCTCCGGTAAAGCGATCGCCGATACGATCATCAACATTACCAAGCGGTCTGTTGAGCTCGCGTCCGATCTGCAGGAAGTGCAGAACGTGGTCGATGTCACGTTCGGCGACGGCGCCGATACGATCAACAAATGGGCGAAGGGCGCGTCAACGGCCTTCGGCATTACGGAGCTTTCGGCGCTGCAGTACACCGGCACTATGGGCGCCATGCTCAAGAGCATGGGACTTTCCGGCGACGCGGTGCGGCAGATGTCCACCGATCTTACAGGGCTCGCCGGGGACTTCGCCTCATTTTTCAACATCACGAGCGACGAGGCGTTTGCCAAGATCCGCTCCGGCATTTCCGGCGAGACCGAGCCGCTCAAGCAGCTCGGCATCAACATGAGCGTCGCCAACATGGAAGCCTACGCCATGGCGCAGGGCATCGACAAGGCGTATTCCTCCATGACGCAGGCAGAGCAGGCAACGCTGCGGTATAACTATCTGCTCAGCGTTTCGGCGGACGCGCAGGGCGACTTTGCCCGCACCGCCAGCACGAGCTTAGCGAACGCCTCGCGCATCACGGAGCTGAACATCCAGAACATCGGCGCCGCCATCGGCAAGGAACTGATCCCCGCAGCGACCCGCGCGCAGAAGGCGGTCGGAGGCTTCGCGGCGGATCTGGCGGAGGCCATGAACAGCGGCGGCATCCGCGGCGGGATCGAATATATCAAGACCGAATATCCCGCGGCGACGGCGGTAGTGAGCGGCCTTGCGGCAGCGTATGGGTCGTTTGCCATTATCAAGACCGTAGTTTCGTCTGTTAATTCGCTCAGCGCGGCGCAAAGAACGCTTACGCTTTGGCTCGAGGCCGGAACGGCGGCAGAACTGATGGAAGCGGGGGCGCTGACGGCAAAAGAAACCATTCTCGGCGTGCTGACCGGAAAAATTACTATGGCCTCCGCGGCGCAGGCCCTTTTTAACGCTACGGTAAAAGCGAATCCCTATGTGGCAGCCGCTGCGGCTATCGGCGCGCTTGTTGCCGGCGCTGTAGCGCTGCAGAAGGCCTATGTGAAGGCAAACCCTGCGCTGCGGGAAGCGCAGAAAAACACGCTTGCGCTCAATCGCTCCATGGAGGATCTGGCACAGACACAGAAGGATTCTGCGGCTGCCTATCAAAGCAGCATCGACGACATTGAGAGCAATGCTCTTGCGGCGGAGAAGCTCGTCGGAAAGCTGAAGGAGCTCTCCGGCGGATACACCGGCACGGTCAACGAGCAGCGGCTCATGCAGACGATCTGTGATGAGCTGAACGGCTCGGTGGACGGACTGAATGTGTCCTTCGACGCGCAGACCGGCGCACTCAACATGTCCACGGACGCCATGAGCGACCACATCGCCAAAATGAAGGAATCCGCGCGCGTAACGGCCTCCATGGAACGGTACACGCAGCTGCTCAAGGAACAGGCCGAGGCGGAGTATAACCTGTATATTGCGGAGAGAAACCGCACCGCTGCGCAGGCGGCCTACTCCGAAAACGATGTCGGTACCTGGGGTACGGCCCTGAAGGCAAACGAGGCGTGGAGCCAGGCAAAGCTGGCGGCGGACGGCGCTGCAGCCGCGGTAGCCGATTACGAGGGATACATGGCTGATGCCGGCATTACGGCGCAGAGTACAGCAGCCGCCATCGATGACACTGCGGATGCGCTGGACGCCAGTGCGGAAGCCGCTGAGCGGGTTGTTCTTGGCGGGTATGATGTGACGGATGTGCTGGAATCTATCGGCATGAGCGCGGATGAAGCATCCGAACGGCTCGATACTTTTACAGATGCCGCGACCAACATGTTCGAGAAGATCAACACGAAGTCCGACATTTCCGTGAAGGATATGATAAAGAACCTGCAGCACAACACGCAGGCGATGGAGGACTGGGGCAATAACATTGCCCAACTCGGCGGCCAGCTGCCGTCCGATCTTCTGCAGCCGCTGATCGACCAGGGACCGGAGAAAATGGCGGGCGTTATGGCCGAGCTGGCAAAGTCAACGCCGGAGCAGCTCTCGGCGCTGTCGCAGGCTTTTTCCGATGGCGGCGACGCCGCGGCGCAGGCGTGGCTCCAGTCTCTCGGCGCCGTGGCCGAAACGGAGGAAAACCCCGTGGCGGACGCGGCGGAGAAGATCGCCGCTGACACCCGTCTGACCGAAGCGGTCGAAGGACAGGTCACGGCGGCCACGACGGCGCTGGGCGCGATGGAGGGGAATTTCACCACCATCGGCGCGCAGGCAGTGCAGGGTCTCATCAACGGACTTGCCTCAAAGAGCGGAGCGCTTGAAGGTCAGATGCGTGCGCTTGCTGCGATCATGACCCGGACGTTTACCGTGACGCTGCGGATCCAGAGCCCTTCCAAGGTGTTCCGGTCTTATGGCGCTTTTATCTCCGAAGGTCTTGCCGACGGCATCCGCAGCGAGCTTGACGGCGTGAAGCATGCCTCGCTGGACGCTGCTGCAGCGTCGCAGAGCGGCTTTGCGGATGCCCCGTATTTGACCAATACATCGGCGGTCCGCGAGACAAAGAGCACACGCAGCGCGCCTGCCGCGACGCCGGCGGCGCCGGTCGTGCAGAACATCTATGCGCAGAAGCAGTCCCCGGCACAGATGCTGCGCGAGGCAAAATTTTTGCAGGAAAGGGCGGTGCTGATCGGTGTTTGATCTGCGCGTCGTCAGCGGGAACACCTCGCTGAAAATGGGACATCGGCAGTCCGTTTACAAGATCACAACGCTCACCGGAATCGACGGTATCCCGGTGAGCGTTGTTACATCGCAGGGCTTTGAGCAGGTGGGGGAGTCTGTGGACAGCATGTCCGTCGGCTCGCGTCAGATCGGCCTCATCGGCCGGATTGACAACTTTACCGGCGAACAGTTGCAGGCGCTGAATACGGCGTTTCTCCCGATGACGACCGTCCGGCTCTACTTTGAGGAAAAGTACTGGATCGACGCGGTCATCAAGGAGGCGCCGGTGTTTACCTACAGCCTGCGGACGGTGCTCTTTGCCGTGCAGCTGCTGGCGCCGTATCCGTATTGGAAGAGCGTCAAAGAGCACTATTACAAACTCGGCGGATCGACCGGCGGCTTCAATTTTCCGGTATCCTACGATACGCCGCACAATTTTGAGCAGTTCAACGAGACGCTGTTTCTCAACTGCGTCAACCGCGGAAACACCAGAGTGGATTACAGCGCGGAGATCCGATGCACGTCCGGACAGGCCGCCAACATCACGCTCACGAACGCCGGAAACCAGAAATTCATCGCCGTCAAGACGACGCTTACGGCGGCGGACACCGTGCGGATCTTCCGCGAGAATAACATCCTTCGCGTGACGAAGGAGACCGCCGGCCAGACATCGGACATTTTCAGCGCGCTGGACGAAGATTCCAATCTGTTCTTCATGGACGTCGGCGACAACGTGATCCGGGCGGACAAGGAGAGCGGAGACGGACGGCTGGCGGTCGTGATCCGGTTTTGCGACACGGTCGCGGGGGTGCGCTATGGCATTTAACATCTACGACGAATCGCTTACCCGCGTGGGCGAGATCCGTACGGTCATCTCGTCCACCTGGGAAGAAAAATTCGCGGACAAAGGAATATGCCAGCTCGTCGTGGCGAATTCCGAGGCGGCATCGAAACTGCTGCTGCCGGGGCGTTTCGTAGGAAAAACGATAAGTCTACGCTCTGGCAGATCAAGACGAAGGAAAAGCGCGAGGGAGAGCTGTGGATCAACGGCTTCACGGCAAACTATTCGCTGCTGGACGACCGCGTATACGACGGCATCCACACGTCCAATGTCGTGGCGGACGACCTTCGCGCGGCAGTCATCGGAAAACGCGCGCCTGGCATCGTTGCGCTGGCTGCGGACCGCGGACTGACCGGCTCCGTCGTTTCCGAGCACACATACCCCACACTGTTCGAGCTTTCCAAGGACCTGTGCGGCTCGGTGGATTACGGCTTCCGGTTCGTCCACGACCGAGCCGCGAAGAAACTGCTTTTTGACGTCTTCGCCGGGCAGGAGCAGTCAAACGCCAAGTTTTCCGAGGCGTTCGGCAATCTGGCAAATCTTGTCCTGCAGCAGTCCGACGCGGATTTTAAAAACGTTGCCTTTGTCGGCGGCGAAGGGGATGGCAGCGAGCGGATATTCGTTGTGTGCGGCGATACGACGGCCGAAGGGCTTGCCCGGCATGAGCTCTTCGTCGATGCGCGGGATCTTCGCAAGGAGAACGGGCAGACACAGACGGCATACGAAGATCTTCTCAAAGAACGCGGCCTGCAGAAGCTGAACGAACACAACCGGAAGCTGAGCGTGACATTTGATGTGGATCCGGCAGACTTCGGCACGGCGTACAGTCTCGGCGATACCGTGTGCTGCATCCTCCCGGAGGACGGGCTGAAGCTGTTTGTGCGGGTGATCGCTTTTGAGGAGACGATCGAGGACAACCGCACAGCACTGTCCCTCACGATTGGCACACCGGTCATACAAACGATTGGAGGTAACAAATGAGTGAATTTGCCTACCCGCTCGGCGGGAAACAGGATTATACGTCGGCGCAGGCCGGAGCCTTCCACGGGACGCGGACGTCTGGCGTGTGGTCCGGCGAGGATAACCTGAAAGTGACGATCACCGGCGCCCGGCAGCTGACGCTGTCCAAGGGTATTGCCTGGTTCACGACGGAAGAGTATTGGGGCAAAGTCTACGTCAATACGGCGGATATCAACTTTACTCTGCCGGTCGCGGACGCGGTCCTGGATCGTATCTGCCGCCTGGTCATCCGCTGGGACAAGACGGCCAACACGGCAACGGCGCAGCTGCTGATGGGCGATCTGGGCAGCTCGCCGACAGCGCCGGCACGATCCAAAACGGACGAACTGTACGATCTCGTCCTTTGCGACTATCTCGTGGCACACGGCGATCTGGCGGCCACGGCGGCGAATCTGACGGACCAGCGCCTGAACGAGGATCTCTGCGGTCTGATGAGGGACGGCGTTACCAGGATCCCGACCGCGGCGCTGGAAGCGCAGGTATCTGCGCTGCTGGCGCAGCTCCGCACGGCCATCGAGCAGGCGGCAAGCGGGCAGATCGCAGACGGCACGATCACAACGCCCAAATATGCCAACAAGTCCGTCACTGCCGAAAAGCTTGCTGACAACATTCCTTATACGAAGTTCGGGCTTTCCGCCGATCAGGTGCGGCACATCTACACCGGGACGAGCGAAACGCCGCCTGCCGGGTGGCAGCCGGGCGACATATACCTACGGTATTCTGTGTGAGGTGAGCGGGATGGCATGGAGCAAAACAGCGCCAGAGCTTCCAAGCGGCAGCGCGTGGGAGCAGACGATCACAAAGACAAACTTTTTTGAGCAGAACTGGTTTGTACTGAGCGGCGAATACTCTATTGCAAGGCTGGAAGGGAAACAGTTTGCCGTCCGTGTTTTGGTGTCCCCAAGCGGCGGTTCTTACGGCAATCATCCGGAGTACGGCAGCTTATATCTCCGCTGCGACATCGGAAGTGTTCGGGGGACAGCTGAAACGCCCGGCAATCTCCCCAAAACGCCAACGTATTGGTATTTCGTTGGAGAAGCTGATGCGGGGACGGAAATCACCGTTGTTTACGGGGCAGCAGACACCGCTTCCAGCCAAAGCAACGGCACGGTCAAGCTGACTGCTCCGGCGCTGCTCGGCGATATTCTGTATTTGAACGTGAACGGCGCGGCAAAGCAAGTGATGCGCGTTCTGCTGAATGTCAACGGAACAGCAAAAGAAGCCCTTGTCAAAGCCAATCCATAAGGAGGAACATGGAAATGACAGAAAAAGAACTTCGACAGAAAGTCGTGTCCACCGCTCTCGCGTGGCTGGGGACGCGCGAGTACAGTGCCAAGCATCAGGAGATGCTGGACATCTACAACTCCCAGCGCCCGCTTCCCAGAGGCACGCGGATGCTCGCCTCTTGGCCGTGGTGCGCAGCGTTCGTGTCCACGGTCTCCCTCCAGTGTGGCCTGCGCGACATCATGCCGACCGAGTGCGGATGCCCGGGCATGGTGCGGCTCTATCAGGAGATTGGCCGCTGGGCGGAGGATGACGCCTATATCCCGTCTCCGGGTGACGTGATCTTTTACGACTGGCAGGATACGGGGTACGGCGACAATGCCGGACAGCCCGACCACGTCGGCATCGTGACTGCCTGTGACGGTCAGACGATGACCATCATCGAGGGCAACTGCGACAACACCGTCAAAACGCGCAGTCTTGCCGTGAACGCCCGCTTCATCCGCGGATATGGTGTTCCCGACTTTGCGAGCAAGGCGGACGGCGCAGAGCCGCAGCCCGAACCGGTGCCGGAACCGACGCCGCAGCCTGAACCGGAGAAGCCCGCCGAGGAGTCTACGGTTGACCCGTTCATCACCAAAACGGCACGAGAAGTCATCGCCGGTAAATGGGGAAACGGACAGGCTCGCAGGGACGCGCTCGCCGCATGGTTCACAAAGGCCGTGCAGGACGAGGTGAATCGTATCTTGGGGGGCTCGGCATGACAGAAATGGAAATGGTGCGCACCCTCGCGGAACTCATTGCGCTCGGCACCGCGATTGTGGTGCCGATGCTGAAACTCAACTCGAACATTGTCAAACTTACGGACGCAGTGAACGGGCTGAAAGAGGCGAACGGCAAACTGGAGAAATCCAACATGGAAGAGCACAAGCAGCTTCACGAGCGCATCAACCACCGCAAAAAAGAAAATGAGGAACTGGACGATCGCGTGGCTGACCACGAGCGCCGTATCGGTATCCTCGAACATAAATAATTTCAGGAGGACAAGCACATGAACGAGATTCTGGCAACCTACAGTCTGGAGATCATCAAGGCCGTCGTACTGGCAATCTTCGCCATCATCGGCGTGTATGCCGCGAAGCTTCAGACAAAGTACATCGACACGGACACCAAGCGCAAGATCGCGGCAACCACGGTCGCGTACATCGAGCAGGTGTACAAGGATCTTCACGGCGACGAGAAGCTTGCGCGCGCCCTTGTTGTCGCGGCATCGATGCTGTCGCAGAAGGGCATCAAAACAACGGAGGAGGAACTGAAAGTACTGCTGGAGGCTGCGGTCAAGGAAATGAATGATAAATTTAAGAAAGAAACCGCGGCAGCCCAGAGCGCGCTTGAAGAGACTCATAATACAGGATTTACCGTCAAACCGGCCTCTGAATGACAAAAAAACGAGGGGGCGAAAATACCCCCGGCACACCCTCGTTTTGACATGATTTTTGACACGTTTTTCGTGCCCGCGGCTACCACGACCGACCGTGCACGAACACATAGAGAAAATACGGAAAACCGTTGATAAACAAAGAAAACTCCGGAAGCTCAAGGCTTCCGGAGTTTCTTCATTTTGGCGGAGAAGGAGGGATTCGAACCGTTGCTGAATCGTGGTTTTACAATGGCT
>OIXA01001014.1_pt1 | contig 37584 bp, 30 predicted proteins | sample 1587721 | NCBI WGS metagenome assembly OIXA01 (sample SAMEA3888900, study PRJEB22519) | human gut metagenome | biome: human gut; feature: human-associated habitat; material: faeces | place: Denmark | collected 2013
CCTTTGCCATCGTCGATGAGGTGGACTCCATCCTGATCGATGAGGCCCGCACCCCGCTGATCATCTCGGGCGCTGGCACCAAGTCCGCCAGTACCTACAAGGACTTCGCGCGTGCCGTGCGTGGCCTTGAGCGCGGCGAGGACGTGTCGCACGACATGCTCACCGCTACCGAGGACGTGGAGCCCACGGGCGACTATGTCATGGACGAGGCCAAGCACACCATTGCCGCCACCGAGCGCGGCCTTAAGAAAATCGAGCGCCGCCTGGGTATCGATGACATCTATGCCGATCTCTCCGGTCAGCTGGTCAACCACCTGCAGCAGGCGCTGAAGGCCCAGTACATGTTCCACCGCGATAAGCAGTACGTGGTCACCAACGGCGAGGTCAAGATCGTCGACGAGTTCACCGGCCGCATTATGGAAGGCCGCCGCTATTCTGAGGGCCTGCACCAGGCCATCGAGGCCAAAGAGGGCGTGCTCGTACGCGAGGAGAACCAGACACTCGCCACCATCACCCTGCAGAACTACTTCCGTCTGTATGACAAGCTCTCCGGCATGACCGGCACGGCACTTACCGAGGATGCCGAGTTCCGCGAGATCTACAAGCTGCCCGTCGAAGTCATCCCTTCCAACAAGCCCGTGCAGCGCGTGGATCACGAGGACCTGGTGTACCGTACCATTCAGGCCAAGTACAACGCCGTCGCCGACGATGTCGAGCGACGTCACGCCAAGGGCCAGCCGGTCCTGGTGGGCACCGTCTCCATCGAGAGTTCCGAGAAGCTGTCCGCCGCCCTTACCAAGCGCGGCATCGCACACGAGGTCCTCAACGCCAAGCATCACGAGCGCGAGGCTCATATCGTTGCCCAGGCCGGACGCTACGGCGCCGTGACCATCGCTACTAACATGGCCGGTCGTGGTACCGACATCCTGCTGGGCGGCAACCCCGACGAGCTGGTGCGCGAGCGCCTGGAGTACGAGGGCCTGACCATGGAGGATGTGACGCCCGAGCAGCTCGAGCAGTTTAACGCCGAGGCCAAGGAGACTTGCAAGGCCGAGCGCGAGCGCGTGCTTGCCGCCGGCGGCCTGACCGTCATCGGCACCGAGCGCCATGAGTCCCGCCGTATCGACAACCAGCTGCGCGGCCGTTCCGGCCGTCAGGGCGATCCGGGCGAGACCCAGTTCTACCTGTCGCTCGAGGACGACCTCATGCGCCTGTTCGGCGGCGACAAGATGGACCGCGTCTCCAAGATGATGGTCACGGCCGACATGGGCGACGACATGCCCATCCAGCACAAGATCATCTCCAAGGCCGTCGAGAGCGCCCAGCACAAGGTCGAGAGCATCAACTTCTCCATGCGTAAGAGCGTCCTTGAGTACGACGACGTCATGAACAAGCAGCGCCAGGTCATCTACGCCGAGCGCAATAAGATTCTGGACGGCAAGGACCTGACCGACCACATCACCGAGGTCATGCACGACACCGTGTACCGCTGCGTGCAGGAGTTCTGCACCAAGGACAGTCACGATGGCGAGCGTGACCTGGAGGGCCTGCGCAAGTGGGTTGTGGAGCTCACCGGCCACATCGATACGCCGAAGTTCCCCGACGAGGATTATGAGGCCCTGGCCGCCGATGTCCTGGCTTACGTAGAGAAGTGCTACAACATGAAGGCCGAGCGCTTGGGTGAGGACCTGATGCGCGAGCTCAACACCCAGGTCATGCTGCGCGTCATCGATACCCGCTGGATGAACTACCTGCAGGAGATGGACTACCTCAAGACCGGCATCGGCCTGCGCGGCTTTGGCCAGCGCGACCCGCTGGTCGAGTACAAGACCGAGGCCTACGGCGCGTTCCAGATACTCGTCGATACCATGTATGAGGATTACCTGCGCACGGTTCTGCGCATCGAGATCAAGGCTGCCCCGCGTGCCGTGGAGCACAAGGAGGAGCCCGCGCTCGAGGGCGCGCGCTTCTCCGGTCCTGCCGAGGTCGATGGTGACAACGGCGACTCGGTGCTGCGCAAGCAGGCGCAGGTGCAGGCCCGCACGGCTGTCCAAGGCGGACCGGCTGCCGTCAACAACGGTGGCAAGGTGACCACCTATCGCAAGTCCGAGAGCGACGATCCGTACGTCAACGTGGGCCGCAACGACCCGTGCCCCTGCGGTAGCGGCAAGAAGTTTAAGTACTGCCACGGCAGGAATCGTTAATGGCTGAGGCTTTAGAGGTAACGCCCGCCGAGCTGGACGCGTTCGCGGACCGGCTCGGCGAGGTCGAGTCGTATCTCCATTTGGACGAAAAGCGCACGCGCGTGACCGAGCTCGAGGCCAAAAGTGTTGCCCCTGGCTTTTGGGATGACGCCGACGCCGCCCGTGCCACCATGGAGGAGATCGCGCGTACCAAGGAAGATATCGCTGCCGTGGATACCGCGCGGGGCGAGCTTTCCGATGCCCGCGCCGCGCTGGAGCTTGCCGAGGAGATGGGGGATGACCCCGATGCCGTCGCCCTTCGCGAGGAGGCTACAGCCACGGCTGAGCGCCTGGCCCGTGCCATCGATGAGCTTGAGCTTTCGAGCTGGTTTACCGGTGAGTTCGATCACGGCGATGCCATCGTGACCATCAAGCCCGGACAGGGTGGTCTGGAGGCCCAGGACTGGACCTTCATGCTCTTTAAGATGTACATGAAGTACTGCCAGCGTCGCGGCTGGAAGGTCACCATCAACGACTGTCCCGCGGCCGAGGTCATCGGCATCGACCGCGCGACCTTTACCGTCGAGGGCAAGGACGCATTTGGCATGCTGCGCGCCGAGGCTGGCGTCCACCGCTTGGTTCGCATTAGCCCCACCGACGACAAGAAGCGCCGCCAGACCACGTTTGCCGGCGTCGAGGTCATCCCCGTGCTACCCGATGATATCGACATCGAGATCAGTCCCGACGACATCCGCGTGGACGTGTACCACGCGAGCGGCCCGGGCGGTCAGGGCGTCAACACCACCGACTCCGCCGTGCGCGTGACGCATTTCCCCAGCGGCATTGTGGTCACCTGCCAAAACGAGCGCAGCCAGATCCAGAACAAGGCCGCGTGCATGCAGATCCTCAAGGCTCGCCTGTACGAGATTGAGCTCGAGAAGCGCGCCGAGGCGCTCGATGAGATCCGCGGACCCAAGACCACGATTGGTTTTGGCAACCAGATTCGCAGCTACGTGCTCTACCCGTACCAGATGGTCAAGGACTTACGCACGGGCGTGGAGACCAGCAATGTCGAGGCCGTCCTTGACGATGGCGACCTGGACCCGTTTGTTATTGGCTACCATCGCTGGGCTACCGGCAACGCCGATGCAGAAGGCTCGGAGGTCTAAAACATCGGGTGGCTTCAAGCCGATGCCAAGCCCAACGGTTGGACGGGTTTGTATCCAGAATAAACCCTGCGCAGGGGTGGTTTTTGTCCGGCGAATCGGTAGAATCGAATACAAGAAGAAGTTCAAAGCGCATCCGTTTGGGTGCGCTTTTTTGAGGGAGGCAGCATGGCATATCGTCTGGACATCAAGCGCATTCTTTCGATGAACTTCTTTCACGACCTGCCCCAGATCATGTTGGGGTGTGCCTTGGCCGCCATCGCGACCGACTTGTTTTTGATTCCCAACGGTCTTGCCGCCGGTGGCGTTACGGGCCTTGCCACCATTATCCAGGCGGTCGGCGCGGCGCGCGGCCTATCGCTTCCCGTTGGTATTCAGACGATCGTGATGAACGCCTTGCTGTTGTTGGTCGTTATGCGCGAGGGCGGCATGTTCTACGTGGTGCAGACCGCGACGGGCTTTGTGCTGCTGGGCTTCTTTACCGATCTGTTCGCCCCGTTTGTAGCACCTCTGGCGGATGCGGACCTGATGCTCCCTGCCATGTGGGGCGGCATTATTACGGGCATCGGTTACGGCATGGTGTTGCGCGCCGGCGCCAACACCGGCGGCTCGGACACGATTGGCCAAATCATCTCGCGTAACACCTCGCTGCCGGTGGGCTCGACCGTCATGGCGATCGATGTTGCCGTATGCGCGCTATCGGCTCCGGTCTTTTCAATCGAAAACGCACTGTATGCAGGCCTTTCGATGGTCATTAGCGGCTACGTGATCGATGCCGTGGTCGATGGTGGCAACAAACGCCGTATGGTACTCATCATCTCGGACAAGTTCCCTGATATCGCTGCCGATATCATGTATGGCCTGGGTCGTGGTTGTACCAAGTTTAAGGCGACTGGCATGTATTCGGGTGCCGAGAAGCCAGTGATTATGGTCATCGTGAGCCGTCGAGAGCTCAATACCCTCAAGACGATCGTGCGCGAGCGCGATCCTCACGCCATTGTGACGGTCGCTGACGTTACGGAAGCCTTCGGCGAGGGATTCAAGGACATTAGCGCGTAGGGTCGATCGCGTTCCATCCAAAAGACGTTCACATTGATAAACCGTTTCATCAGCGGTTCTGCCTGCTAAATTGTTCAAATAATGATAAAAACTCTGGTAAAGCCATCAGTTTCCAGCATAATGAATGACGTACGTGCATTGCGGCTGTGTTGGGATTACCTTCGGTGCCGTGCGCATTTTGTCTAATGAGGATGAAAGGAAGGCACAATGAGCGACGAAGAGCTCAAAAAGGTTGCCAACGAGGTAAGGAAGGGCATCGTCACCGGCGTGCACGCTGCCAAGTCCGGCCATCCGGGCGGTTCGCTCGGCGCTGCCGACATCATGACCTATCTGTACTTTGAGGAAATGAACGTCGACCCGGCCGATCCCCGCAAGGCCGACCGCGATCGCTTTGTGCTCTCCAAGGGCCATTGCGCTCCGGGCCTGTACGCCGTGCTCGCCGAGCGCGGATTCTTCCCCAAGGAGGACCTCGAGACGCTGCGTCACATCGGCAGCAACCTGCAGGGTCATCCCAACATGAACGACACACCGGGCGTCGACATGTCCACCGGCTCACTTGGCCAGGGCATCTCCGCCGCCGTGGGTATGGCGGTTGCCGCCAAGCACTGGGGCGATACTTATCGCACGTACGCCCTGCTGGGCGATGGCGAGAGCGAGGAGGGCCAGGTCTGGGAGGCTGCCATGTTCGCCGGCAACCAGCAGCTCGATAACCTCTGCGTGATCGTCGACCACAACGGCTTGCAGATCGACGGCCCCGTCGAGGAAGTCAACGACCCCATGCCGCTTGCCGACAAGTTCCGCGCCTTTAAGTGGCATGTGATCGAGCTAGCCGATGGCAACGACATGACACAGATTGAGGCGGCTTTCGCCGAGGCTCGTGAGGTGACCGGCGTGCCCGTCGCTATCATCGCCGAGACGGTGAAGGGCAAAGGCGTCTCCTTTATGGAGAACCAGGTTGGTTGGCACGGCAAGGCCCCCAACGATGAACAGTTTGAGCAGGCCATGGCAGAGCTCACGGCCGCCGGAGAGGAGCTCTAGGATGGCAGACGTCAAGAAAATCGCCACGCGCGTAAGCTACGGCGAGGCGCTCGTCGAGCTGGGCAATGAGCACGATGACTTTGTAGTGCTCGATGCCGACCTGGCTGCCGCTACGCAGACGGGTAAGTTTAAGGCTGCGCACCCTGAGCGCTTCTACGATGCCGGCATTGCCGAGAGCAACTTGATGGGGCTCGCCGCCGGCATTGCGACCACGGGCCACGTCGCCTTTGCGAGCACCTTTGCCATGTTCGCCGCCGGCCGCGCGTACGAACAAGTGCGTAATTCCATTGGCTATCCGCACCTCAACGTCAAAATCGGTGCCACGCATGCGGGTATCTCGGTCGGTGAAGACGGCGCCACGCATCAGTGCTGCGAGGACATCGCGCTCATGCGCACGATCCCGGGTATGACGGTAATCGTTCCCGCCGATGACATCGAGGCTCGCGCTTGCGTGCGCGCCGCCTATGAGTTTGAGGGACCGGTCTACATGCGCTTCGGACGCCTGGCAACGCCGGTCATTAACGATCACGAGGACTATGAGTTCAAGATTGGTCGCGGCGTGGTCGTGCGCGAGGGGTCCGATGTGACCATCATCGCTTGTGGCCTTATGGTCGCCGAGGCGCTTGAGGCTGCCGAGGCGCTCGCTGCCGATGGTATCGATGCCGAGGTCATCAATATGCACACGATCAAGCCGCTTGATGAGCGCCTGGTGGTTGCCAGCGCCAAGAAGACCGGTCGTGTGGTCACTGCCGAGGAGCATTCGATTATCGGTGGTCTTGGCGAGGCCGTGGCCTCGGTGCTCGCGGAGCAGCATCCGGTGCCGATGCGTCGCGTCGGCGTGCGCGATGTGTATGGCGAGTCCGGCCCTGCGGTCGATTTGCTGCACAAGTACGGTTTGGACGCCGACGGCATCGAAGCTGCGGTCAGGTCCGTGTTGTAAGGAAGGTTTCCATGGGATTTGTATCTGCCAACCAAGTGACAATCGGGTATACCGCCGCCTCGCGCGAGGACGCCCTACATTATTTGTCCGAGCAGGCCATCGAGCTCGGCTTTGCCGATGACGCATCTGCCGTAGAGGCCGCCTTCATTGCTCGCGAGAACGAGGCCGAGACCGGCCTTGTCGCCGGTTTTGCCGTTCCGCATGCCAAAAGCGACGCGATCCACACGCCGGGCGTTGCCGTGCTTAAACTGACCGAGCCCGTTGAATGGCCGAGCTTCGATGGGGTGCCCGTCGATGTTGCGCTCGCGCTGTACGTGCCTGCCGGCGAGGCTGGAACCACGCATCTGCGCCTGCTCTCCAAGGCTGCCGTAATGCTGATGGACGCCGGCTTCCGCGACAAGGTGCGCGCGAGCACCGATCCCGTTGAGATTGCGGAGCTCATCAATAGCGGACTCGAAGACTAGAACGGTCATCCCGTTCAATCAATCGATCCTTCTCCAAGGAAAAGGGCCGCGACGCGATATAGGTGTCGCGGCCCTGTTTGCGTTTCCCCAGATAAAACCTGCCAAAATAAACCTATCCCTTTTTGGCAGGCTAATCGTGAGTTATTTCACCGCAACTTAGGGCACGGTTAGGAAGTGTGCACCTTAAAGAGTGGAGCCCTTGATTAGAGAGGTCGCGCTCATCTCTCTAAATGTCTCTCTAAAGAGAAGGTTGGTTAGAGAGATAGCATTAGGCAATCTAGCAGCGAATTCGATACATCTCTCTTAATGTCTCTCTAAAACAAGGCGCTTATCTCTCTAAACTTAGAGAGATAAGCGCCTTGTTTTAGAGAGACGGAATGCCAAAATTCGTCCGTCAGCTACCATCTGCCAAAAATGACGGATAAAGGGCTCATCGAAGTAATGGGTTCATCGACGAGCCGCAACCGCCGCTATCGGAAGAAGTAGATGCAGCCGAATTGCCCCTCTATCGTCTCTCGAAGTTTGATGGGTGCTAGGGGAGCGACTGCCTCGCGATATTTCCCCAGATAAAACCTGCCAAAATAAACCTGTTCCTTTTTGGCAGGTCAGTTAACGCAGTGCAGGTTGAGCATATGCGAGCGAGCGGGCTCCGGGTGCGGTAAGGTGACGTGAAACAAGCGGGCGCTGACCTTTTGGTCGCGCCCGTGAAGTTGAGCGTCAGATTGCCGTGCCCGGGGCCTGCGCAGCGCCGAGCGGTTACGCCGTTTGTAAAACGGCGTAACTTAAAGATTCATGTTGCCGTGAATGTAGGGGGTGACCTCGGGGGAGATATGGTCGCAGCCCAGTTCGCGCAGCGCGGACTTGATAACGGCGGGCAGCGGGGTCTTGCCCTTGTCGTCGACGGCGGCACCGCCGAGGGTGGCAATCTTGGCGACATCTGCGGGTGCGGCCTCGATATGCATGCAGCCGCCGACCAGGCGCGCGCGTACCTGTGCCAGATCAAGATCGTGCAGGTAATCCTCGCAGGCGCGAATCAGGGAGACCTTCTCGCGCGTAAGCTCCTCGCCCGTGGGGACGCGCGTGGCAAGACATGCTCCCGCCGGCAGGTTCCAAACGGGATAACCCCATGCGCGCAGCAGCTCGCGCTCTTCGTCCTTGGTAAAGCCGACCTCCATAAGGGGTGAGCGTACGCCGAGCTCTTCTGCCGCACGCATGCCGGGGCGGTAGTCACCGCGATCGCTTGCATTGCTGCCATCGATGACGGTGGGAAAGCCGAGCGACTTGGCGTGGTTGACGATGGCGGTAAAGCCAGCGTGCTTGCAGTGGTAGCAGCGATTGGCATCGTTGCAGGCTACTTGGGGGAGCTGCAACTGATCGACCGAAAGATTGAGCACGGGGAGCTTAAAATGCGCCCCTTCATTGGCTTGTCCATCAACGGACTGCTCAAACGAAGCCTGCTCGGGCGTGCCGATGAGCGGCGTGGTGAGATGGACGAGGAGGGTATTGGTAGGCATGATGCGGGCGCATACGGCGGCCAAAAAGCTGCTGTCAACGCCGCCGGAAAACCCGATAGCCACGCGCCCGTATGCCAAAAGCAGCTGTTCGAGCGCCGATAGCTTGTCTTGAAGCTCCTCTGCGGGTGCCGTGGTGTCTAAAATCATGAAACGTTCCTTATCGCTGAGTACTCGATCGAAAACTATAATCCTAATGCGTTACTTGCCATAAGACTTCTATCTGTGTAACGAAAGTGCAATATGGTATATACGTTATATACAAGTTGCCAAATGCGGTAGAGTTGCAGCAACGCGACAGCGAGAGTCGATGGGGGACCGATATGATCAAGGCTGTTATTTTTGACATGGATGGAACGCTGGTCGATACCGAGCGTTTGGGGATTAAGGCCTGGAAGGCAGGCGCCGCTGAGCTGGGGCTCGCGATTGATGAAGCGCTGATCCATCAGTTTATCGGCCGCACGCTGCCCGATGTCATGGACATCCTTGATGAGCATTACGGCAGCCACGAAACCACCGAGGCGGTCTATGTCCGCCACAAGGAGATTCGCGACGAGATGGTCAAGACCGAACTGGAACTTAAGGCCGGCGCCGCCGAGTGCCTAGACGAGCTGCTGGCTGCGGGCTATCACGTTGGTCTAGCGACGTCGTCGCGCCTCGTTACGGCCGAGCGCAACCTTAAGATGGTTGGCCTCTTTGACAAGTTTGAAACGGTAACGTGTGGCGAGGACGTCGTGCACGGCAAGCCCGACCCCGAGATGTATCTGCTCGCCTGCGAGCGCGCGGGCTTTGCTCCCGAGGAATGTGCCGTGGTCGAGGATTCGCGCAACGGCTGCGTCTCGGGCATTACGGCCGGCTGCCATGTCTTTGCCGTCCCCGATATCGTGCCGCTGCCGCAGGACGTGGTGGATGGCTGCGAGGCCGTGCTCGATACGCTGTTCGATCTGGCGGCGGCGGTCAAGGCCGTGCGCTAGACAATTGCGGCGTTGAAACGAGCAATTGCTTACGTTTGCGCTTAAACAAAAGGGGTCCGGCAATGGTCGGGCCTCTTTTGCTTGAGCGGCGACTTAGCATACTTGCGGGCGTGCTATAGATACGCGCCGAGGTTGATGGCCGTGGCGTCGGTCTGGCTGCTTGCCCGGGTGCTGGCGCGTTCCAGCAGGAACGGACGTACCAGTTCTTGGCGGTTGATATCCTCGGCGGCGACTGCGGTGACGGTACGCACTGCGGAGCCGACACGGATATGCTTGATCTTTGCCGGGGCCTTGTTCTCGATTTGCTCCATCAGCAGTTGGACACCCTTGCGGCCAATCTCGTAGCCCGGGGGCGCTACCGTAGTGAGTGGGACCGATCCGCTCCAAGCGAGCGGGTTGCCGTCGCATCCGGCCACGCGAACCTGCTCGGGGACGGAGATGCCTTTGTCGACCAATGCCGAGATAACGCCCGAGGCCAGCACGTCGGTCAGGCCGACGACAAAATCGGGACGTTCGTCCGCGGGGCGCTCGGCGATTTGGGCACCGATGCCGTAGCCGTCGGCAGCGGTATTCCATTCGCCGGCGTCGATGACTTCGATCTTGATATCGGGGTGCAGGGCGAGCGCCTTATGAATGCCAAGGACGCGCAGGGTGAGTTGCATAAATGCTGCTCGGCCGACGACGACAATATGGTGCGCGCCGCGGGCGATGGCAAGTTCGGCAATGATGCGACCCTGGGCCTCATTGTCGGCCGCTACGTAGTAGCCGGGCTCGGAGCAATGGATGTCCAGATGGACGATCGGCACGGGCATCTTGGTCATGGCGGGGTGCCAGTCGGGGGATGCCATGGGCTGAACCATGACGCCGGACATCTGGGTGCCCATAAAGTAGCGCAGGTAATGGTCCTCGAGAATATCGTCGTTATCGGCGTTGGCGATGAGCAAGTCGTAGCCGTGCTTGCGGGCCTCGTTGTGGGCGCCGCTGGCGATTTGGAGCGAAAAGCCGTGATCGAGACGGGGGAGCACCAGGCCAAAGGACTTGGTGGCGCCGCCCGCGAGCTGACGAGCGCTTTGGTTGGGCAGGTAGCCCAGTCGATTGATGGTTTCATTTATGAGCTTGAGGGTCTCGGGGCGCAGCTTTTCGGGATGGTTGAGTGCGTTGGAAACCGTGCCCAACGAAACCCCGGCTTCGCGCGCGACGTCGCTGATTTTAACCTTTGCCATAGCGGCCCCTTTGATGCGTTTCAAGTACAAGCCAGATTGTAGCATCGCCCGCCCCTGGGGTGTCAAAGCCCACCATGTTGAAAACCACCACAAAGGTGCCTGTCCCCCTTTGTGGTGGTTTGGGGTGTGGCTGTTGCCGTAAAAACGGCAATCCTTCTGGTCAGCGGGCGTGATGCGTGAGGATACACTGGCCCCACTCAAATGACACTGCGAAAATGGGGAGGGCATATGGCCGCCGCAAAGGACTACCAGAGCTATCTTAAGAACAAGTGCATCGTCGGTTACGGCATCGTCAACGGCATCGTTAACGCGCTCATCTTTATGGGCATGCACGCGGGGGACGCCGATATTACCTTTGCCGCCGGTAAGGTTGTCGAGGAGATTGCGCTGACAGGCGCCCTGCTTGGTCTCATTTTGACCTGGTGCGTGGTGCCGCTGACCAAGATGGATTTCAACAAGGGCGTTTACCCGGGCAATTCCGAAGGCTATGGTTGGCTGGCCAAGCTGCCCAAAAAGTCGATTCCCCTGTCGATCGTCGTTGGCATCATTGCCCTTGTAGTTGCCACGCCCCTTGCATGGCTTTGCACTTTTGTGCTCCCGCTGCCGCTTTCGCGCACGGGCATGATGATCTTTAAGGGCGTTATGTGCGCTGTTGCCGGCTGTGTGAGCGGCTACGTCGTCATCGGTGCCACCACCGCGGGCGTCGACGCTGGGGAAGTCGCCGCGACTGCCTAGGATTTTCCAACAATCAAACTTTCTCTTCAAAACGGTCGGCCCGAGCAAAGGGGTCGGCCGTTTTGCTTTTCACGAGAAAAAGCAGATGCCCTTTAGGCCCGCCGTCAGAATTACCGTATCTACGGCAATGGCTCTGATGCCGTCCGTATTGCGCTCCAGCCTATATTTGCCTCGACAAGACGCGCGGGCTCAAAGGGGTTCAATGCCCGCGTGAAACGGAAAAGAAAGGAACCAACACATGGCTAAAGCTAAAGCTGTGGCAGAGGAGAAGGGTGCCGAGAAGTTCATGCTTCTCCCCGTTCTCGTTCTGATCCTGGCCCAGATGGGCACTTCGGGCGATAACGGCGCCCTTTCGCTCGCCGCAACCGCCCTGACGCAGGACCTCGGCGCCACCACCGCCGACATCCAGCTCGCCAACATGGTCTACTCCCTCATGGCCGGCGCCTTTATGATCGCCGGTGGCATGATGGGTACCATCATCGGCTGGAAGAAGAACTTCCGCATGGGCGCCCTGCTGTGCGCCGCCGGCGAGGTCGTCCTTGCCGTTTCCCCCAACATGACCGTCTTCATTTGGGGCGGCCGTACCCTCGTGGGCTTCGGCGCGTCGTTCATGATTCCCTCGGTTCTGGGCCTCGTTCCCAAGATCTATCACGGTAAGAACCGCGTGCTTGCCTTTGGCTGCATAGGCGCCGCCTCCGGCCTTTCCGCCCTGCTGCCGCTGCTGCTTTCGATCGTGCTCATGGCCGCCGGCATGCGCGTGACGTTCTTCGTCCTCGCCGCCTACTTTGTACTCGTGTTCCTGCTGTCCTTCAAGCTGCCCGAGATCGAGCAGTCCGATGAGAAGCTCAAGTTCGATGGCGTCGGCGTTGCCCTTGCCGCAACCGGCCTGTTCCTGTTCCTGGTCGGCGTGTCCCGCATCTCCGCTTGGGGCCTCGTCGAGCCCTTCCCGGCATGCCCCTTCACCATCGCCGGTATCTCCCCCTGCCTGCCCATGGCTGTCCTGGGCGTGATCATCCTCATCGTTATGATCAACGTCGAGAAGAAGGTCGAGGAGAAGAACGGCTTTGCCCTGCTGCCCCAGTCCTTCCTTAAGACCCCGCAGGTCCTCGCCGGTCTCGCCGCCTCCGCCATCACGTTCTTCTTCATGGGTGTTCAGTCCATTCTGATGGCCCCCTACCTGCAGCTCGTTGCTGGCTGGTCTCCGGCTATCGTTGGTGTGCTCTCCATCGTCGTTGGCGTTCCGACCTTCGCCTTCTCCATCGGTATCCCCAAGTTCATGCCGAAGGCTAACCCGCGTCGCGTCATCCAGGTCGGCTACCTCACCCTTGCCGCCGCCCTGATCATCATGGCGTTCTCCGTTACGCTCGACGCTGCTTCCATGCCGGGCATTCTCATTGGCTGCGTTGTTGCCGGCTCGGGCGCCGGTATCGTTTCCGCCCAGGCCAACAACGTTGTCGCCCTTGCCGTGAACGAGCGCGACGCTTCCCAGTCCGGCGGCATTCAGACCACCATGCGTAACGTTGGCCAGGCCATCGGCATTGCCCTGCTGGGTGCCGTGCTGCTCTTTGGTATCACCAACTCCGTGAAGGATGCAGCCGCTAACGATTCCCGCATTTCCGAGTCCACCGTCGCCGCTATTTCCGAGCGCAATATCGACCTCGTCTCCGATGAGAACTTCCGCGCTTCTATTGAGGACATCGATATGAGCGATGAGGAGCGCGACGCCCTGGTCGAGATCAATGCCCAGTCCCGCTTCAACTCCACGCGTTTCGCTTACTACGTGGGCGCTGCCATCATCGTGCTTGGCCTGGCCACCACCCCTGCTATCAAGAAGTTCTCCAAAGAGGAGGAGTAGGTCATGAAGAAGCTGTACTTTAACGGCGACTTTGTTCCCATGACCGGCGAGGGCGATACTTTTGAGGCCCTGCTGGTTGCAGACGACGGCACCATCGCGTTTACCGGCTCGCTCGAGGAGGCTCGCGCTCAGGCAGAGGATGCCGAGGAGATTGATCTCAACGGCGCCTGCCTTATGCCCGGTCTGATTGACCCCCACAGCCACATCTCTGGCTGCACGCAGTACATCGTGGCTGCCGACCTTAACGGCGCGGCGGATTTCGATGAGATCGTCGAGCGTCTGGCTGCCTTTGCCGAGCAGCGCGGCATTGGCGAGGACGGCGTGATCATGGGTGTTTCCTACGACCAGAATTCCCTGGCCGAGCATGAGCACCCTAACCGTCACGTGCTCGACCGCGTGAGCGAGACCATTCCGGTTATCGCCGTCCACGCTTCGAGCCACATGGTTGTTGCCAACACCAAGCTGCTGGAGCTTGCCGGCATTACCGCCGAGACTCCCGATCCCGAGGGCGCTCGCTACGGCCGCGAGGCCGACGGCACGCCGGACGGTTACTGCGAGGAGCCAGGCGCTATGTGGCCGGTCTTTGCCGTGATTCAGCCGCGTCAGAAGATGGACATGGACGTCATGATCGGCGAGATGCAGGACATCTACCTGGAAAACGGCATCACCACCTGCCAGGAGGGTGCTACCACCGCCGACTTCGCAGCGCTGTTCTGCGGCCTTGCGAACAAGGGCCTGCTCAAGATGGACGTCGTGAGCTATCCCATGTACGGCGAGGATGTCGACAAAATCTTGGCCGACCACGAGCCTTTTGTCTCGCAGGACTACACCGGTCACTTCCGCATCGGCGGCCTCAAGATGTTCTTTGACGGTTCTCCCCAGGGTCGTACGGCGTGGATGACCGAGCCCTACACTCCCGGCGATGAGGGCGAGGGTTACTGCGGTTATGGCACCATGACCGACAAGGCCGCGTATGACTTTATGCGCAAGGCCATCGACGGCAATCATCAGCTGCTCGCCCATACCAACGGCGATGCGGCTGCCGACCAGTACCTGCGCGTGTACAAGCGCGCGCTGGAGGATTCGCCTAATCCCGATAAAGCGAGCCTGCACCCGGTCATGATCCACTGCCAGACTGCCCGCCGCGATCAGTACGAGCAGATGGCCGAGATCAACATGATCCCGTCGATTTTCGCCAGCCATATCTGGTACTGGGCCGACGTGCATCTTAAGAACTTCGGTCCCGTGCGCGGCGGTCGCGTGTCTGCCTGCCATGACGCTCTGGAGTGCGGCCTGCCGTTTACCTTCCACACCGACACGCCGGTGCTGCGCCCCAATTTCTTTGAGGCTGTGTGGTGCGCCGCCAAGCGCGTCACCAAGGGCGGCGCTCAGCTGGACGAGAATCAGAAGATCAGCGTGTACGAGGGTCTGAAGGCCATCACGGTCAACGGCGCTTTCCAGTATGGCGAGCTCGACCGTAAGGGCACGCTCGAGGCCGGCAAGCTGGCCGACTTCTGCATTGTCGAGAAGAACCCGCTCAAGATCGAGCTCGACGAGGTGCGCAACCTGCGCGTTCTCGAGACGGTCAAAGAGGGCGAGACTGTCTGGACGCGCAAATAGCTTTGTCATGGCATAGGCCATAGACGCTAAAAAGAACCCGTGGCTGCAGGGGCGGCCACGGGTTCTTTGCGCTTAAGCGTATTTGAAGGCTTGCATGGGCACGCGCGATGGGCGCCCACGCCGTCTACCGTTTGAGACCGGCCTCGGATGCGAGCTTGCGGAAGCGCTGTGTGGCCGGAGTGAGGACGCGCTCATCGCTTGGGGCGACGCAGAGCACCAGGATGTGTTGCAGGCGGTCGCCGGTAAAGCCGACTCGTGTTTCCACGCGGTAATGCACGGCCCCGGTTTGAGCGACATCTTGGGAACATACGGTCAGCAAGAGCCAAGGTCCGTGCGTGAACGACAGCATCTCGAAGGTGTTCGAGAAGCCGGAGAGCGTGCCACGCCAGAGGCCGTCTTCGACAAGTGCAGCGTGAAGGGTGCGCGTGAGCATGCGCGCGTGCGAGATATCGAGCTCGCGCTCGGGAAGACCGCCGGCAAGCGGGGCGTCGTCGAGTGCGTGGGGGCATCCAAGCTTCATGAGCAGCAGCTCGATGCGGCTGCGATCGGCGTCATCGATGGCATTGCTCAGCACGCAGAGTGGAAGCGTCGTCTTGATGGGGTCGAATGAGACCAGGAAGTCGAGGCTGCTGTGCTTGGGGTCTGATTCAATCTCGGCGACTTCTGTTTCGGTCAGCACACGCGCGACCCGCATGCAGGGAATGAGCCGCTCAAGTCGATCGCGCGCATAGAAGACCTGCTCAATGCCGCAGTTGACCACGAGTCCGACACGCCATTGATCGTGCGAGGACAGGCCGTCCATATACGAGAGCAATAGCATCGCCAGGCGCGTCACGTCGGTCTGGTATAGATTCAGCCCAGATAGGCCGGGCGCGTCGCGCAGCACCTCGGACAGGCGCATAAACGAGGCCATGTTTTCGTATCGCACCGTCCAGGTGTTTTCCTGGGGCAGTGAGATGGCGCGTTCATAGCGCATGTGAGTTTGTCCGGCTTCGATGAGCGCGGCGCAGGGCTTTTCAAGATGAAGCGGCGGTCGCGTGCCAAAGCGTTCGCCGAGAGCGCAGAATAACTCCTCGGTGAGGCGCGCCGCCTCGGGTGTGGGCTGATATGTGCGCTGGAACTCGGGCGTCCAGCGGCGCGTGGAGACCGTAAAGAGGTCGCGGATGATGCCGCGCTCGTTGGCGGAGACCTCGATGCCAAAGTGCTGCTCAATGCGGTTGGCGACGTCGTCGTACACAACGGGAATCGCCGAGGTGTAACCACCGACCTCTTTGCCCTTAAGAATGCGCAGGACCATAATCTGCAGGTAGACGGCAAGCTGGTGGCGGGCGTTGTCGGTATAGAGCGTTCGGCTTTCGCGCTCGACGTATGCGATGAGGTCGTTGAAGAATTGCTCGTTGCCGCCAAAGAGCTGCGGCTCAATGCGGCGCTTCATGGCGGTCGACGCGAGCTCAAACAGATAATAGACGACGAAGAATCGGATGTACTCCTCGGGACCCTCGACCGTAATGCGGCGCCCGCGTACGATTTGGGCTCCAAACGGCGTCATGAGCTCGTTCCATGTGCGCAGGTCGTCTTGGGCCTGCTGTTTGTTGGTGAGGATGGCCCGCGCAAGCGATTCGGTGGTGTATTGGTGCCGGTAGTCGCAGGTGAGCAGCAACATGCCGCGATAGAAGCGGTCAAGACCGGCGTCCATGGAAAGCGAACGTTCCTTGATGATGTCCGATATCTGACCGCGCTGCGTGCTGTCGCCATCGATGCGGATGCCGTTGCCGCGCTTGGAGACAATTGCCGCTTGGATGCCCATTTCGTCGAGGAAGGCGTTAGCGGCCCGCATGTCGTTGCGGATGGTGCGCTCCGAGCAAGCAAGGGCATCGGAGATATCGACTGTCGGGGTGTAGCCCGCCTGGCCGAGCAGGATTTTAAGCAGCTTTGCTTGTCGCTGATTGATGCTCATGGGGCTCCCTAGGGTCGCGAGAAAGTTCGATTTGCCGTATATCTGGAAAAGAGCGTGGCACCTGTCATGATACGCATTTTTTATGATGAGTAGGGGAAGGGTTGGTTTTAAATCCTTGCCGCATATACGGAATGAAAAAAGCGGATGGTGATGTGCATGAATCGCGCGGTTTCGAACTCGGGGATGGAGCCTGCGGCGACTTCTCGTTTGGCGCGACTGGCGCCGCTGATCGTGCTGGCATGCGCTCAGGTGGGTACCTCGGCAGACAACGGTGCGTTTTCGGTTGCCATGGCCGAGATGATGCGCGTGTTTGGATGTCCGCTCTCGGACGTGCAGATGGCGAGCACGGTCTATTCGCTTATGGCGGGCACCTTTATGCTTGCGAGCGGTTTGCTCGGCATGGTTATCGGGTGGTGCCGCAACTTCCGTGCCGGATTGGTGCTTGCTGTGGTGGGAGAGCTGCTGTGCGCGTTTTCACCGAGCATTGAGCTGCTTATTTGGGGTGGCCGACTGATGGTCGGGCTGGGCGCAAGCCTCATTATCCCTTCGGTACTGGGCATGGTGTCCATGCTGTACGAAGGCGAGGAGCGCAAGCAGGCATATGGCGTGATTGCCGCATCGGCGGCGCTTGCGACGATTATTCCTATCGCGCTGGGCATTCTGGTCGATATCGCAGGTTTTCGCGTGACCTTCGGCGTGCTCGCCGCCTATTTTGTCGCACTGCTCGTTGCGAGCGCAAAGCTGCCGACGGGTGGCGGGCTGCACGCGGGCAAGTTTGACGCGCCGGGTGCGGTTATTGCCTCTCTGGGATTGTTCGCCGTTATGTGCGGTCTTTCGCGCATCTCGACCTGGGGCGTATTTGCTCCCTTACCGCAGGCTCCCTTCACGATCGCCGGTATTTCTCCCGCTTTGCCTATTGTCGGCGTCGGCCTGCTATTGCTGGTGATGCTGATTCCGGTCGAGCACTGGATGGAGCGCACCCACGGCATAGCGATTTTGCCGTCGAGCTTTGTGCGCAATCCCACCGTTCGCGCCGGCGTCATCGCCATTGCTCTGCCGTTTTTCTACATGGGCGCTCAGGGTCTGGTCGGCACTTCGTACTATCAGCTTGTAATTGGCCTTGGCGGCATGCAAACAGCGCTTTTGGGCATCATCTCGGGTGTGCCCATGCTGGTGCTCGCAATGTTTGTGCCGCGCAAGTTTCCGCAGCTTAAGCCTTGGTCTGTGGTGCGTACGGGCTATGTCTTTATGGCGGCGGCCTGTGTGAGCATGGCGTTTGGCGTGCGTGCGTCCGAGCTGACGCCCATTATGGTGGTCGGTACGCTCTTTGGTGGCGTGGGCGTTGGCCTGGTGAACTCACAGGCTAACAACATTGTCGCTTCCGCCGTGCCGCCGAGTGACGCCCAGCAATCGGGCGGCATCCAGGGTGCGGCGCGTAACCTGGGCCTCGCGTTGGGCTCTGCCGCCATGGGTTCGGTCCTGCTTATCGCCGTCAACACCGGTCTCGATGCGCGTATTGATGCGAGTAATGTGGTCGACACGCAGAGCAAGGCGGCGCTCGAAGAGGTTGTTTATACCTACGAGAGTGATGCCGCGTTTACGGCGCGCCTGGAATCGATGGGCGTTGCACCCGAGGCGCAGGGAGAGCTCTTGGCGGACAATGCCGAGGTTCGCGCAAAGTCGGCGGCCACGGCCTTCTACGTGGTGGCAGGACTTGCCGTCGTAGCGCTCGCAACGACCTTCCCCAAGCAAACCTCATAGACAAACGCCGCCGCCCAAACCGCCACGAAGGGGATAGTCCCCTTCGTGGCGGTTTTGCTGTTCCGGCCTTCAATTGTCTCGATCTGTAACATCTGGACGGCAAAACCGGCTCTACCTGTTACAGATCGAGACGAAACGCCGAGGTCGGACGGAAAATCTCGATCTGTAACAGCAAGCCCGCTTTTGGTGTCCTAATTGTTACAGATTGAGATAAATCGCCGGGACAGGCCGCCGCCCCGGCCAAAACCACCACGAAGGTGCCTGTCCCCATTGTGGTGGTTTGGACCGGCTGGATGTGTGTGCATCGGGTGGTATCTAAGTTGAGATACCACTTCTGGTATATCAGCTTGTGCTTGCGTGAGTACAATACTCGAACGTTATACGTCTCAGCGCCTCCCGTGCGTGGACGTCTTGCAGTCACGCGAACGAAGGGATTTATCCTATGTGCGGAATCGTCGGCTACACCGGCTCTGATATTGCAAAGAACATCCTGGTCACGGGCCTCAAGCGTATGGAGTATCGCGGCTATGACTCCTCGGGTGTCGCGCTCGAGGTGGGCGAGGGCGCCGCGGCACACCTCGATGTCATCCGCCGCGTGGGCAAGGTCGCGGGCTTGGAGAGCGAGCTTTCCAACATCGACAGCGACGCTACCTGCGGTATCGGCCACACCCGTTGGGCCACCCACGGCAAGCCCTCCGTCGTTAACGCTCACCCCCACACCAGCTGTGACGGTCGTATCGCCATCGTCCACAACGGCATCATCGAGAACTTCGCCGAGCTGCGCGAAGAGCTGGAGGGCCGCGGCCACCACTTTAAGAGCGAGACCGATACCGAGGTCTTCGCGCATCTGATCGAAGAGGCTTATGCCGAGACGCACGACCTGATGGCCTCCGTGCGCGAGGCGTGCACCCACGTGGTCGGTGCCTATGGTCTGGCCGCCGTGTGCGCTGACGAGCCCGGCGTGATCGCCGTGGCCCGCAAGGATTCCCCGATCGTGGTCGGCGCGGGCGAGACCGGCGCCTATGTTGCCTCCGATGTCATCGCGCTCATCGACGCCACCCGCGATGTCGTGGTGCTCGAGGACGGTCAGTTTGCCAAGCTTACGCCCGCAGGCGTCGAGTACACCGACGAGGCCGGCAACGTTATCGAGCCCAAGGTCACCCACATCGACTGGGACCTGGACATGGCAGAAAAGGGCGGTTATCCCGACTTTATGCTCAAGGAAATCCACGAGCAGCCGCGCGTCGTGCGCGACACGCTGGTTGGTCGTATGACGCCGGCCGGCGAGCTCGACATCGACGAGCTGGGCCTTTCGCTCGAGGAACTCAACGACATCGACCGCGTCTACGTGATCGCTTGCGGAACCAGCTATCACGCTGGCCTCATTGCCAAGAATCTCATTGAGGGCTGGGCTCGCATCCCCACCGAGGTGGAGGCGGCCAGCGAGTTCCGTTATCGCAACCCCATCATCACGCCGACGACACTTGTCGTTGCCGTGTCCCAGTCGGGCGAGACGGCCGATACCCTTGCCGCCATTCGCGACGCGCGCATCAAGGGTGCCAAGGTCTTCGGCATCACCAACGTGGTGGGCAGCCCCGTGGCACGTGAGAGCGACGGCGTCATCTACACCAAGGCCAACAAGGAGATCGCGGTCGCCTCGACCAAGAGCTTCATCGGCCAGGTCGTGAGCCTGACGCTGCTGGCTCTGCTGCTGGCGCAGGTCAAGTACCGCCTGACCACCAAGCAAGCGCGCATGCTGTTCCGCGAGCTTTCCGATACGGCCGAGCAGATCCAGTGGATTTTGGATACCCAAACCGAGGCCGTGCATGAGGCCGCCCTGCTGTGCAAGGATGCGCAGTCGGCGCTGTTCGTGGGCCGTGGCATGGGTGCCGCTATTTCCTACGAGGGTGCGCTCAAGCTCAAGGAAGTCAGCTACCTGCACGCCGAGGCATATGCCGCCGGTGAGATGAAGCATGGCCCCATTGCCCTGATCGACCCGGGCTTCCCTGTCATCGCTGTGGCCACCAAGAGTGCCACCTACGACAAGACCGTGTCGAACCTTATGGAGTGCAAGGCGCGCGGCGCCAAGGTCATCGTCGTTGCCGCCGAGGGCGACGAGGAGATCAACAAGATTGCCGACTGCATCATCCGCGTGCCGGCAGTCCGCGACGTGTTCAGCCCCATCACGGCGAGCGTTCCGCTGCAGCTGCTCGCCCGCGAGGTCGCCATCCTGCGCGGCTGCGACGTCGACCAGCCTCGTAACCTGGCGAAAAGCGTTACTGTCGAGTAATCGAGTTCCGTCGTTCTAACAACTAAGGCCCGGCTCCGTTGTGGCGGAGTCGGGCCTTGTTTCATTTGACCAGATAAAACCTGCCAAAATGAACCTGTCCCTTTTTGGCAGGTTAGCGGAGCTTGCTGGTCTCGAAGTACTCGGGGAACTGGTCCAGAACCTCGGTTTGGTTGCGGAACATCATGTGCAGGTGCTTGCTGACCAAAAAGCTCGCTTCGATGGGGTCGCGACCGGCGATAGCGCGGCGAATCTGCTTGTGCTCGTTCACGATGTCCTGATTGTCGAGAACCTGCGTGGCGGCGCGCAACCAGCGGAAGCGCTCCAGGTCGGCATTGGTCTCTTCGAGCCACGACCACACGGTGCTGCGACATGCGATGCTAAAAATCATGTGATGCATGAGGTTGTCGCTCAAAAAGAAGCCGATGCGATCCTCTTCGGCCATGGCCTTTTCCTGCAGCGCGATGGCGCGGTCGAGCTGCTCGATGCCGGCCGATGTGGCGCGCGCACAGCACTCCACGATCACCTGCTTTTCCAGATGTTCGCGGATGTAGCAGGCACTCTCGGCAAGGGTGAGGTTGATGGGTGAGACATAGGTGCCGCTTTGGGGCACGGTGCGCACCAGGCCTTCCTGCGCCAAGCGAACCAAAGCCTCGCGCACAGGGGTGCGCCCCATATCCAGGTCGTCGCAAAGCTGCTTGACGCCCAGCTTTTCGCCCGGCTTGTAGTCCAGGTAGACGATTTTGCGTCGAATGGTGTGGTAGGACTGGTCCTGTAGGCTCGTTTCCTGCTCGCCGACGTGCATCGATTCTTCCATAGCGCCTCGCAACTGTTCCATCAAACTCATATGTCAGTTGTTAATTATGCCGCGAATCAGCTCTCCGCGGTGGGTAATTCGGCTGTTGCCTGAGAACTATCGCGGCATCTTAGTCTGTGTTTGCGCAAGGCTGCGCCCAATGTTGCCGTATCATAAGCCGTCGCAAACATGAAACAGAAAGAAGGAATCCCATATGCAACTGGCGAATATCGTACGCGAGCGCTGGAAGGGCGTCTTGTTCTGCCTGATTATCGCTATCCCCGCGACGCTGCTCGGCAAACAAATTGAGGTGGTTGGCGGGCCGGTGTTTGCCATCCTCTTTGGCATGGTCCTGGCGCTCGTCTTTCCCAAGAATCGTCGCGAACAGCTCGCTGCCGGCGTTACCTATACGTCCAAAAAAGTCTTGCAGTACGCGGTTATCCTGCTTGGCTTTGGCATGAACCTCTCCCAGATTCTGTCCAAGGGCGCCCAGTCGCTGCCGATTATCGTGGCGACAATCTCGACCTCGCTTGTCATCGCCTTTGTGCTCTGCCGCGTCATGAACGTACCGGGCAAGATCGCGACGCTTGTGGGTGTGGGTTCGTCGATTTGCGGCGGTTCTGCCATCGCCGCGACCGCGCCCGTCATCGATGCCGACGATCGCGAGATTGCCCAGGCTATTTCGGTCATCTTCCTGTTTAACGTTATCGCGGCGCTCGTGTTTCCGACGCTCGGCGGCATGCTTGGGCTGACCAACGAGGGCTTTGGCCTGTTTGCCGGCACCGCCATCAACGACACCTCGTCCGTAACGGCTGCGGCGAGCGCTTGGGACAGCATGCATCCCGGCGCCAATGTGCTCGAAAGCGCCACAGTGGTCAAGCTCACCAGGACGCTGGCCATCATTCCCATCACGTTGGTCCTCGCATGCTGGCAGATGCATCTGGCGCGCAAGGCCGGCGGCGACGCCAAAAGCACGTTCTCGCTTAAACGCGCGTTTCCCATGTTTGTGCTGTTCTTTGTGCTGGCGAGCGTGATCACCACGGTGTTTCAGCTTCCCGCATCCTTTACGGCTCCCATCAAGGAGCTGTCGAAGTTCTTTATCGTGATGGCCATGGCGGCTATTGGTTTTAATACCGATATCGTCGAGCTGGTCAAAAAGGGCGGCAAGCCCATCGCATTGGGCTTTTGCTGCTGGATTGGCATTGCGTGCATGAGTTTGGGAATGCAGCACGTGCTGGGAATCTGGTAGAGAAGTAGCTTATTTGCGTGCTGGTTGCCGGTGAGCGCATTCTCACGGTGGAGCGATAGGAGCTCTTGCGGGTATGGCTTGTCCGCAGGGTGATAGGTCCCGAAGAGCTCTTATCGCCCCGCCAGGATGGCGATGCGGGGCAATTCATATATTCGCAAGAAGGCGCCGCAGGCCCTATAGTGTTTGGTGAACATTATCGTTCAATTTTGAAACACTTGAGATGCCAAGCCGCAGATAAGGGCTGTGGCTGGAGACGGGGCGAACTATGGACAGCGATGCCAAGCTGCAGATTCTGATCGAGGCGTTGTCCGCAGCCGGAGCATCGGCGCTGGCAATTGACGAGCGCGGTGGCGTTGTGATTTCGACCATGACTGACGCTGCACTCGAGCAGGATGTCGTCGCTTTTGTTTCCAAGCGTCTCGCTCGCGTGGGCGATGGAGCGCGCCTGGTAATGGGCCACGAGGGCGTGCGGTTCAGCTTGACGGTGCGCCCGACGGCCCAGGAGCGCGGGGCGCTTTGGGTGGTCGTGGCGCGTGAGGTGCGCGCCGCCGCCGCACACGCGGGCATCGAGTGGCTCAATGCCGACGAAGTCGAGGCTCGTTACGAGTCGAGCGCGTACGGCATCATCGAAGACGCAGCGGCGGTCGCTGCCCCCGTACGGGAGAGCTACGCGCGCGGGATACCCCTTATGCTCGAGGGCGAGCTGGGCGCGGGGCAGGATCAGATTGCAAAACGTTTGTACCTGGATGGACCCTATGCCGATCAGCCCTTTGTGTCCGTTGCGCTCGATGAGCTTACGGATCGCGGTTGGCGCCATCTGCTCAAAAGTTCCGAATCGCCGCTATTCCAAACGGGGCTGACACTTTGCATGGGCGGCTGGCATGCCGTTGGTCCCCAGCGCCTGCGCGAGCTCGTCTCCGCAATGATCGACACGGCGCTCGCAACTCGTTGCCATGTGGTGTTGACGGCAAACGATATGCCGGGCGGCGGCGAAAGCGATCAGGCTGCTTTTGTAACCGAGCGTCTGGCCTGTGCCGTGAGTGTGGCGCCGGCGATTGCCGAGCAGGGCGGCGCGTCGGAAAAGGTTGCACGCTATCTGGAGTATCTGGCAGATATGTTTGAGACGGCAACACCTGCCTTATCGTCCGCGGCGGCAAAGACACTCGATGCCTATCGATGGCCCCGCAACTATCTACAGCTGCGCGAGGTTTCGGAACGACTTTATATATTAGTGGGGACGGGCACGGCCGAGCGGGCGGTGGCAGAAGAGGTACTTGCCCAGGAGGACGTTATCAAGACCGCGACCTTTGGTGCCCCGACGCTCGAAAGCGATTTGTATATCTTGCGGCCTCTGGTCGATACTGAGCGCGATATCGCACGGCTGGTCGTAGGCCACCTTCACGGTAACAGGACCCGAGCTGCCGAAGTGCTAGGCATAAGTCGTACGACCCTGTGGCGCCTGCTGAAGGACGACGACCGTTAAGCGAGGTTCCCGTGACCGCGTGCGGTACGTGTGTTACAGTCCAAAGCAGTATTGTTTCGATTCTGTTACGGCGTTCGGGGGCGTATGGCGGAGACTTCAAAAACAAATCGGGCTCGAAAGCCTGCGGCGCCGGTCAGCCGACGTACGACTTCGCGGACGTGGGGCAAAAGCGCCTCGGGCTTTGACGGCTCGTTCAAACGCACTAAATATGGCTATCCTTCGGCAAGCGCTCGCTTGGCCATGCAGGCCGAATCATCGCTGCGGGGCCGTAAGCGTGTGGTGGGGTCAAAGCTCAAGCACGATGGAACGCTCGGCTACATTAGCCGTGGCGCTGCTCGCCGTAGCGGCCTCAATCCCGCAGGCTGGTATCGTTACGTGCCGATCGTGGTCGTTGTTGCGGTGATTGTCATCGCGCTCGCGGCGCTTGGTTACGCCGGCGGCGGGGCCAATCTGGACGCAATGTTTAAGTCGCCCGAGCTCGCGCATGCGGGCACAGAAGTTGTCGAGGGCGTTCAGACCCAGACGGGCGTCGCGCCCCAGCGCGGTATCGTTGCGGCGGCCTCCACCATTGCCGATGCGCAAAAGGACGAGGACGAACAAGACGACGGCGCCGAAACGACTCACACGAACGAAACGACGACAACGGCGACGTCAATATAAGTTGCGAGTGGGGTAGCTAAAATAGCCCCGTCCCAAATTAGCCACCCCGCTGACGCTCCTGGGTTACCTTACGTAGATGATGTTGTCGCGGCGGGGTTTGGGCTCGGGTAGCGTGTCCTCGGCGTAGCCAAGAATGCAGTTACCGACACCGCGCAGACTGCCGTCGGCGGGCAGGCCCCAGCTGGCCAGCAGCTCCAGGCCCTCGGGCGAGTCAAAGACCTCATGCGCGCGGTGAATCCAGCACGAATCGACACCCAGCGCATAAGCGGCGTTGAGCAAGTTGCCCATGGCGAGCGAGCCGTCTTCCAGATGTGTGGGCACGCTGCGGTCAACCAGCACCACCACAACGGTCTTGGCGCCATAGAAGGGGTCGCTGTTGCTGCCCATGACTTGCGCGTTGAGCTGCGAGAGACGCTCGACGGTCGCGGGGTCGGTGACGGCGACAAACGTCACCGGCTGGCGGCCCATGCCGCTCGGTGCATATTGGCCGGCTTCGATAATACGTGCAAGCTTTTCGGCCTCGACGGGACGATCGCTGTAGTTGCGGCAGCTGCGGCGGTGAATGAGTGCTTCGATAGTCTCCATGGTGTCTCCTTGCGGTGGCGTTGCAGATGCCCCCTTCATACCCGCCGGGTTTAAACGATAGACGGTCAATTGCCCGGCCAAAAGGATAGATTCCAATTGGGAAAGTAGGTTTGCATAAAAGTACCTTCAGAATGTGACAAACAAATGGGATGGTTAAACGTTTTATCCCGTCTACCCTGCGGTTTTTTACCACTTGCCTAAATGACGAACGCATAACCTCTGATAAAGGTTTTACTAAAGGAGCACCAACGTTTATCAATGCGCCGTGGTGGCGCCGGGCCAGGAGGTAACATCATGTTCCAGGCTGGAGATGTCGTCGAGACCGATTTCGAAGGATTTCTGAAGCTGCTGCGTTCCAAGACGCGCGCTTTCGTGTCGATCAACGATCACGAGTACTACATCACGCACACCGATGGCTATTGGCGTGTTCAGGATTGCGAGGCCCTCAACGACAAGGGCCACTTTACTGACTGCTCCGAGCTGGTCAACACGGTCTGCGAGGTCGTCGAGCTGCCGTGGATTGCCGGCAAAAGCCTGCATGACAGCTTCTCGGGTGCTACGGTCTATGAGGCCGTCGCCGCTTAACAGGCAATAAAACCCGATTTTCACGTGACCGCTGGCGCCGCCCCCGCGCCGGCGGTCTTTTTCTGCCGATAGGCCATAAAAGTGCACGCATTTGCGGAGAGGCTGTTGACGATAGTCAAAACTCGGACTAATCTAGAGACATAAAATTGGTCAAAAATCGGACAATCGAATGGTGGGATAGATGAATGGTGCGGTTAAACTGGTCGACTTCGACCGGTTGCTCAATGGACTCGACCATATCTATTCGGAGTTCTCGCGCGCCTGCGGCCTTTCGGACTGCGCCTATTGGATGCTCGTCGACACCAGCACGGCGGGCGGCAGTATTGCCGTAAGCCGTCTGACAAGCGAATGGTTCTACAGCAAGCAGACCATCAACTCGGCAATTAAAACCTTGACGGCGCGGGGCTTCGCAACGTTGGAGTTTGCCGAAGGCAGTCGTAAGAACAAGGTTGTGAGCCTGACCGAAGAGGGCAGGCGATTTGCCGAGCGTTATGCGCTGCCGGCACTCAAGGCCGAGCAGCGAGCCTTTGGCGCGCTTGAGCCATGTGAGCAGCGCGAGATTATGCGCTTGATCGGCAAATTCTCTCAGGTGCTCGGCGATGAGTGCGATGCCTTTAAGCAGCATATCGCTGCCGAGAGCCAAGCCGAGAATCAAGGTGAGGGGGAGTCGTGCGACTGTTAATGAGGTTTCTAAAGCCCTATCGAGGGCTTGTCGCAGTGACGCTGCTGGTGCTGCTGGTGGATAACGTCGGTACGCTGTTGGTTCCCACGATGCTGGCGAACATGGTCAACACCGGTATTACCACGGGCGATATCGACTACATTTTACGCAACGGCCTATACATGTTTATCGCGACCAGCATGGCTAGCGGCGGCACGGTGCTGGGCTGCTATCTTTCGGCGCGCCTGGCCGCCAACGTGGCTTGCGATATCCGCAATGCCGTGTACGACAAATCGCTCGAGCTCGCGGCCAGCGATTTTGAGCGCTTTGGCACCGGATCGATGATCACGCGCTCGCTCAACGACATCAACGTGATTCAGCAGGCGATTCTGCAGACGATTCAGCTGGTGCTACCCGTGCCGTTTTTGGCTGTGGCGGGCATCATCTTCGCCTGGTTTATCGATCCCGCCATGGGCACGCTTCTGGGCGTAGTCGTTGCGATTGTGCTGGTGGCGGCGGTCTTTACGGTTGCCAACGCGGCGCCGATTTTTATGCGCCTACAGGGCTTTATCGACCGCATGAACGTGGTGCTGCGCGAGAATATTGTGGGCGTGCGCGTCATCCGTGCGTTTAACAAGGAGCGCCACGAGGAACGGCGCCTGGACGAGGTGTTTAGCGAATACGCCGCCAACGCCATCAAAGTCAACCACCTGTTTGTGGGCCTCGACAGCTCAAGCTTCTTTTTGATGAACATCGCCGAGGTGGCGGTGCTGTGGGTTGGCGGCAACCGCGTGGGCGCCCATGCGATGCAGATCGCGAGCATCTCTGCGGTGCTCGAGTACGCAATCCTGATTCTGTTCTTTGTGATGATGGCGCAGATGGTGGTGCTGACGCTTCCGCGTGCTGCCGCGTGCCTGAACCGTGCGCAGCAGGTGTTGGAGATTGAGCCGAGCATCGTCGATGGCGAGCGCACGCTGGACGACGGGGCGCGCGAGCCCCAAGACGAAGCCGATGCGGTGGCCGTGTTCGACCACATGTCGTTTCGCTTTGACGATGCCGACGAGGACACCCTGTGCGACCTGAGCTTTGCCTGCCGTCGCGGTCAGACGACTGCGATCGTTGGCTCGACAGGCTCGGGCAAATCGACGGTGGCAAAGCTTCTGCTGCGCTTCCACGATGCCACCAAGGGCTCCATTCGCCTGAATGGTGTGGACCTGCGCGAGCTTATGCAAGACGAAATCCGCGGGCGCATTGCCTATGTGCCGCAGAAGGCGTGGCTGTTCTCGGGCACTGTGGCAAGCAATCTGCGCTTTGGCAACGAAGACGCGACTGAGGCCGACATGCTTCATGCGCTCCAGGTTGCCCAGAGCACCTTTGTGCTCGATCAGCCGCAGGGGATCGATACCCCGGTGGCGCAGGGCGGTACGAACTTTTCGGGCGGCCAGCGCCAGCGTTTGGCAATCGCCCGTGCGCTCATGAAGCATGCCGATCTATATATCTTCGATGACAGTTTTTCGGCCCTGGACTTTAAGACCGATGCCGCCCTGCGTCATGCGTTGCAAGACGAGACGCGTGACGCTGCGGTGCTCATCATCGCGCAGCGCATCTCGACCATTCTGCATGCCGACCAGATCGTGGTGCTCAAGGATGGCGAGGTTGTGGGTCTGGGCACGCATGGCGAGCTTATGGAAACCTGCGAGGTGTACCGCGCCATCGCGGAATCGCAGATGAAGGGAGGTGAGTAGCATGACCGAGGAGCTCAAGAAGCAGGGCGGCGTTGATGACGCCGCTGCCGCGGGACTGGTCGAGGAAACGGCTGCCGCGTCGACCGAGCTGGATGACGCCGCCAAGGCTGCGGCCGAGCGCGAGGCTCGCCGCCAAGCGCTCTACGAGGAAAACGAACGTGCCGAGGACGAGCGCGCCCGCGCCGAGGCAGAGCGTATGCGCGACGTGGACGACGAAGACGAGGACGAGACGCCTCGGGATACCTGGGCGACGGTGCGCCGCCTGTGGAGTGAGGCTGCCGGCGACCATTGGCGCTTCTATATCGTGTTCGCGAGCATTGTGTTCTATGTCATCTTTAACACTGCCGCGCCGGCATATAGCGCCCGCGTGATCGATGAGCTGTGGGGCCACATTCAGGTAGCGTTTGTCAACAACGCCACCTTCAGCATCACCTGGGAGAACTGTGGCAGGACTATCTTCATCTACTTTTTGATTTGGACGGCCGCCGCTTCGTTCTACGCGCTCCAGAGCTTTTTGATGTCGAGCGTGGCCGAACGCCTCAACCTGTGCCTGCGCAACCGCATCGCGCAAAAGCTCAACCGTCTGCCGCTCGCCTATTTTGACGCGCATCGTCCCGGCGAGGTCGTCAGCCGCGCGACCAACGACCTGGACAAGATGTCCGAGAGCATGCAGCGCGGATTGCTGCAGCTGCTCGTGTCGATCGGCACGGTTGTTGGTGCTGTGAGCGTGATGTTCGTGTTCAGCGTGCAGCTTACGCTCGTCTTTCTGTTCTTTACGGCACTGTCGCTGCTGGTGACGAAGGTCGTCTCGCGCCGCACACACGATGTGACGGGCGAGCGCCAGGAGTGGGTGTCCAAGATTACGAGTGCGGTCGAGGAAGGCTATTCGGGCCGTCTGGTGATCCGCGCGTTTAACCGCGAACGTCAGAGCTCCGCTGAGGTGCACGAGGCTTCGAAGGAATTGGCTCGTGTGAGCACCAAGGCCGACTTTATGATCAATGCTGTCGGCCCCGCGGTGCGCTTTATCGGCCGTTTGGCGCAGATCGTTATTGCGCTGGTGGGCTGCAGCATGCTGGTTGCCGGTCACATGACCGTCGGCGTGTTCCAGGCGTTCTTCCAGTTTATCTACGAGGCGTCCGAACCCATGACGCAGCTGTCGTTTACCTTCAACTCGCTGCAGAGCGCGTTGGCGAGTGCGGAGCGCGTGTTCGACCTGCTCGATGAGCCCGAGATGGAGGCCGATCCGCTGCCGGACAAGGCCGCCAAGCTGCCGGGTCGCGTGGAGGGCCGCGTCTCCTTTGAGCACGTGCGCTTTGGTTATTCGCCCGACAAGCTGCTTATGCGCGACGTGTCGTTTACCGCCGAGCCGGGCCAGAAGATTGCCGTGGTGGGAACCACGGGCGCAGGCAAGACGACGCTCATCAACCTGCTCATGCGCTTCTACGAGATTGACGGCGGGCGTATTACGCTCGACGGCGTGGATACGAGCCGCATGGATCGCGGCGAGCTACGGCAGCAGTTTGGCATGGTGCTGCAGGACGCCTGGCTGTTCGATGGCACGATTGCCGAAAACATCGCCTACGGCTGCCCCGAGGCAACGCGCGACGAAATTGTGGCCGCGGCTCGTGCCGCGCAGGTCGACTTCTTTGTGCGCACCATGCCGCAGGGCTACGACACGCGCGTGGCCAACGATGCCGAAAGCATCAGCCAGGGCCAGCGTCAGCTGCTGACCATCGCACGCGTGCTGCTCAACAACCCGGCGATTCTCATCCTGGACGAGGCGACCTCAAGCGTGGACACGCGTACCGAGCTTGCCATCGGCCGTGCCATGGATGCGCTTATGCGCGGGCGCACGAGCTTTGTGATCGCACACCGCCTGTCGACGATTGTGGATGCCGACCTGATCTTGGTCATGGATCACGGCAACATTATCGAGCAGGGCACGCATAAGGAGCTGCTGGCTGCCGAGGGTGCCTACGCCGACCTCTATCTGAGCCAGTTCGCATAATGTGACAAAGGGACAGTCCCGCATGTCACATCACAAATAAGGCGCGCCGGGGATGAATTCCCTGGCGCGCCTTTGCGTTGATGCCGATGTCGTTTTGTGCCGCTTGCGTTCCTAGCGTTCGTCCACGAGCTTGGCGACGAGGGCCTTGAGCTCGGCCACCTCTCGCTCGAGTTCCTTGACGCGGCGGGCATTCTCGGTGATGCCCTGGCGGTTGAGGGCGGACTGCTCGGCGGCGTCATCGGGCATGTACTCGCGATGCTGCTTGGCGTCGAAACTCTCCTCGAACACACGGCAGCCGTTGCGCTTGATGATGCGTCCCGGCACGCCCACGACGGTGCAGTTGTCGGGGACGTCCTTAACGACGACCGAGTTGCCGCCGATCTTGACGTTGTTGCCGATGCGGATGTTGCCGAGCACCTTGGCGCCCGTGCCCACCGTGACATTGTTGCCCAGGGTGGGGTGACGCTTGCCGGTCTCGTTGCCGGTGCCGCCGAGCGTGACGCCCTGGTAGAGCACACAGTTGTCGCCCACAACGGTGGTCTCGCCGATGACGACGCCCATGGCGTGGTCGATAAAGAAGTGCTTGCCAATCTGCGCGGCAGGGTGAATCTCGACGCCGGTGATGTGGCGGGTGATTTGCGAGAGCACGCGGGCGAGCGAGCGATGACCGTGCTCCCACAGCCAGTGCTCGGGCACGTGGTTCCACTTGGCGTGCAGGCCAGGATAGGAAAGAAAGATGACCAGACCGTTTTGCGCGGCGGGGTCCTGCGCCTGGACGGTCTTGATGTCCTCGCGAATGGTATTGATAAAGCTCACCGGCCGCCCTCCCTTAGCGCCATGGCAATGCGATTCAATAAAGTATAGCGATTCGCTAGGGATTAAAAAGGACAATCTTGGCGGCTTTGCGCTACAAGTGTCAGTTATGCAAACTTGCTGGTAATGGAGTCATGCTTTTGTGGGGTTGCGCACGAGGGGGCACCGCAACCGTATACTGGTCAACTTGGACGTATCCGCGCCCACAACTGAGAGGTTTTACTTCATGGGTTTCATCAATTTTATTGCCGAGCTGCTTAAGGACCCGCGCACCGCGATCGCCAGCTGGATCGCCGCCGGCCCGCTTATGGCCTACGGCTGCGTGTTCCTGATCATCTTTATCGAGACGGGCGTGGTGTTCTTCCCGTTCCTTCCCGGTGATTCGCTGCTGTTCGCCTCGGGTTTCTTTGCCCACAACGGCGGCTTTAACATCGTGGCGCTTCTGGCCACCGCATGGGCCGCTGCCATTTTGGGCGATCAGTGCAACTTTATGATCGGTCACTTCTTTGGCCGCAAGATCATCGCTTCGGGCAAGGTCAAGGCCATGACGCCCGAGCGCATCAAAAAGTCCGAGGACTTCTTGGACAAGTGGGGTCACCTGGCCATCTTCCTGGGCCGCTTCTTCCCGTTTATCCGCACCTTTGTGCCCTTCATCGCCGGCATGGGCGGCATGCACTGGCGCAACTTTGTCATCTACAACGTGCTGGGTGGCATTACCTGGTCAACGCTCTTTACACTACTGGGCTACTTCTTTGGTGGCATCCCCTTTGTGCAGGAGCACTTTGAGCTGCTGATTGTCGGCATCGTTGCCGTGTCGATCATCCCGACCGTGGTCGGCCTGGTTAAGGCCAAGCTGGGCAAATAGAACGCGTAGCTCGAGGCAGCGCACAAACTGTGTCGTTGAGGCCCGTCACCGCTTACGGTGGCGGGCCTCTTTAGCTTCGTTCAAATGAAAATACTTTACTTAGTTAAAGAAAAGCGTTTTATCAGACGCGTGCGGGGAGTACAATCTCGTGCATGCGAATCGACGTGCCATGGGCTTTGGTGTTGCCCGCGTGTCCCGTCCGGCTCTACGCTCCGGGCGTGCGACGTTGCGACGCGGTCGGCCTCGGTCCTTGCGTGCGAGTTCGCGAGTATGCAACTGTGTATGTAAGGAGCGACATATGACTGTCGAGAAGAAGGATATCGATTGGGGTAGCCTCGGCTTTGGCTACATGAAGACCGACTACAGCTACGAGGCTCATTGGAAGGATGGCGAGTGGGACGAGGGCGGCCTGACCACCGACCACACCCTGCACGTCTCCGAGTGCGGTGGCATCTTCCATTACTGCCAGGAGGTCTTTGAGGGCCTGAAGGCCTACACCGCCGAGGACGGCAGCATCGTTTGCTTCCGTCCCGACATGAACGCCGAGCGTATGTACAACTCCGCTCAGCGTCTGGAGATGCCCCCGTTCCCCAAGGACAAGTTCGTTGAGGCCGTCAAGCAGGTCGTTTCTGCCAACGCCGCATGGGTTCCGCCCTTCGGTTCCGGCGCGACCCTGTACGTGCGTCCGTTTATGATCGGCTCTGGTGACGTGATCGGCGTGGCTCCCGCTCCTGAGTACACGTTCCGTATTCTCGTGACCCCGGTCGGTCCGTACTTTAAGGGTGGCCTTAAGCCCGTTAAGCTGCGTGTTTCCGAGTATGACCGTGCTGCACCGCACGGCACCGGTAACATCAAGGCCGGCCTGAACTACGCCATGTCCCTCAAGCCTACGATGGAGGCTCACCGCGAGGGTTATGCCGAGAACCTGTATCTCGACTCCGAGTCCCGCACCTATGTCGAGGAGACCGGTGGCGCCAACGTCCTGTTCGTGAAGGAGGACGGCACGCTCGTCGTTCCGCAGTCGCACACCGACTCCATCCTGCCCTCTATCACCCGTCGCTCGCTCGTTCAGGTCGCTCAGGACCTGGGCATGACCGTTGACCAGCGTCCCGTCGAGTGGGCCGAGGTCAAGGCCGGTACCTTTGTCGAGTGCGGCCTGTGCGGCACCGCTGCCGTCATCTCCCCGGTTGGCGAGATCGACAACAAGGTTTACGGCGCCGACGAGACCGTGACCTTCCCGGCTGGCTACACCGAGATCGGCCCTGTGATGAAGAAGCTCCGCGAGACTCTGACCGGCATCCAGTCTGGTGCTGTCGAGGACAAGCACAACTGGGTTTACACCGTCGCGTAATTAGCCTTTCCTGTCCGGGCAGAGAGTAAGCTCCCTCCCGGCGCGTCCTCGGACATGAAAGAACCTCCGCTGCGCACTTTGTGCGGCGGGGGTTCTTTCGTCCTGCGGAGTGCGCCGGAAAGGAAGGTCGCCCTTTTGTTTTGCTTCGCGCCATGTGGGGGCGGTGGCGACGTGCATTTTTGCGAGTATTCTGCAATCGAAGGCCCCTGCATACCGGCTTCGGGCAAAAAATCGGGAGTTCTCGATGTTTTCTACGAATGATGGGCGGGGGTATGGGCTGACAGCGTTTGATTTGCAGGGATATTCGCGGTCTTTGGCATTTGTCGTGGCGCCCGAAGCCCTTGGTTATGTTGAATACTCCTAAAAATGCACGACGCTTAGAGGGGGACCTTCGCGAAAAAGGAAACCGCCCCGTCGAAGTATGCATTCGACGGGGCGGTTTATGCATTTGGCCGATTAAGGATGCGCTGTCAAACTACTAGAACTTGACGGTCGGGGCCTGGCGGGCTGCTTCGGCGGCCTCGAAGCCCTGGCGCTCCTTAAACTGGAAGATGCCGGCAAAGATGACAGCCGGGAACGTTTGAATGGCGTTGTTGTAGCTGAGCACGCAGTCGTTGTAGCTCTGGCGTGCATAGCTAATCTTGTTCTCGGTATCCTCGAGCGATGCCTGCAGCTGCGTAAAGTTGGTGTTTGCCTTAAGATCGGGATAGGCCTCGGCCACAGCGAAGAGCTGGCGCAGTGCGCCGGTCAGCACGTTGTCGGCTTCCATCTTGGCCTCGGGCGTGGTGGCCTTGACGGCGGTGTTACGCGCGCTGATCACGGCGGAGAGCGTCTCCTGCTCGTGCTTGGCGTAGCCCTTGACGGTCTCGACCAGGTTGGGGATCAGGTCGTTACGGCGCTGCAGCTGCGTATCGATGTTCTGCCAGGCGTTATCGATGCGGTTACGCTTGGTGACCATGTTGTTGTAGATGCCGGCGATGGCGCAGACAATCACAATGACAACAACGATGCCGATGATGACGGTAATCATGATGTCTCCGTTTCGAATGGCCGCGGCGGCATGCGCCAGCTGCCGTTGGTATAACGCTACTAGTATACCCGCAACGTTTGACCGTGCCGAACTTTCCGGTAAGCGTTGTGTTTTCGGCGGGGTTGGCACCGGGGCAAAGCGCGCGAGGTACAGGTGTAAGATATGCGACAGATTGACGAGTGTTGTCTTTGCCCTGAGGATGGCGATACCAGTGGACCTTCGCATCAAGAAAACCTACCGCGCCCTGTTCGATGCCTTTACCGAGCTTCTCGAGGAGCATCGTTTTGAGGACCTGACGGTTGCCATGCTGTGCGACCGCGCCATGATTCGCCGCACGACGTTCTACAAGCACTTTCGCGACAAGAACGATTACTTTGCCTTTTATATCGATGAGCTCATGTCGGGCTTGCCGCAAAAACAGCCCGATGAGGCCGGCGCAGTGTCTGCCGAGGACGTGCGCGCGCTTCGGCACGCGATTTTGGACGATGCCATGGATTTGATTCTGACGCACGAGCGGCTCATGGATAACATTTTGGCAAGCAGCATGTCGGGCATGTTGACCAACGTTATTTGCGACCGCATTGCCCGCTCCATCCGCGAGCGTGTGATGAACGTGCTTGCCGAGGACGCCCTGGCCCCCGTGTCACTCGAGACGACGTCTGAGTTTGTCGCCGGCGGTATTATTCGTCTTTTCACGATATGGTGGGAATCGGGCCACGATCTTGAGCGTCGACCTGAGATAGCCGACGTGGTCGATGCGCTGTTTGAGCGGACCATGACACCGGTGCATCACTAGGAGTGGCGGAGAGAGGGGGATTCGAACCCCCGGAACGCTCTCGCGCTCAACGGTTTTCAAGACCGCCGCATTCAACCGCTCTGCCATCTCTCCGTGAGTCGTAATGATAGCATCGTTTTGAATTTGCAACAGGGAAGGCGAACGATGACGATCACCGAAATCGACGAGAAGTTCATGCGCGAGGCACTGGCCGAGGCGCGCGCCGCCGCGGCGGTGGGCGAGGTGCCCATCGGAGCCGTAGTGGTGCGCGACGGTGAGATCGTCGCGCGGGCGCATAATCGTCGCGAGCTCGACCAGGACCCTTCGGCTCATGCCGAGTTTGCGGCCGTGTGCGCCGCTGCCCAGGCGCTTGGCCGCTGGCGCCTTTTCGACTGTACGGTTTATGTGACGTTGGAACCCTGCTGCATGTGCGCGGGCCTTATGGTCAACGCGCGCGTGGGGCGCTGCGTGTATGGCGCGAGTGATGCCAAGGCGGGCGCGCTGGGTTCGCTGTATGACCTGAATGCCGATTCGCGCCTGAATCATCGGTTTAACGTGACGGCTGGGGTCCTGGCGGATGAATGCCGTGAGCTGCTGATTAGCTATTTTGGCGGTCTGCGCGGAGCGGGCGGCGCTGATGGCGGTTGTGGGGCCGATCTTGAGGCGCATGCCGCTCACGCCGCAGCGCTTGCAGGTGTCGGTGAGGATGCTGGTACGGCGGTTGACTTTGGTCCTGCGTGCCGCCGGCCCCGCCGTGTGCTGCTGGCGATTGACTCCTTTAAGGGCAGCGTTTCGAGCGCGCAGGCGGAGGCGGCGGTTGCCGAGGGCATGCGCCGTGTGTGGCCCGATGCCGAGCTGAACGCTTTGCCGCTGGCAGATGGTGGCGAGGGAACGCTCGACGCCATCGCCGCGTGCGGCGGTGAGATTGTGACCTGTGAGGTGGCAGGTCCCTTGGGCGATCGCGTGTCTGCCCGGATGCTGGTGGACGACGAGCGCGACTCGGCTGTAATTGAGATGGCCGAGGCGGCGGGTATTGGGTATTCGAGCTGTATGGAGTCGGCGGCGTTGGCGGCTTCGACCTATGGCGTGGGCGAGCTTATGCTTCGCGCAGTTCGCATGGGCGCAAGGACACTCTATATTGGTCTGGGCGGCAGTGCCACCAACGACGGTGGCGCCGGCATGCTGCAGGCGCTGGGCGCGCGTGTGGTCGATGATCGGGGCTGCGATGTCGCCCCCGGTCTTGCCGGCCTTGAGCAGGTGGCGAGCGTTGATTTGGCGCCCGCGCTGCAGGCTTTGGATGATGCTCGCATCGTTGTGCTTTCGGATGTCGAGAATCCGCTCGTGGGGCGTCGAGGCGCACTGGCGGTGTTTGGCGGGCAGAAGGGCCTGCCGGCGGATGATGTCGAGGTGCTGCGCAGATACGACGGCTGGATGGTCGGCTACGGTCGCTTGCTCGATGCGGCGATTGCCAGAGCTCGAGCCCAGGGGTTGTTGCGCACACCCGAGGGCGCACGGACATTTGGCTCGGTGCTCGGTGTACCCGGCGCGGGCGCTGCCGGTGGCTTGGGCGCGGCGTTACTGGCGCTCGGTGCGGAGCTGCGTTCGGGCGTGGAGACGGTGCTCGATCTGATTGGGTTTGACGAGCGCGTACGCGATGTCAACCTGGTCATAACGGGCGAGGGCAATATGGATGAGCAGTCCGCCGCCGGTAAGGCGCCGGTGGGTGTGGCCCGTCGTGCGAAGCGATATGGCAAGCCGGTGATTGCTGTCGTGGGCGGTCGCGCTGATAACCTGGATGCGGTGTATGGGCAAGGCATCGACCTTGTACTGCCGATTTGCCGCAAACCCATGGGCCTGGAACAGGCACTCGATCCGCAAGAAGCCACAACCAACCTCATCTGCGCCGGCGAAGCGGCCGCTCGATCCTACGACCTTGGCCGTATCTAAAACCCATCCCCTCGATAAGTCGCGGTGAAATACGGAGCGTTTTTGCCTTTAAGGGGCCAATTCAGTCCGTATTCCACCGCAACTTCGAGAATGGCCATTCGAGGTTGGCCGCCTTGTGCCTTGGGTCGGACCGTTTGCCACGAAATGCGACCATCTACTACGTTAAACCGGCCACCTTCGACCATCCCGGAATTTGCAAAAACAAAACCGACGCTCCTATAAGTTGTCAAGAGGCAGTTTGCGGGAGCGTTCTCTCCA
>OIXA01001016.1_pt1 | contig 37558 bp, 28 predicted proteins | sample 1587721 | NCBI WGS metagenome assembly OIXA01 (sample SAMEA3888900, study PRJEB22519) | human gut metagenome | biome: human gut; feature: human-associated habitat; material: faeces | place: Denmark | collected 2013
ACACGCCCAGACGGAGTCAAAGTCATACCGCTTGCTTGTTTGAAAGATTAAAAAAGACATGTCATGAATGATATCAGCAAGGACAAGGATTATCAGGAATTCTTTGCAGGAATAAAAGAATTGGCAAAGGGACTTATGCAAATTCGTGAGAGAGCAGCCATAGAATATGCTCCCATTGTGTAGGAGTTCTGTGCGAGGAAATACGCAACTGCAAATGAAGTAGGCCGGATGCTTGACTATCTGTTTGAGTTTGCCGATGACGAACGCATATTGCTTATGTACAAGAAAGTGTGTCGAAGATTCGTCTATGAATATCCCGACACCATAAGTTATTACATCATGGAGTATAGAAAAGAATATGACCGTGAAAGTCTTATCGGTACCGAATATGAATATCTGCTTCATGAGGATGATGTATTGTTTGACAAAGAACATAAAACAAAACAATAAAAACAGAATAGGATATGGGAACAGTATTACTGGCATTCTGCTTCTGCGTGTTGTCGCTCGTCTTTGCCTTGTTTGTGGGCATATCGCCAATAAGCGATAAGGCGAAAGTAAGGTTTATGTATGTCGGTGCTGCGCTGTCGTTGATGGCAGTGCCAATGATGAGCCATTATATTGCGGGGCTGAACAATATTGTGGGCGAGCTACGCTATCAAGCCGTGCTTGTGTTCATCGTCGTTGTGTGTTGCTATTGCTTCGTCATGGCAAATATGGTGAAGTACAATGTCATGAAGAAAAAGGTGGCAGTGCTTGAGGACACGGTAGAGAAGCTGGAGCAAGAACGTGCGGCAGCAATGTCGCAAGCCGTGGATGAAGAGCAGCAGCACAAAGTGCAAGAAGCACTAGACTGGTTTGCAGCGAAAATAAGCGTGTTCAGCAAAGAAGAACAGGAGGCGATCAACGCCTGCGCCATAGCCTTTGCTGAGCGTGACCAGATGGTAATACCTAAAGTCAATATTGCTGTCAATGCCAAATGCAGCCAAGCCGACCTCATGGCGTATGCCAGTTCCGCTTTCTTCAAGATTGGCAAGAAACGTAAAGACATTGCACGGTTTCTCTGCATTGTATTCGAAGCTTACTTCCCTGGTGGCGAGGGATTTGTGTATAAGAAGATGCCAGGAGCGAAACAATAATAAACCTAATTAGAACGACAATATGAACGAAACAATAAATAATTCCAATTTCTTTACGAATAGGAATGGAAACACTCTTATGAAAGAGTTTGAGGGCGTGTTACAACATAACAATCATATAAAAAATCTTGATGCTGTAGTTGGTTTCCTGCGTGCGTCTGGATATTTTTCCTTGCGTCCATTCTTAGACCATATCAATAAGGTGCGGGTGCTTATCGGTATAGATGTAGACAAGTATATAGCACAAGCCGCCAACCAAGGAAAAATTTTCTTTGGTGCAGAAGAGGAAGTAAAAGAAGATTGTTTGCGTAAAATCCGTAAGGATATAGAGCGTTCTAACTACTCAAAGGAGGTAGAGAGTGGTATGCTTCAGATGGTTCAAGACCTTATAGATGGTAAACTTGAACTACGTGCTCATCCGTCAAAGAGAATACATGCAAAGTTGTATGTACTCTATCCAGATGATTTCAATCAGTATTCCCAAGGCATCGCCATAACTGGTTCAAGCAATTTGTCCGGCAATGGGCTTGGCATTTCGCAAGATAAGCAATATGAGTTCAATGTCAAGCTTGACCGATTTGATGATGTAAAATTTGCCAAAGACGAATTTGAATTGTTGTGGAAAGAAGCTGAAGGTTGTGAGATTACCGCAGAAGATGTGAAAACATCCATAGACAAAACCTACTTAAGAGGTGATGTCGCTCCATACGATTTGTACATCAAAATGCTTATGGAATACTTCTCTGATCGTGTGTTGGCCACAGATGACAACAATCCGTTTGATATGCCAGAGGGGTATACAAAGTATGACTATCAGATGGATGCAGTTGTGGAAGGGTATCAAAAGCTCATTCGTTATGATGGCTTCTTCCTTGCAGATGTAGTTGGTCTTGGCAAGACTGTCATTGCTACAATGATTGCCAAAAAGTTCTTGATAGAGAATGGGCGTGACAAAACAAAAATTCTTGTTGTATATCCTCCTGCTGTAGAGCAGAACTGGAAAGCTACATTCAAAGATTTTGAAATAGACAAATATGCCAAATTCATTTCTAATGGTAGCCTTTCAAAGGTCCTTGATGAAGAGAACTATAACTATTGGAATGCAGATGAGTACGATTTGATATTGGTGGACGAGGCACACAAGTTTCGTTCACACACTACAGCTGCATTTGAACAACTGCAGGAAATCTGCAAGATGCCTCGCATCGAAAATGGAAATATTCCGGGATATAAGAAAAAAGTGATGCTCATATCGGCAACACCGATGAACAATACACCAGCAGACATTTACAATGAGATACAGTTATTCCAAGACCCTCGACGTTGTACAATAGACGGAGTGGCAAACTTGACAGCATTCTTCTCTCCTCTTATCAAGGAGTTCCAACAATTAAGGAAAGACCCCAATTTCGATGTGACACAGTTTAAGAAGTTGGCAGAGCATGTGCGTGACCGTGTTATAAAGCCTTTGACCGTCCGCCGCACAAGAACAGACATTGAAAATGTGGCTCGTTATAACAAAGATATAAATGGATTCCCGAAGGTTGAACGTCCTATTGAAAACAGGTATGAGCTGAATGAACGTTTAGCCAATCTGTTTGAAAGTGCAATGGAAACTCTTGATAAGAAGTTAAGCTATGCCCGTTATCAGGCTATTGCCTATTTGAAACCTGAAGCTGCAAATGGTTTGTATGACAATGCCGAATTGATAAGCCGCAGCCTGGCAGGAATCCGCAAGAATGGATTGGTAAAACGACTTGAAAGCAGTTTTTATGCTTTCCAAATATCGTTGAACAATTTCCGTCAGGCGAACCAAAATATGATTGACATGTTCAATCGTGATAAGGTATTCATCGCTCCAGACCTTGACATAAACAACTTGTTGGAAGCAGGGCTTTCAGATGAGGAAATAGAAGAAAAATTGAATGCTAAGGCGGAGGAGAATCCAAAGAATTCTGTATTTAAGGCTGATGATTTCGACCCTGAGTATATCGAATTGTTGCAGCAAGACCAAGAGATACTCGAAAAACTGTACAAGGATTGGGAGGGCATAACAGATGAAGATGATTCCAAGTTTGCAAAATTCAACGAACTTTTAAAGCATGAGTTGTTTAAGGTCGAACGTAATCTGGAACAAAAGTTAGTAGTATTTTCAGAATCTGTTGATACGGTTAAGTATCTCGAACGGCGCATTAACCGCAAGGACGTGTTGGTCATCTCTGCTGACAACAGAAGTAAACTGTTCAAGACAATTCGTGAGAATTTTGATGCAAATTATAAAACAAAGCTCAATAAATACAATATAATCCTCACAACAGACGTTTTAGCAGAAGGAGTAAACTTGCATCGAGCCAACGTGATAGTCAACTACGATACACCTTGGAACAGTACACGTCTTATGCAGCGCATAGGCCGTGTGAACCGTATAGGTTCTTCATCAAAGCACATATACAACTATGTGTTCTATCCTTCGCGTGAAGGTAATAGGGAAATCAATCTGAATCAAATAGCTTTGAGTAAGATACAAACATTCCATTCTACATTTGGCGAGGACAACCAGATTTACTCACAGGAGGAAATTCTTGATCGTGACCTTACTAAATTGTTTGACGAAGGCATGAAACGACAGAAGGAAGAAAGCAATCAAGAATTGCCATTCTATGAGGAACTGCGAACTCTTTACAAGACAAATCGTAGGGAGTACAATCGCATAGAGAAACTGTCATTGCGTAGCAGAACTGGACGTGATGCAAGACTGGTTGATGGTGTGACATTATCTGGAGACACGCTCGTATTCCTAAAAACAAATTTCCGCAAGGTGTTCTTTCTCGTGTCGGAAACAGCTAAGGAGTTGTCTGTGCTTGATGCACTCAAATATTTCAAAGCTAAAAAAGAGGAACAACCTGTGGAGCGAATAGAGCAACATCACAAGCACATCAATATGGCATTGCAAAAATTCCGTGCTATACAAGATGAGGAAATGCGCAACCAAGAAAATGCGCAAGACGCGCAAAATACGCTTGGTGCACAGGTTAGTACTGCAGTAAGCCTGTTAAACAACTTTTTGCGTGAAATAGATGATAGTGAGCTATATATGAAAATTGTTCAGCTAAAGACATTAGCAGAGCGTGGTGTTATCACCTACATTCCGAAACGTTTGCAGCGCATACAGAAGGATTTGCGCCGAACAAGTGGAAAGGCACGTATGACACATGACGAGGCTTTGGCTGAAATTATCGAAATGGCAAAAAAATACTCGCCATATTTTATGGCACAGGAATCACAACTCAATGAGCAAGAGACCAATGCTGAAATAATATTGTCAGAATCATTTAGATAAACTATATGAATTATAAAGAAGTCATAGAAGCAAAATATAATCGTGAAGCCTGGCAACAGCTCCTCCACGATATATTCCTCAACAAGGTGCAATTCTACAATAGCACCAGTGAAGTGAAAGTGAATAGTAGGCTTGCCAAAAGTGCATTGTACATCGGGAGAATTTCTCTTTCTGACGGAGAGTCACTTGGTATCTACGAGGTGGAACTTGCTGATAAGGTGGACATAGAACGGAACAAACGTGGCATACGAGATATGCTTACCAAAGACTGGAAGGATATGGGACATGCTGGTGCATTCATGTTCTGCTATCGTAAAAACGAGAGCGTGTTGCGTTTCTCTTATGTCAGCGAAACATGGGGATTCAACAAAAAAGGCGATTATGAGAAGTTGTCTACCAATACTAAGCGATACACCTATCTCCTTGGAGAAGGTCGCGGATGCCGTACCGCCATTGAACAGTTTAACGCACTGAAGGACAGTAAACAGTCGCTTAGTGATGTTACTGCAGCCTTCTCTGTCGAGGCTCTTACCAAACAATTCTATAAAGATTTGTTTGACTGGTACCAATGGGCGGTAGATCCAGCATCAGGTGTATATTTCCCCAACAACACATCAACAGAAGATGATGATCGTGAGGATATTGAGACTAAAATTATCCGCATGATAACCCGAATCATGTTTGTATGGTTCATCAAGCAAAAAGGACTTGTGCCAAACAAAATCTTTGATGTAGATTTTCTTGACACTATTCTGAAAGACTTCGACCCAGAAAGTAAGGTGGTGGGCAACTACTACAATGCTATTCTTCAAAACCTTTTCTTCGCCACCCTCAACCGCGCCATAGAAGACGAGCAGGGCAACAAGCGTCGCTTTGCTACCAATGTAAAGAAGGACATAAAGACTCTTTACCGCTACCCAGAAATGTTCAAAATCAGTGAGGATGAGGTGATAAAGCTGTTCTCAGAGGTTCCTTTCCTCAATGGTGGCTTATTTGAATGTCTTGATAAAACCAAAACTATAGACGGGGTAGAGCAAGCCTACAATTACGATGGTTTCAGCCGCAATGACAATAAATTTGCAGACGGACGTTATCGCAATCGCGCCGTTGTGCCAAATATTCTTTTCTTTGATGAGGAGAAAGGTTTAATATCAATACTCAGCCGCTATAATTTCACTATTGAGGAGAATTCACCCGAAGAGCAGCAAGTAGCACTTGACCCAGAGTTGCTTGGTAAAGTATTCGAGAATCTTTTGGGCGCCTATAACCCAGAAACAAGAGAAACGGCTCGCAACCAAAGTGGCTCGTTCTACACTCCACGAGAGATTGTAAACTATATGGTTGACGAAAGCCTTATCTCTTATTTGGGTAATACTGCCTTTGTACGCTCACTTTTCTCACCTGAGTTTAGCTACGACAAGACAAAGGCAGATGATTACAAAACAATTTCTGATAAGCTGAAGGTTATCAAGATACTCGACCCTGCCTGTGGTTCGGGAGCATTCCCTATGGGATTGCTTAACCGCATGATAGACATTCTTAGTCATATTTCTCCCCAAGAGAATATTTACGACTTGAAATTGTCTATCATCGAAAACTGTATCTATGGTAGTGACATCCAGAGTATTGCAGCCCAAATTACGAAGTTACGATTCTTCATCTCTCTTATCTGCAATTGTGAGAAAGATGCAAACAAGCCAAACTATGGCATTCCTACGTTGCCAAACCTCGAAACAAAGTTCGTCGCTGCAAACTCATTGATAGCTAAGAAAAGGCAGGCATGTCATAGTCTGTTTGAAAATCCAGAGATAGAGCCAACAAAACAGGCTTTAACGGAAATTCGTCATGAACATTTTGCAGCAAAGACAGCAAACCGCAAAAGCACATTGCGCCAAAAAGACAAAGAACTTCGCGAGAAGCTGGCTCGTCTGTTGGCTGAAGACAATGACTTTGCTCCTGATGATGCAAAGCAACTTGCAGACTGGAATCCATACGATCAAAATGCCGTTGCCGATTTCTTCGATCCTGAATGGATGTTCGGGGTCAGCGATGGATTTGATATTGTCATAGGTAATCCACCATACCTTAGAATTCAAGAGCTTCGTAAGACAAACAATAAATTAGCCGATTATCTCTCTAAAATGTACAAATCTGCAACCGGATCATTTGATCTGTATGTAACATTTGTTGAAAGAGGATTGAAACTTGTAAAGCCAACTGGAGTTATATATTATATAATGCCTGTAAAGTGGACGAACTCTTCTTTTGGAAAAGGTTTAAGAAACTTGTGCTACGAAAAGTCGTTCATGTCTTCGATTATCAATTTTGTTGCATATCAAGTATTTGAAGCATCAACTTACACAGGCATTCATTGTTTCAAAAAAGCTGAAAAACTATCTTATTTGGAATTAGATAGAGATATGAAGGACAATCATGAACTGCATGAATTCCTAAAATCTATTACGGCCAAAGATTTTGTAGATATAAAAATAAAGAACTCTGATGCATGGATATTGACAAATAAGTCTGTAAATAAAGTTCTTGAAAAACTAAATAAATGTCCATATAGATTGTCTGACATTTTCGAAAAAATATTTCAAGGTATTGCGACAAGTAAAGACGATGTATATTTCTTATATGACTGTCATCTTGTAAATTCAGAAGAAGTTGAGGGCTATTCAAAATATCTTCAAAGACGAATTGTCATAGAAAACGGATTAGTAAAACCATTGTTGAAGGGGGAAGATGTTCATAGATATATGCCCCTTTCAACTGATAGGTTTGTTATTTTCCCATATGACCTTTCAACAGGAAAAGCAGAGTTATTTACAGAATCTCAAATTTCCTCGTTGTTTCCTAAGGGATATAGCTATCTAAAAGAATGTGAGACAGAACTTCGTGGTAGAGAAAAAGGGAGGTTAGAAAATGACATTTTTTGGTATAGATACATTTATCCCAAGAACTTAATATTATTTTCTAAAGAGAAATTGGTCGCACCTGAGATTTCATTAGGTGGCAATTTCTCGTACGATAAAAATGGTCATTTTTACAGTACGACAACTGTATACGGATATATTCGAAAAGGAAATATTAGAATAACGTATGAAACATTATTAGCAATAATGAACTCTCGCTTGTGTTGGTGGTTTTTAAAGAACACAGGAACTGTATTGGCAAATGGCTATTTCCGTTATAAGCCAGCTTATCTTTTTCCTTTTCCAATACCTAAAATTGAAGAAACAGAAGATAGAAGAATACAAGAAATGGTGAACAAACTACTGGTTTCAGAAGAAAAGTCATTTTTGTTGAAGGACCTTGACACATGTATTTATGTCCTTTATGGATTAACCAAAGATGAGATAGACCAAGTCTCCAATGATTAAGTTAAAAGCATCGTAGTAGGTTGATTATAACCTACTACGATGTATATTATAAGGAGAATAACGATATTGTTCTTTTCTCATCTTCTGATAGGTTATATATAGTATATACGGCGTTATCAATTATTCTTCGATGATATAAAACTTCATTTTCTGAAATAGGATATTTCAACAAAACTTCGGCTTCATTCTCTACAATAGAAATTAATTTTTTATTTGTCATATTGTAATCAGGAATAGGGAAAGGAGAGACATAATTGGTTTTAAATGTATAATAACCACCTCGTAACACATACCCCGTTTTTTGAATAAAGAACCAAAATAAATTGGAGTTTAAAAGTCCAAGCAAGAACATATAACTAAAATTACATTGCTCTTTTTTGATATAGCCATAAATCTTTGTCGTACTGTAAAAATGACCATTTTTATCATACGAGAAATTGCCACCTAATGAAATCTCAGGTGCCAATAGTTTGGGGATGCCTCCATAATTTAGACCTTGTCCTCTACCAAACATATACCATTTGTCATTATTAAACCTCCATTATTGTTGGACATTCAAATAAAGATAAAGTGTGTTTCGACTGACATTTAATTTTTTTGCTATCATAGTTTTACTAATACCTTCCTTTAATAGACGTTTAATTTTTTCGCCTTTTCCACTAAGCTTTGTTTTCGTATTTTTACTTCCTTTGGGTCTGCCAAGTATAACGCCCTCTGCTTTTTTACGCGCCAAAGCTTCCTTGGTTCGCTGACTGATAAGGTTGCGCTCAATCTCGGCAGACAAACCAAAAGCAAAGGCAAGCACTTTGCTTTGGATGTCGTCGCCAAGGCGATAGTTGTCCTTGATAGTCCACACTCGACATTCCTTTGTCATGCAAATATTCAGAATCTCCATTATCATGAACAAGTTGCGACCAAGGCGGGAAAGCTCAGCACAAATAATGAGATCATCCTTTTGCACTCGCTTAAGAAGCTTTCCCAATTCTCGCTTGTTATATGCCTTCGTTCCACTAATAGTTTCCTCAATCCAACCATCAATCACGAGTTTGTTACGCTCGCAAAATTTGTTGATTTCAAAACGTTGGTTCTCTACTGTCTGTTTGTCGCTGCTAACTCTAATGTAACCGTAAATCATAATTGTCTATTTAAATAATCTATTATAATGGATTCTACTATACTATGAGATGAGTAGACTCTCACTTAATAGAAAGTTTATGGATAAGACAAATATGCTTCACTATAATCTTCTCAATTGCGCATTATCATACGCCAAGATTACCGTCAGAAATACAGACACTGCAAGGAGGCACGCCATGCAAATAACCAGAAACTGACGAAAGTATTTACTTCGATACATCCTCTTTATCCAATACCAGGGATATGTCATGAATACAAATCGTGGCAAGGCTTTCATGGTTCGTGGTATGGATGGCTGCTCTATTGTCTTGGATTTCTTCGCTTGTATAAGCTTCATCATTGATACATATCGCCCAACTGTAACGCTTCAAAGAAAAATCAGTTTTTTTGAGCTTTTTCTTTTCCAAAACTGTTGATAATCAATTCCGCGTATGCCGTTAGGTTATTTGTAGTACCCAAGCATGTCGGAAGAAGTGTGTAACTTTGCGGCATATATTTCGTTTCGGATAGAAAAATTAATCCTGCAACTGGGGAAATGGCCCATTACTTCCGTATCAAGGAGTCATTCCGTGATGCGGAAGGACGCGTGCGTATCCGTCTGATGTTGGCGGCAGAATTCTTGCCCGAACTGACTACGGGTGAAATATGCGACATTCGCCGTGGACTTATCTATCTGCTTGAACAAAGCGGTGAACTGCCGGGACAGCAACATCTCTTTGATCATAATCCGATGAAGGAAATGAGCGAGACGGTGTACCGCTACGTCAACTCCTTTTGGAAAGAAATGAAACAAAAGGGTACTATTGATGCTGCGCGCGAAAGCTATGAGGAGTATTGCCTTCATCAGACCAATTCAGCGGATGGGGAAAATCTGTAGTGCCCACGAACAATGTGAAAAAATGAAGGGGCTGAATTACAGAGAAGTCTTAGGGAGAATATGTTGAAGTTTAACTAAAAAGAAAATCCGCATAACTCATTGAGCTATGCGGATTTATCTATCTATACCTTTCGGTAGTTATCTATACTTACTTAACCTCCTCAAAGTCAGCGTCCTGAATGTCTTCGTTGCCCTTGTTGTCAGAGCCGGCGTTCTGCTGAGGACCTGCCTGCTGACCGCCTTGGAAACCAGCGCCTGCACCCTGCTGGGCACCACCTGCCTGGCTGTACATGTCGGCACTGGCAGCCTGCCATGCTGTGTTGAGCTCGGCCTTGGCAGCATCGATGGCGGCAATGTTCTGAGCCTTGTGAGCCTCCTTCAACTTGCCAAGAGCTGCCTCAATGGGAGCCTTCTTGTCGGCAGGGAGCTTGTCGCCAAGCTCCTTGAGCTGGTTCTCGGTCTGGAATATCATAGAGTCGGCTTCGTTGATCTTGTCAACGCGCTCACGTTCCTTCTTGTCTGCCTCGGCGTTGGCTTGTGCTTCAGCCTTCATGCGGTTGATTTCGTCTTCTGACAAGCCGCTTGAAGCTTCGATACGAATGGCCTGTTCCTTGCCAGTGGCCTTATCCTTGGCAGATACCTTCAAGATACCGTTGGCATCGATGTCGAATGTAACCTCAATCTGAGGCACGCCACGACGGGCGGGAGCAATGCCGGCCAGATTGAAGCGGCCGATGCTCTTGTTGTCGCGGGCAAACTGGCGCTCACCCTGCAACACGTGGATGGTAACCTCGGGCTGGTTGTCCTCAGCGGTTGAGAACACCTGACTCTTCTTGCAAGGAATGGTTGAGTTGGCATCAATCAACTTGGTCATTACGCCACCGAGCGTTTCGATACCCAATGAAAGCGGTGTAACGTCGAGCAATACGATGTCGCCCACACCCTTCTCCTTGTTCAAGATGGCACCCTGAATGGCAGCACCTACGGCTACCACCTCGTCAGGATTTACACCCTTTGAGGGAGCTTTGCCGAAGAAGTCCTGTACCAACTGCTGTACGGCAGGAATACGGGTAGAACCACCTACAAGGATTACCTCGTCAATGTCGGCAGTAGTAAGGTTGGCACCCTTCAAGGCTGCTTCGCACGGAGCCTTGCAAGCCTCAATCAGGCTGTGAGCCAACTGCTCAAATTTGGCACGGGTAAGCGTCTTTACCAAGTGCTTAGGCATGCCGTTAACCGATGTGATGTAGGGCAGGTTGATTTCGGTAGTTGTAGAGCTTGAAAGTTCGATCTTAGCCTTTTCGGCAGCCTCCTTCAGGCGCTGCATGGCCATCGGGTCGGTTGAGAGGTCGGCACCTTCGTCGTTCTTAAATTCGTTAATCAGCCAGTCGATGATTACGTGGTCAAAGTCATCACCACCCAGGTGTGTATCGCCATTGGTTGAGAGCACCTCGAACACGCCACCGCCAAACTCAAGGATAGAGATATCGAATGTACCACCACCAAGGTCGAACACGGCAATCTTCATGTCCTTGTTAGCCTTGTCAATACCATAGGCAAGGGCGGCTGCGGTAGGTTCGTTAACGATACGTTTAACATCAAGACCTGCAATTTGTCCGGCCTCCTTAGTGGCCTGACGCTGAGAGTCTGAGAAGTAGGCCGGCACGGTGATGACTGCTTCCGTCACCTCCTGTCCGAGGTAGTCCTCGGCGGTCTTCTTCATCTTTTGCAGAACCATTGCAGAGATTTCCTGCGGAGTGTACTGGCGGCCGTCCACCTCAACACGTGCGGTGTTGTTCTCGCCGCGTACCACCTTGTAAGGCATACGTGCAATTTCCTTCTGCACCTGGTCGTAGTTTTCACCCATGAAACGCTTGATTGAGTAAATCGTGCGCAAGGGGTTGGTTACTGCCTGACGCTTGGCGGGGTCGCCCACCTTGCGTTCGCCACCTTCAACAAAGGCTACCACCGAAGGAGTGGTGCGCTTGCCTTCGCTGTTGGCAATTACAGTAGGTTCGTTACCTTCGAACACTGACACACAGCTGTTCGTTGTACCTAAGTCAATACCAATAATCTTTCCCATGATTGTATCTTTTTTTTATTATTATTCGTGTTATATAATTATATGTGTGTACCTCTGTACTGTTTTGAGCGGTACGCCCATACTTATGCAAGCGGCGTGCCAAAGATGGTTATGACAGAAAAAATATTTTGCTGTCATGTGCAGTTGTGTCAGTGCAGATGGTGTAGACAGTTCTTATATAATGGTTTTTGGCAAAACTGTCTACACTCTGCACTAATGCCTTGTAATGCTTTGATTATCAACGTGAAAAATAGTGTAGGTAAGGGCGGAATTCGTCTGCACTGCCCTCTGCACTCGTGCTTGTGCCGGGGGCGTCATATCGCTTGTGCCAGTCAGAAAAAAATGTGTAGGGAGGCAGAAAAATCTGTTGCTCTGACAGAAAATCCGCTCCCCCTATGCCGTAATGTGCGGCTGGCACGCCTGTTTTTGTCGTGAGGCGTGTGCGGTATGGTGGCAGTGCAGACGCGTGCAGATGGGTGCAGGTAGGGAGCAGATGGGTGTAGGCGCAGTGCAGAAGCTCTTTGGCCTTGTCTGCACAGCACAATCTGCTGATAATCAATTCTTTTGTGTACAAAAGTGCAGAGTGCAGACAAAATGGCTGAATACAGAATTAGGGGCAAATATGTCCTTACTGTCATTATAGTGTGGAGTGTAGACATAATGGCTGACAACAGAATGCCAATGACAAGTTTTATGGTGAACCTTTCAACTTGTTAAGCTGCTGTCAGGAATGCTCTTATGGGATATAAAACATGTTATTCAACATAAAAAATGATATTTCTTTACATCATGTTAGGTGGTACGGCTTATGCTGCCTATATTTGCAAACAGAAATAAAAATAACTCATTTACCAACAAAACGTTCGTTATAGCCTATGAAAACATTTACGTTTGTAATGCTATCTGCGCTTACATGTGGCAGTGTGGCGTCAGCTCAACCCTTACAGTCAGTTCCAGGCCGAAGCCGTGCATTGCCATTTGCCTCGGTGTTGCACAATGGCGTCGACGCCAAGGCCCAAGTGGGTCGTAGTGGTAAAAAAATTGGCAAATTGCTGTTTGGCGGCCGCCAGGCACAAGCTTCCATGTCGTGTCTGTCGCAGAGCAAGGCTGCCGAGGTGCTCCCCATTTGGGTGCCCCAAACCGAGGAGGTGTGGACACGCAGTTATAAAACTCCCGATGCCGACATGCAACGTGCCGAGCGTTACACCTTGTTCTATGACAAAAACGGCTCAGAGTGTGGTTGGCGTCTGCATTCGTTTGCCGAGGGCGACACTTTGCCCTATTCGCGGCAGATGGTGTCGTATGACGAGCAAGGCCGTCAGTCGGTTGTGACATTTGAGGTGTCGAAGGACGGCAAGAACTATTCTCCCTTCTGGATAACCACCTACAAGTACGACCCCGTGGTTCAGAGTTTCGTGACCGAACAAAAGACTCTTATGTGGAATGCCGACAGCGCAGCCTATGTGTTTGGCGACGGCGGCGGTTGCAAGCGTTGGGACATTGTGCGCGATGCCAGGGGCAGGGTGTTGACAAGCGAATATTGGTATCAGGACTACAGCACCCCCACGCCGCAGTTGAAGCAGCGCCTTACCGCAACTTATGCCGACTCGGTGGGGCATGCGGTGGCCATCAAGTACGAAGGTTTGGAGTATGATTACAACACAAATGAAGATGTGTGGCAAGAGACAGAGTCATACCGCAGCATAAAGTGGGCTGCCACAGACGATCAGTATGTTGACATCGATGCCTCATTCTTGCAGGGCGAACAACGCATGCTCGCTGCCGACACCTATTATGCAGGCCGGGCTAATGGTACATTGTCGGTAACTTACGATACCAAAAATGTGGAGGATTATGCTTACGTGATAGACCAGCCCGGGGTGGGCAAGCAGGAGTTCAAGATATGGACCACCGATGCCAATGGCAGTTACGAGTATCATAACAAAACAACCTATATAGCCAACGATTATCAAGGTTCAGGTTGGGACCTCGACAGTGTGGTGGTGAAGAATGACGACCATGGTTACACGGTGAGCCGGGAGAAATATTTGCTCTCCGACGTCAAGGTGGCCAATGGCGAGGGTTATGAGTTGCAGGACGGCAGCAAGTATCATATCACCTACCATCCGGAGTACGACACACCGCAGTCGGTGGCATACGAGGGCTACTACTACATATCAACCGACCCCGACAATCCTTGGGGCAGTTTCGAGCAGCGCTATGTTGAGACCAAGCGCACTGATTATTCAGATTATATAAATGCTGCCGAGGGTGCGGGTGAGTTTACCGCCATCAAGCCGGTTGGCAAGTCGGCTGTGGATATTGATGTGCGTATGGACGCCAACCAAGTGTCGTTCACAGCTCCAGGCCTCAAGTCGTATCGTTTGTTCGACGCCAAAGGTCGCGTATGCCTCTTGGCCACAGGTCGCGATGGAGGCACAGTCAACACCTCGTCGCTGCCCAAGGGTCAGTATCTCTTGCAGATTGTAACGGCAAACGGCGTGAAGTGCGTCAAGATTGCAAAGTAATAATGGGTAAGACCCCGTTAGCTGACTCTGTCAGCGGATAGTGGTTGCCTGTCAGCACAGAAGGGCTCTTTGAGTCGGAAACTTCGGTGCTGGCAGGCAATTTCTTTTGCAGCAGGTGTTTGATGCAGCCATTGTGTAGCGGTACATAGTAGTGGCAGAATGATAAAATGTGAGTTTTTTGATAGTGTACTTGTCAAAATGCCGAGTTTATTCACAAACAATGCAAAAGCGTGCAACTTTTTTGTTCATATACTTGCATTGTCGTGGTTGTGGCCGTAACTTTGCACTCGAAAACAAGACATAAGCTAAGCTATTGAATAATTTGATATAGTATTAGTTCTGCGAAAGTTCCTTCTGCGAAGAAGTGACTGGGTAGAAAGATTAAGTATTAGGTTAACAAGATTAGGTAAAAGATTAGATTAGGTAAAAAAGATTTGTAGAAAGGTAACTGTTAGATGATTGGCTCAGATGTGAGCCGGTGGGCGTGGCAATAATGTGCCTCGCACCACTAAAAAAGATGAGAAAGGGCGGAAGCCCTTTTTTTTGTGCCCGTATGTTTTGTCCACCCGTTTGCGTTTTCTTATAATAGAAAGTTCAAGCAAGCTTGACTTTCTTCACTCGGTTTGCACTATCTTTGCCAATGGATAATTAAAACAAAACTTATGACAACAATTCCTACTATACAGAGCTATGTGGTACAGAACGAGGCGCGTTTCCTTGATGAGCTGTTCAGCTTGATACGCATTCCGAGTATCAGCGCCGAACCTGCACACCACGATGACATGCTGCGCTGTGCCAAACGTTGGCAAGAATTGCTGGTGGCTGCCGGTGCCGACCATGCCGAGGTGATGCCGTCGGAGGGTAATCCGCTGGTGTATGCCGAAAAGCATGTGAGCGATGCGGCACCCACCGTGTTGGTGTATGGACACTATGATGTGATGCCGGTTGACCCTTTGGCTTTGTGGCACTCTAATCCGTTTGAGCCTGAGGTGCGCGACGGACGCATTTGGGCACGTGGCGCCGATGATGACAAGGGACAGAGCTTTATACAGGTAAAGGCGCTTGAATACCTCGTGCGCCATGGATTGCTAAAGCATAACGTGAAGTTTATACTTGAGGGAGAGGAGGAGATAGGGTCGCCCTCGCTCGGCAGTTTTTTGAAACAACATCACAACCTGTTGCAATGCGATGTGATATTAGTGAGCGATACCTCGATGCTCGCGGCCGATTTGCCATCGCTCACCACCGGACTACGTGGGCTGGCCTATTGGCAGATAGAGGTAACAGGGCCTAACCGCGACTTGCACAGCGGGCACTTTGGTGGTGCGGTGGCCAATCCCATAAATGTGTTGTGTGAGATGCTTGCCAAGGTGACCGATGCCGACGGACGCATAACCATACCCCACTTTTATGACGATGTGGAGGAGCTGTCGGCCGATGAGCGCAGCATGATAGCCCACATACCATTTGACGAACAGCGCTACATGCAGGCCATCGGGGTGGATGCGTTGCGGGGCGAAAAAGGCTATTCAACCATTGAGCGCAATGCCTGCCGGCCCTCGTTTGACATTTGCGGCATTTGGGGCGGCCACACGGGCGAGGGTGCCAAAACGGTGCTGCCCTCGAAGGCATACGCCAAAGTGTCGTGCCGCCTGGTGCCACACCAACAGCACGAAACGGTATCGCAACTGTTTGTTGACTACATTGAGCGCATGGCCCCCAAGTGTGTGAAGGTGAAGGTTACGCCGATGCATGGCGGCGAGGGCTATGTGTGCCCTATCACCCTGCCGGCCTATCGTGCGGCGGAGGCTGGGTTTGAGGCAGCCTTTGGCAAACGGCCGCTGGCGGTGCGACGCGGTGGCAGTATACCCATTATCAGCGATTTTGAACGCGAATTGGGCGTAAAGACCGTGTTGATGGGTTTTGGACTTGAAAGCAATGCCATACATTCGCCTAACGAAAATATGCCACTCAGCATGATGCGCAAGGGCATTGAGGCTGTGACCGTATTCCACCAAAAATATGATGAACTATGAATCTTAAACAAACGATAATTATTCCGTTGTGCGCTGTAGCCCTTTCGCTGCAGGCTCAAACAACGGGCGGAAAGGGGCTGCAAGTGTCGTGGGCCTCGAAAGATGTGCACTATGCGCAAACTGAGCGCCCTGTGATGAGGGCCAAATCAGACACGCTGATAAAGGCTTGGCGCGGTGAGCGCGTGGGCGTGGAGGCTGTGGTGTATGCCGCTCAAAAGCAAGGCGCGCTGCAGGTGAGGCTCACCCCTTGGCGCAAGGGGGGCGCCACCATTGCGGCCTCACAGGGCGAGGCACGCTTTATTAACTATGTGACAACCGACAACTTTCAGTATTGCGGTTATCACCCCAACAACCTCACGCCCTACCAGGTGGCCGATGTCATAGACCTTGATGTGCCGCAAACGGCAGAGGAGGGGACCACACACCCTGTATGGTGCACGCTGGAGGTGCCGGCTGATGCTGATGCCGGTGTGTACAGCACGCAGCTGGAGGTGGCCGATGCGCAAACGCACAAGGTGCTGAAGTGCTTGAACTTGAAGATTGAGGTAAATACCCGTACCTTGCCCTCGCCTGCCGAACAAAAGTTCCATGTGGACTTTTGGCAGCAGCCTTATGCTGTGTCGCGTTACAACGATGTGCCGCGTTGGAGCCAGGCTCACCTTGATGCCTTACGCCCCTATCTCAAACTGTTGGCGCGCAGCGGACAAAAGGTGGTGTCGGCCATATTGTTTTATGAGCCTTGGGGCGACCAGAGCCATGACAAATTCAGTGCCATGGTGCGCACAACACGCACCAAGAACGGCGAATGGCAGTACGACTACACGGTGTTTGACCAATGGGTGAAACTGTGTGAGGAGTGTGGTATAAGTGAGCAAATTAACTGTTTCTCGATGGTGCCCTGGGATATGTCGTTCCGCTATTACGACGAGGCACAAGGCAAGGAGGTGGATTTGAAAACCGCAACCAGCAGTGCAGAGTACAAGGCGCTTTGGACCGCATTTTTGAAGAGTTTTGCTGCTCACCTCAAACAGCAAGGGTGGTATGACAAGACTTGTATAGCCATGGACGAACGTGGGCTCAACAATATGCTTGACGCCTATCGTGTGGCGCAAGAGGCGGTGCCGGGTATCAAGATGGCGCTTGCTGGCACACACCACAAGGAGCTGGTTGACAAGCTTTACGACTATTGCATAGGTTTTGGCGAGCACTTTACTGATGACGAGCTGGCTGCCCGCAAGGCCCGTGGGTGGAAGAGTACGACCTACACTTGTTGCAGCAATACGGAGCCAAATTTGTTTTCAAACAGTCTGCCGGCTGAGGCTGCCTATTTGCCTGTATTTTGTGTGGCCAACAAGTTTGAGGGCTATTTGCACTGGTCGTGGATGAACTGGGCCGACAACCCGCTCACCGATACGCGTTTCCGCTTGTTTGCCCCGGGCGACACCTATCTTATCTATCCCGGGCCGCGCTCATCGGTGCGCTATGAGCGTTTTATTGAGGGGGTGGCAATGGCCGAGAAGGTGCGCATATTGCGTGAGGAGTATGCAGCAAAGGGCAACAACGCCGCGCTCGATGCACTGAACAAGCAAGTTGAGGCGTTTGCTCCGGCCGGCATCCCAACAGGACAGACGGCAGCGGGTATGGTTAATGCCTTGCAACAGTTGCTCAACCCTTGATGTAGGGTGGCGATTTGAGTGTGACATACAACAATAAAGGGTGTTTCAGAAAGAGAACTCCATGCCACATGGCGGTTGGAGCCTTTCTGAAACACCCTTTATATTGTGCCGCAATGCGCACAGGCGCATTTCGGCCGGCTATCTAAATATCAGTATAAAGGCCAGCACGCTGACTACGACCGCTGCCGTGCCAAGTGCAATGCTTGCCTTGTTGTAGCCACGGCGCCAAAGGTCGAGCGTGACAAAGAAACTGACCGTTGGCGCAAGCCACAGCAGTTGGGTGAGCAGGTAGAGCAGAAAACGCACAATGCCATATTGGCTTGTGCCAAAGGGCTGTGCACCGAACAAGAAGAGCGGGCACGCAAGTAGGGGAATAAGGCTGAGGCCGGCAAGGGCAAGCAGCCATTTGGGAAATTCAGACATGGGGATTGTTATATTGTTTAGGGTAGGGGCTGTCATGCTGTTTCAGCCTTAGTTTGTAAATTGCCACTCCACCGTAAGCACATTGTCGGCCACTTGTTTGCCAGCGGCAAGCATGGTGTAGCGTGCCTCAAAACGTCCGCCCTCGGGCGTTACGTTGAGCTGTGTGCTGTGTGTGTAGAGGCTGAAGTCGAGTGCACCATTGGGGGTGGTGTAGGCACAAGGCACAAGTTTGCCGTCAACAAAAGTCATGCGCGACTTGATGCGTCCGTTGCGCTTGAGGTCGGCCAAGCCGTCGGTGAGCAGCAGTGATGCTGTGCCGTCGTTGTCGCGTTCGGCGTAGCGCAGCATCAGGCCGCCTTCGTCGATCAGGCAGCCGCCGTTGGCCTCTGTGCGTATGATATCTTCGCCATTGTCGGTGGTCGACACAAGCAACGTCTTAATATGTGATTTCTTTAGCATAATAATTTTAGAGAATTAGTAAACGGGTTGACAGGTTAACGGGTAAGTTAGTCAAGCTTTTTACTGTCCTGGCTTTAACTTTATAAGTATAGCATACTTACTTGTCAACCTGTCAACTCGTTAACCCGTTAACTAAATTAGTGTTGTATGATTTTGGTAATCTTGCCCTGGCGGTATTGCAGCAAGGCTCCTTTGTAGTTGTGTGGCACGGTGGGTGAGGTGCGTCCGTCGGTTGTAATGTACAGTGTGCGGCTGTTGGGGGCACATGTTGGTGTGGCAACGGCATCGGCGCCGGGCATGACAAACTCAAGTCGCTGCATGTCGCCCTGTTGCTCACCTTGCAGTTTGAGGCGGTATTTGTGACCTGGCACAAGGTTGTAAAACCTCACGCACAATGTGGTGTCGGTTGTGGGAGGCAGATAAATGTGCCGTGTGAGTTGTGCATCGGTGTAGCTGGTGTTGTCCTTCAGATTAAAGAGTAGTGTTTGTGCGGCTCTTTCGTCATAAAGTTTGTTGCCCACAGTTTGCTGCACCTCGATGGTCGATCCGTCAACAAACGTAAGGCGCGGTGCCTCGCTGTGCAGCTGGGTGGTGCCGTTGTTGGTGATGTTGAGTGTGCGCTCGTAAATGATTTGTTCGCCGTCGGGGCTGATGGCAAGTTGCATGTCATGTCCGTTGCGGGGCAACAGCGTGTGTATGGTCAGTGTGTCGCGCTGTCCGGCGGCGAGCGTGATGCCCGTAAATGCCAGCCAGTCGGCTTGTTCAAGCCGTGCCGTGTCGGTTGGGGCATTCAGCATCAGGGCAAATGGCGTGGTGAGCGTTTGCTGTGTGGTGTTGTGCACCGCCATGTTGATGCGTGTCATGCAGGCGGTTGACGGTTCGTCTGCAAACCACACGCTGTCCACCACCACCTCATGGCCCGTGCGGTGCAGTGTGTCGGGAGGCATTACCCCCGTCACCTCGTCGGGGCACATCACCACAGCCTCTTGATTGCAAAAGTAGCCGTCGTCGGCAAATGCGTCATGGTCGTGTGTGGGGGCCTTGACAGACAGCACATCGAGGCGGAAGTAGCCGTCGTAGCTGCCATAGTAGCCCCAGTTTACGTGGAAAAGCCCGTTGGCGTCAAGTCCGTCGAGCACAAAAGCGTGGCCTTCGAGGTTCATGGCACTGCCAGAGTAGTAAATTGGGCGACGCGCAATGAGCTCTTGAGCCAGAAAGTTCCAATATGCAACCGGATTGTACTTGTAACTGTCAAGGTAGTGTACATATTTCAAGCCAAAAGCCTGTTTCAGCGGGTCTGCCACCTTGGTAGAGTTTGTGCCGCTGGCATCGATGCCCCAATTCATGTGTGTGGCCACGCCCAAATAATACATCAGACGTGCCACAGCATCGCGTTCGTCGGTGGTGCCGTTGTTGTTGGCATACTCGTCGCGTATGAGACTGGCGTCGACCACCTCGCCAGGCAATATGTCGGGAATGGTGTAATTTGGCGTTTGCCAGCCGTGCAAGGTGTCTTGCAGCGTGTAGGTGCGTTTGTAATAGGCCAGAATTTGTTCTAAAGCAATGGCCACACAACCTGGTACGCAGCGTGCATCGGAGCGCACACCATCGTTGTCGGTATAGTAGGGGCAAGCGTCGTTGTAGGGCGTGTGGTAGCCGTGTTGTGTGCTGAGCAGAGGCACCACCGGTTGCCATTGGCAGCCATCGAGCGGGTAGGGGCGGGAGGTGTACGTGTCAGCGGGCATTGGAGCACTGTTGAGTAAACGTTTCAGCCCCTGTGGCATAACTCCTTGCGCGGTATTACCATAGCCGAGTATGGCAGGTTGCGATGCCTGCTTGCCAATTAGTACAAATTGGTGCTGGCGCCTGTAACACCATGCCATGTTGAGCGTGTCGCATGTCATCATGGCAGCCTCTTGTGTGCGGGAGTGGTTGGTGCTCAAACTTGCAACATTGTGTTGTGCAAACCAGCTTTGAGCTATGCGGCGCGCTTCAGTTTCGTTGCGTGTGGTGGCTGTGGCGCATACGCTAAAGATGCCTATGAGGGCAGCAAGCAAGTGTTTCATGCCAATGTGGAGAATTAGATGGTGTAACCATATGTTTTGAGTATGTTGTTCACGTCGTTCAGGTGTGCTTGCTCTATCAGCACCACATAGCCTTCGGCACGCAATATGTATTGTTTGATATTGGGGTCGTGCATGATTATGTCTTGCAGCTCTTTGTCTTTGGCATCGATTGAACGCGTAATGTAGCTTGTCTTTACTTTTTTAAGTGCGTTGGAGCGTTCCAGCATGGCATTGAAGAAATCCGCCCATATTTGGGGCGGTTCGTTAGCAATGTATTTCTTGAACAAATCGATGTTCTTTTCGATATCGTCCTTAGTATTGCACTCTTTAAGGAAAACGGAAAAGTCTGTGCGATAGAGCTGGGGCGTGATGGGGGTAGCTATTTTACCGAGTGCGAAATTTCCCTTACTGTTGGGGTTGAGCACTTTGATGAGTAACCGGTCGGTGTTCAGCTCAAAGTCCTTACATGTGTTGACTATTGTGGCGGGCAACTGATAGGACTTCGCTTCTCCCAAAACATATTTGCCTAAGTTGGTAAGGCGCACATAGCGTAAGGCGTCTGTAAGGTAGGACGGGCCATTGCCTGTAGTAGTGGGGTCGTATGCTATTTCGATGATACCCCAGCTTGCCATGGCTAACAGTACAGATTTTATGCTTTGATAGGTTACACGCGTAATGATTTCGTCATACTTTATCGGCTCGTCGGCATTTTTGTCGTGCAATTTGAAACCAATATTATAATATGACGTTGGCTCTTGTATTAATATAGAGACGTAGGTTTTGTTATCGAAAAAGCATCTTGTTTGGTACAACACCTGTTCAATGCTGACCCACATACTCGATTTCAAAGTCAGAAGGCTGCGCTCGAACGAACGCATGAGCCTGTTTGTATTGCGGTGTGAATAGTCGTAATCCCGATCAATACAAGTGATGTGAGGCAAAAACAGCTTGCAAAATTTAGATGTATGGTCAAATACATACTTTACGCATAGCTGTATTAACTGCAGCGGTGAGGCAGAGTTGATTACATGGTCGTATGTCCTTTCGCAAGTAAGCAGGTATGTAATAATCAAGTAGTAGCTGCGAAGTGTCTCTTCGTAGTACTTCGTGCTTTTTTCGTTCAGATTAAAGTTGTTAATGCGGGCTTTGTCTAAAGCCTTGCGCAGTTTCGCTGTAAAAAAATGTGTTCTGCCCAAAGTTAGCATTCCACTCTCGCGTAAATTGTTGAGAATGGGGATTTCTTGAAATAGGTCAGCCTCGGCGTTGAACACAGTTAGTTTGTCTGGAAGGACGGCTGTCTGGCAATCCTTCAGCGTGTGGTGTGAGCACCTGTAGGTTAGTTCCCTTAGCCAATAAGATTTGAATGTCAAATAATAGGTATTGTTATCGCTATAATCAAAACGCTCGCTGCTTGTAATTTTGAAGATACCTTCGCCTAAAGTGTTGCATACGCCCACCTGGTGCCATCTGTGTGTGTCTATGACGCATTCTTCTCCCAACAATTCGTTTGCTTCCTTTTCGCTTAAAAAGATTTTGTCTGCTGCCGCAATCCATATCGCGCGCACATTATCGGGTAAAGTCTCGAGGAAGAGGTGAAAGTTGTTTTCGTTGAAAAATAGTGATGCGAAGTTCAACAATTCGGCCTTAAGGCATTGCTTCTTGGTAGCGCATAGTTTGATGAGATCAGGCACGTATTTGTGATTATTCTCGTTAATGGCCACATAGCGTATGTAGTTAAGGCTGTTGAGCAAATATTTAACAAGATACTTTATTTCCGAAATAGTATGACTGCTGAGAATATCGCGGGACACGATAATGGCCTCTTGATTGCTAAGGTTTATAATCTTTTCCGTTTTAACCAGTGTTTCGTCTGCCATGATTGAATGGAAGTTTAGCCTAAAATGAACTTGATGTCTTCTTCGCTGAGTTGTTTTGACGATGAACTGTCGCTGTTGATGAGTGCGCTGAACAACTCAGACTTTTGTTGCTGCAATTGCTGTATCTTTTCTTCGATCGTATCTTGCGTAATGAGTGAGAAACAAAGCACTTTGGCTTTTTGTCCGAAACGGTGCAGACGATTGATGGCTTGCTCTTCGGCAGCCTTGTTCCACCAGGGTTCGAAAATGAACACTGTGTCGGCGGCCGTCAGGTTAAGTCCTACACCCCCTGTCTTGAGTGTCATAAGCATCACCTTGCATTGCTCATTGTTTTGGAAGCGTTCCACCACCATTTTACGGTCGCGTGTGGAGCCCGTCATGCAGACGTAGTCAATGCCTTTTGCCTCAAGCGTGTCGCCCAACATGTCGAGACCTGCTATGAAGTTGAAGAAAACAACAGCCTTGTGTCCGTTGGCCACCGTGTTGAGCAGTGTTTCGGTGAGCATGTCAAGCTTGGGCGATGTAATTTTATCGTTTGATAGCTTTTCGGGAATAGAGGCTATTTGTCGCAGTTCGTTCAATGCTTGAAATATCACGAACTGAGACTTTTGTATGCCATCTGCTGCAATAGATTGCTCTACTTGGTTTTTATAGTATACGCGTCGTTGCTCGTAAAGATTGGCTTGCGCATTGTTCATTTCAATGTAAATGGTTTTGTCCGTACGATCGGGCAAGTCTTTCAGCACATTACGTTTCAAACGTCGTAGCATGAAAGGGAAAATCTTGCGTTGCAAGCATTGCATGGCTTCCTTGTCGCCATTCTTTTGTATGGGGTTGGCATAGTCATGATTGAAGTTGTCAAGGGTGCCAAACATAGTTGGATTAAGAAACCGGAACAGGGCATATAACTCGCCGAGGTTGTTCTCAATTGGTGTGCCGCTTAGGGCCAGACGATGGGGGGCTTTAAGCATGAATACAGCCTGCGTGCTTTGTGCCGTAAGGTTCTTGATGTTCTGACTCTCGTCCAGAATGACGTAGTGGAAGTCCTGAGCGCTAAACGTTTTGATGTCGTTGCGCACGATGGCATAGGTTGTGAGAATGAGCTGGTGCTGCATGGCCTCCTTTATGTTCCGGGTGTTGCCATAATAGGTGTAGGCGCTCAGTTGAGGGGCAAAGCGTGCCAGTTCATTCTGCCAGTTAAAGAGCAGGCTGCGTGGCATCACAAGCAAGGTGGGTTTGCTCTCTTGTGGGTAGATGAGGCTTAGCACAGAGATGGTCTGCAGAGTCTTCCCCAAACCCATGTCATCGGCCAGGCAGCCACCCATATTGTTGTCGTAAAGGTATTTTATCCACTTCACGCCCTCTATTTGGTAGGGGCGCAAGGTGGCGTTGACGTTGGGCAGCGTCAGCCTTTTGCGCGTAAGCGTGTTAAATCCTTCGTAGAATTTGCGATGATGTTCAAATACTTTACCCTCGAGCGGTCCGTTGACCAACTCTTCAAGGTCTTTAAGGGCAAAGAACGACACCTTGATTCGGTCCTTGTCGCTTTTCTTCACTTTCCTGAAGATGCGTTGCAGACGGCGCATATAGCCATCGTCCACAATGGCGCGGTTGCCATCTGAAAGCTGAATGTATTTGCGTTCGGTATATTGCGAAAAGAGTTGTTGTAGCGTAAATTCCTCTTCGTTAAGACGCACCTTTGCGCTACCTTCAAGGAAATCGATGCCCGACGACAACTTGATGTCCAAACTTGGTGTGACAGCACTTATCTTGTATGTTTTCAGTTTGTCAGCCCCTACCAAATCAAATGTTTTGAGCAACGATGGTAGTGTGTTAAGCAGGAACGGCCCGGCTGTGTTTTCGGGTATGATAAAAGTGTCATCGGCAAGGTATACGTTCTTTTTGGCTTGTCTGTCGGGGGCAAAGCGCAGAATTTCAGTACGTAGGTATTCGATGGTGTCCTGCATAGGGACACGTTTGAGCTTTTTCACGTCGATGACGCCAAGCACGGATATTTGTGCCACCATGTTGATGCCGAACTTGTCAACAAAACTCTCGGGAAGCGCTTTTACAACATCTGCCACACGCAGGTAAAGTGTTTTGTCGGCATCAATTTCTTCAATGAACAGGGTGGGGGCAGAGAGCATTTCGTGGGCAGACAAGTGTATATCGTAGCCGTCACATGACACTTGTATATTGCTAAAGTACGAATAGAGCACCGACAGATATTGCTCAAGCATACTTTCGTCAATATTACACTTCAGAATGTCCAAATGCGCATAATTGTTGCCTACTGAGTGTATGGCATATATCTTATTGCCAATCCACGCAAAGACGTCCGATAGCATTTGCAGTTTGTCCACCTTGCTGTCGCCGATATAAAATTCGGGCAGAAATTCTTTGTCTTTCTTGTGCTTGAGTCGTAGTTGCAAATGCTGCTCACCCTCATCGGCCACGTCCAATTTATGCCCCTCGCTGTCAATGATGTTGGAACAGCGCACAAGTTGATTGCACAAATAGGGGTAATCGTTCAGATTTAGCCCACTTTCAGCTTCACCCCACACCACATCGTATTCCTTTTGTCGCATCACATTATCAATGCTTTGCAGCAGTTGGGCCGTGATGCTATCGTAGTTTCTAAAGTTTACGTCAACCTTGTTGCGGTCTTCGTCTACCACCGAAAGAAACACACCATCTTTCTTGCACTCAAGCATAAAGTTTATGTGTTTGTTTGGGTCTCTGCTCTTCTTTTGCATGAACAGGTCCTCGTTTCCAGATTGGAGTACAGAAAGCTTTGATAAGAAGTCGGCCATATTGCGTGGAGCTATTTAGTTAGTCTGCTGAAATAGATTAGTTGAGTGAAATAGGTCGGTCTGTGCTCTTTTTTGTGTGGGCAGTGCGTTACCTCATGCAACTCTTGCATACGTCGCGCAAGCCACATTTGTCACATTTGGGCTTGCGAGCCAAACAAGTGTAACGCCCGTGCAGCAAGAGCCAGTAGTGTGACGAGGCCACCAACTGTTCGGGTATGTGTTTTTTAAGTTCCACCTCCACGCTGTATGGGGTTGTGCAGCGCTGTGGCACAAGGCCGAGGCGGTGGCTCACTCTGAACACATGCGTGTCAACTGCTAAGGCAGCTTTTCCAAAAGCCACAGCCTGTATGACATTGGCTGTTTTGCGTCCCACGCCGGGCAACTGTGTCAGCTCTTCAAGCGTAGATGGCACCTCACCGCCAAACCGCTCCACCAGCATTTTGGCCAACCCCACCAGATGTTTGGCCTTGTTGTTAGGATAGCTCACCGACTTGATGTAATCGTAAATAACCTCGGGAGTGGTGGCCGCCATAGCTTCGGGCACAGGAAAGTCGGTAAATAGCCGCGGCGTCACTTGGTTGATACGCTTGTCGGTGCATTGTGCCGACAGAACGACGGCCACCAACAATTCAAAGGGGTTGCTAAAGTGCAACTCCGTTTCGGTAGCGTCCATGGTGCGTTCAAAGTACGCCAGCACGTGCTCGTATAGTTCTTTCTTGCGCATAATAGAGTAGAAGGTTAAAGTGTATCAGATATTCTTTGCGGCCCAAAACCCCGATGCGGTGCACATCAAACCTGTACACATAGACAGGGCCATGTAGCCTAAAGCTAATGAATAGAAACCTTGCCGCATCAATTGCACGCTCTCGTTAGAGAATGTCGAGAAGGTGGTAAATCCGCCACAAAATCCTGTAACCAGCAGCATATACACCAGTCCGGCTTGCCGCCTTTCAAAGTAGCCCGCAAGCAATCCGATGCACAGGCAGCCTATGGCATTGGCCGCAAAAGTGGCCCAAGGAAAGTGTCCGTCAACATTTTTGAGCAGCGCTGCGCCAATGCTGTAACGGCACAAACTGCCCAAACCGCCACCGGCAAATATCATAAGTAGCTTAATCATTGCGCAGTGTTGTTCTGCAGACTGGCCAAGCGGCTGATGTACTTGCCCAAGATGTCGAATTCGATGTTAACCTTCGTGCCCACCTTGATGTGGTGAAAGTTGGTGTGTTCGTAGGTAAACGGAATGATGCACACTTTGAAGGTGTTGCGGGTTGGCTCACACACAGTGAGGCTTACGCCGTTCACCGTAAGCGAGCCCTTGTCCACCGTAAAATAGCCGCGGGCAATCATCTCGTCGCTTGCCTCGTATTCAAAGGTAAATTCGTAGCTGCCGTCGGCATCGGTTATGTTTACACAGGTGGCAGTTGTGTCAACGTGTCCCTGCACGATGTGTCCGTCAAGGCGCCCGTTCATAACCATGGAGCGCTCCACGTTCACCTCGTCGCCCGGCTGCAGCAGTCCCAGGTTAGAGCGTTTCAGCGTTTCGTCCATAGCAGTCACCACATAGCGGTTGCCGTCTATTTTCACTACAGTCAGGCAAACTCCGTTGTGTGCCACGCTTTGGTCAATTTTCAGTTCGTGCCCAAATTCGCAAGCCATCGTAAAGTGCTTGTTCTCTTTATCTTGTTCTACAGCCACTACGCGTGCTGTCGTTTCTACTATTCCTGAAAACATATTTGTCTGTTGCTTTGCTTTATTTCAAATAATTCTCCACTGGCACCGTGTCGCCGTTCACCACCAAGTGCCCGTTGCGTATTTCGTAGTTCTTGAGTTTCTTGTCAAGCTCAGTCAAGTTAATCAGCACGCCGAGCGACTCGCCATTGTCGCGTGTAGTCATGGCATAGCGGTCGTCGTATTTGATGCTGCCATATATTTTGGCATCAGTGCCATCGTTGGCTGTGCGGCACACATTGAGTGTGTCACCGTCGTCGGTTATCATGCCAAAGGTGCTCATGCCAAAGTCCTCGCTGGCTTTGCCATAAATGGTGGAGTCAGTCACTTGTTCGGCTGCAGTGGTGTCGACAATGCTTGTCGTGTCGGCGGCCAGGGCCGGCGTGTTATTTTTGTTACCCTTGCAGGCCGAAAGCACAAGCAGGGTAGCCAGCATGGCTGGCAAAAGTCTTGCTGTCTTTATCATGAATAGAAAATGTGTATGCAGTTAATAAATCCCGCCAGCTGTATTTGCCGGCATGTAATATTTACAAAGGTACTAACAATAAGTGACATACTATGCTCAAACCGTTAACTTTAAGCTTTTTTGCCAGCGAATGGAGCGTCAGTGCGAGTGGGGGCAAAGAGCGTTGCAAGTGCGGTGTGTATATATAAAGAGGAAGCTGCGACACTCACGTGCCACAGCTTCCGGAACCAAATTGTATATACGTTAATAACAATTAACGCCAAAGTAAGGAATTATTCACCCTTCTCCATCTTAGCCTTGAGGGCTGCCAGAGCGTCGTTCTCACCGAGTGAGGTAGTAGCGGCCTGGTTTTGGATAGTGGGGATATCGCTGCTCTTAGCCTTGCTTGCGCGGGGCTTGCGAGGAGCGGCGGGAGTCTCACCACGCTGAGCATCTTCAAAGGTGCGGCTGTGTGAGAGAATGATGCGCTTGCTGTCCTTGTTGAACTCGATAACCTTGAAGGGGAGCTTCTCGCCTTCCTTGGCGTGTGATCCGTCTTCCTTAACGAGGTGCTTGGGAGTAGCAAAGCCTTCAACACCATATTCAAGCTGAACTACGGCACCCTTGTCCATGAGTTCAACGATAGTGCCTTCGTGAACGCTACCTTCAGTGAAGGTGTTCTCGAATACGTCCCAGGGGTTCTCTTCGAGCTGCTTGTGACCGAGAGAGAGGCGGCGGTTGTCCTTGTCGATTTCGAGAACAACAACCTCGATGTCGGCGCCAATCTGAGTGAACTCAGAGGGGTGCTTAATCTTCTTGGTCCAAGAGAGGTCAGAGATATGGATAAGGCCGTCAACGCCTTCTTCGAGTTCAACAAATACACCGAAGTTGGTGAAGTTGCGAACCTTGGCGTGGTGACGTGATCCTACGGGGTACTTAACTTCGATATTCTTCCAAGGATCGTCCTTGAGCTGCTTGATGCCGAGAGACATCTTGCGTTCCTGACGGTCGAGAGTAAGGATTACAGCTTCAACCTCGTCGCCTACCTTGAGGAAGTCCTGAGCAGAGCGCAAGTGCTGGCTCCAGCTCATTTCGCTAACGTGGATAAGGCCTTCAACGCCCGGTGCGATTTCAACGAATGCACCATAGTCAGCCATAACCACTACCTTGCCCTTAACCTTGTCACCTACCTTGAGGTTAGGATCGAGGGCATCCCAAGGATGAGGAGTGAGCTGCTTGAGACCGAGGGCGATACGCTTCTTCTCTTCGTCGAAATCGAGGATAACAACGTTGAGCTTCTGGTCGAGTTCCACAATTTCGTGGGGATCGTTTACGCGGCCCCATGAAAGGTCGGTGATGTGGATCAAACCGTCTACGCCGCCGAGGTCGATAAATACACCATAAGAGGTGATATTCTTAACGGTACCTTCGAGTACCTGACCCTTCTGAAGCTTAGAGATGATTTCCTGCTTCTGAGCTTCGAGTTCAGCCTCGATGAGTGCCTTGTGTGATACAACAACGTTCTTGTACTCCTGGTTGATCTTAACAACCTGGAATTCCATGGTCTTACCAACGAATACGTCGTAGTCGCGGATAGGCTTAACGTCGATCTGTGAACCGGGCAAGAATGCCTCGATGCCGAAGATGTCAACAATCATACCACCCTTAGTGCGGCACTTGATGTAACCCTTGATAATTTCCTTGTTCTCGAGAGCGGCATTAACGCGTTCCCAAGACTTGCTTGCACGAGCCTTCTTGTGCGAGAGCACGAGCTGGCCACGCTTGTCTTCCTGGTTTTCAACGTACACCTCTACAGTGTCGCCTACCTTCAGGTCGGGGTTGTAACGGAATTCATTTACAGGAATGATACCATCGCTCTTGTAGCCAATGTTTACAACAACTTCGCGCTTACCGATTGAAATTACTGTACCGTCAACAATCTCGTTCTCGTTTACGCGGCCGAGTGTTGCATCGTAAGCCTTCTCTTGTTCGTCGTGGCTCTGAGTTGATTCTGTGGCACCATTTTCAAATGCGTTCCAGTCAAAGTCCGCAAGCGGTGCAATGTTTTTAAGATTCTCCATTTAATGAGTTAATAATAAAGTGAGTAATAGTAGCTTTGGCCGCAAGTGGGTAAGTGGCGGCAGGAACGGGTTGGGCAACACGGCCCTCAGTGGAGAAATTGTTCGAGCGGTCCTCATCTCCGGCTTTGACCAAAACGTGCGGCAAATTTACGCAAAACTTTTGGTATGCCAAGCGTCGAGCATCGTTTTTTTGTTATATTTCATTGCGTCACGCTCTGCGCGTATGCCGGAGGGTTACACTCGGGGCATACTGTCGGCACAAACAAAAAGGGCTGCCACACCATTGCTGTGTAGTGGCAGTCCTTTAATATATCAGTTAGCAAAACGCTTGGCTGGTGCTTCTGACCGCAGCGCACATGACGCATGGCTGATGTGCCAGCCAAGGTCTTTGTGCGTGTTATGCCTGTCAGTTGCTGAAAGCCAGTTTGTCGCCGTCGGCCTTGACGTGGATAGGCTTTGTCTTGTCCACGGTGCCGGCCAGCAAGGCTTTGCTCAAGTCGTTAAGCAACAAGCGTTGCAGGGCACGCTTTACAGGACGGGCACCAAATTCGGGGTCGAAACCGGCCTTGGCCACAAGGGCTATGGCGTCGTCGGCCACATCGAGTTGTACGTCTTGATCCTTGAGCAGACGGGCAATGCCAGCCACCTGCAAACGAACGATCTGTTCGATTTGAGGTTGCGTGAGTGGCTCAAACATGATGATGTCGTCAATACGGTTCAGAAATTCCGGACGTATTGTCTTCTTCAACATCTCGAGCACTTCGCCCTTCGTCTCGTCAATAATGCGTGCGCGTTCGTCGGCACGTTTGTTGGCGATGGCCTCAAACTTTTGCTGAATGAGTTGTGAACCCATGTTCGAGGTCATGATGATGATGGTGTTCTTAAAGTTCACCGTGCGACCCTTGTTGTCGGTCAAACGGCCGTCGTCAAGCACCTGCAGCAGAATGTTGAACACATCGGGGTGTGCCTTTTCTATTTCGTCAAAGAGCACCACGCTGTAAGGTTTGCGCCGTACGGCTTCGGTGAGCTGGCCACCTTCCTCGTAACCTACGTATCCGGGAGGCGCGCCTACAAGACGGCTCACGCTGAACTTCTCTTGATACTCGCTCATGTCGATACGTGTCATCATGTTCTCGTCGTTGAACAGGTAGTCGGCCAGGGCTTTGGCCAGTTCGGTCTTACCCACACCCGTTGTGCCAAGGAAGATGAACGAACCGATAGGCCGCTTGGGGTCTTGCAGTCCGGCACGTGAGCGGCGCACGGCATCGGCCACAGCTTCGATGGCCTCGTCCTGACCTACCACGCGGCGGTGCAGTTCGGCCTCAAGGTGCAGCAGTTTTTCGCGTTCGCTCTGCAGCATACGCGTAACGGGTATGCCTGTCCACCGGGCCACCACGTCGGCTATGTCGTCGGGGGTAACCTCCTCTTTCACCATGGCTTCGGTGCCTTGGCGGTTTTTGAGCTGCTCCTGTTGGGCGCGGATATCGTCGTCAAGTTGTTTGAGCTTGCCGTAGCGTATCTCGGCCACGCGGCCGTAGTCGCCCTCGCGTTCGGCGCGTTCGGCTTCAAATTTGAGCTGCTCTTGCTGCTGCTTGTCTTGCTGTATGCGTGAGAGCACCTCCTTTTCGCCTTCCCATTTGGCACGCAAGTCTTTCTCCTTCTCGCTCAGTTCGGCTATCTCCTTGTTGAGCTGTTCGAGTTTGGCGGTGTCATTCTCGCGCTTGATGGCCTCGCGTTCAATTTCAAGCTGGCGCAGGCGGCGTGTAATCTCGTCCAACTCCTCAGGTTGCGAGTCGCGTTCCATACGGAGCTTGGCTGCTGCCTCGTCCATAAGGTCGATGGCCTTGTCGGGCAAGAAGCGGTCGGTGATGTAGCGGTGCGACAACTGCACGGCGGCAATCAGAGCGTCATCTTGAATACGCACCTTGTGGTGATTTTCGTAGCGCTCCTTCAATCCACGCAGAATGCTGATGGCATCTTCGGGGGTAGGTTCGTCCACCATCACCGTTTGGAAACGGCGTTCCAACGCCTTGTCCTTTTCAAAGTACTTTTGATACTCCTCAAGTGTGGTGGCACCTATGCTGCGCAGTTCGCCACGGGCCAAGGCAGGTTTCAGAATGTTGGCGGCGTCCATGGCACCCTCGCCCTTGCCGGCGCCAACCAGGGTGTGTATTTCGTCTATAAACAAGATGATGTCGCCATTGGCTTGTGTCACTTCGTTAATCACGCTCTTCAGTCGCTCTTCAAACTCGCCTTTGTATTTTGCACCAGCCACCAGTGCACCCATGTCGAGTGAGTAGAGTTTTTTGTTCTTCAAGTTCTCGGGCACGTCGCCGCGCACAATGCGCTCGGCCAAGCCCTCCACAATGGCTGTCTTACCGGTACCCGGTTCGCCTATCAGTATAGGGTTGTTTTTGGTACGGCGCGACAAAATTTGCAGCACGCGGCGTATTTCCTCGTCGCGGCCAATCACAGGGTCGAGTTTGCCGTTGCGAGCTTCCTCCACCAGGTTGCGGGCATATTTGGCCAATGCCTGGTAGGTGTCCTCAGCGCTTTGTGAGGTGGCTTTTTGTCCACCGCGCAATTCCTCAATGGCGCGTTGCAGTCCGTCGGTGGTCACCCCGGCGTCCTTCATCATTTGCGATGCCGTGCTCTTTACCTCGAGCAGGGCTTGCAGCATGGGCTCAAGTCCCACGTAGCTGTCGCCGCCCTTGCTGGCTATGCTTTGTGCACGCGTCACCACATCGTTGGCCTCTTGGTCAAGGTAGGGACTGCCGCCACCGCTCACCCGGGGCTGCCGCTGCAACTCGCTGTTAACGGCAGCTTGCAGTGCATGCTCGTTGACGCCCATTTTGCCAAACACAAACTGCGTCACGTTTTCGCCCACTGCCAGCACACCGGCCAACAAGTGTACAGGGGTAATGGCCTGTTGCCCGTTTTGCTGGACACGGTCAATAGCCTGTTGCAGGGCCTGCTGTGCTTTGATTGTAAAGTTGTCGAAATTCATAGTTGTATGTTTTATTTGTTTTGTTCGTTGTTGTTTACGCCCTGCATATAGGCAAAGATATTGCCATGGGTGGGGTGGGGAAAAATCTATAACAAATATTTCAAATTACTGCCAAAATGCGCCTTTCGCAGAGGAACATGGTGGCGGTGGACTGACAAAATAGTCAGATGCTTGGCACACATCGTGACATGGGCTGTTGTGTGTCCGTCTGACGCGTGGGACATTTGCGAGGGACTGTAGTGCTGACGTGTGACGCCGCTCACCATTCTTATGCCCAAACTGCTCCTATATGCGTATTTCTTAAAGCTGTCGTCATTCTGCACTTTTTGTATGCACTGCCTTGAAAATCAATCGTTTGAGCAGTGTAGACAAGTCTGCACTTTGTGTACACCTAGCCTGCACTGTCAGCACGTCCAGTGGGGAGTCTGCACTTGTTGCTGTGCCCCGTGCGGCGTGCTTGTGTGCTCACCCGCTTTTTAGGGGCGTGCCACTCCGAATTTTCTGTATAAGGGGAGCGTAGAAACGTTTGCTCCGTCAGAAATTTCTACCTCCCGTTAGCGTTTTTCCTCATTTTCTTTAGGGTGGCTTCTGCCTGATGTGGGTGTTTGAACCTCGCCCAAACAATTTTTGCCGAGTGCAGGTAGTGCAGACGGCGTGTAGATAGTGTATACACGCTTAAACGATTGATAATCAGTGTGTTGCAATCATAAAGTGCAGAGTGTAGACAAATTTTAAGTTCTCTCTGTCGCGCGCGCACGCGCGCGTACATATATATATGCAGGTATTATGCGCACGGTAGGTTCTGTTGGGGCAGGGGGCGAACCAAAACTGTGGCATACATTGCAGCCATTTCCTTGTTTGCGTGCAAATGGTTAACTTTGCACACGTTCTAAACAAAATATGCTTGTATGCTAATTCAAGATAATGCCTTTACGATATCCATGCCGCGCATGCGCTTTCATGCCCGGCACGGTGTGATGCCGCAAGAGCAGCAGGTGGGGGGCGAATTTATGCTTTCGCTCGTGTTGCATATTGACGGCCGCAATGCCCATCATGCGTTGTGTCACGACGAACTGGAGGGGACTATCAACTATGCCGAGGTGTATGACATTGTTGGCCGGGAGATGAAGCAACCATCGCAGCTCATCGAGCGTGTGGCAGCCCGCGTGGCGCGTTGCTTGTTGCGTCATTTTTTTACGTTGCGCCAGGTTGATGTGGAGGTGACAAAGTGTGTGCCGCCTATACCCGGCTTTGACGGCGAGGGGGTGACGGCGCGCTACTCGTTGCGTCGCCAGTTGGTGGCATGGGATTTTGACGGTACCATAGCCGATACCTCGCGCGGTATTGTGCAAACCATGACGGAGACGTTCAGGCGCATGGGGTGGGCTGTGCCATCAGACGAGGCCATCTGCAGTACCATTGGTTTGCCGCTTCAGGCAAGTGTGGCGCAGTTGGCTGCGCTCCCTTGTGGAAATGACGAGGTGCAGCGGGCCACGGCGCTTTACCGTGTGCTGTTTGAACAGGTGGGCACGCTGGGGGTTACGCTCTTTCCGGGGGTGGACGAAGAAATGTGCCGCCAGCACGAAAGCGGAATGTTTGTGGCCATAGCAACCAGTCGTGGGCACGATTCGGTGCGTTGTCTGCTCGAGCAGTTGGGGGTGCTGCGCTATGTTGATTACATTGTGGCTTGTGAGGACGTGATTGCGCACAAACCTGATCCGGCCCCGGTTGAACGCCTTTGCGAACTGACTAATGTGCTGCCCGCCGATACCACGGTGATTGGTGACACCACCTTCGACATAGAGATGGGGCGCAATGCACGGGTAGGGCGCTGCATAGGAGTGGAGTGGGGCAATCATTCGCGAAAGATGTTGATTGATGCCGGAGCTGATTTCGTGTTGAGGAACTTCTGATATCTTGTGTATGGAAAAGCTGTCAAGACGTGAGAGTGTTTGGAATACGCGATATGCCGAACTCAAAGCCTATATTGAGGAGTTTGGCCAGTTGCCCGACAAGCGTCGTGTTGACAATCGGGCCTTGCTGAATTGGTGGAAGTATAACAGGCGCTTGCTGAAAAATGGTAAACTTGACAAGGGACGTATGCTGTTGATTACCAATCTTGGCAATATGCGCAAGGTGCATTGCTGATGATGGGCAGCTTTTGTGAGGCAAGGCTATGCCACAATGTTTGTCGGTTGGCAAGTCGGGCTATGTGCTTGAGAATGAGGGGGCAGATGCGCTCGGTGATGTGCTTTCAATGTGAAAATGGCATTTGGTGATTGCCAAAAATATTTTTGAACGTCTGCTTGTGCCTGCACTTAATAATACGATTCAAGCACCAACATGTGGCATGACGCCTCATGTTGGTGCTTGAACATCTACTTGACAAAGGTGTGGTTTGCTTAAGGGCTGTTCTAATAATTCCTATTTCAGAATAGAAGAACTCTAAAATCAGAATTTTTTAGAATCGTCCTTAAGCCTTTCCTACTTTTATTACGCACTCCTTGCGGGGCTTTGGCTCGCGTGGTTCACCATCGGGATATCCCAATGCCAGATGGGCTATGCCTTCGTAGTCGCCTTCTACACCGATTCCTTTGAGCCAGGCTTTCCATTCGGGCTGCTCAAACTCTTCGCGGGCGCGATTTATCCAGCACGAACCAAGACCTACGGCATGGGCTGCAAGCATCATGTTGCCCATCATAAGCGTGCCGTCATACACGTGGTTGGGGTTGGCACGTTCCGACAGTACTATCAAATAAACCGGTGCGCCATAGAAAGGGTCTGCGTCTTCGCTCTTGCCCATTATCAGCGCATTGGCGCGTCTGATGCGTTGTTTCGTGTCTTCGTCTGTCACTTGTATCACAAGCCACGGCTGCATGCTTTTGCCAGATGCGGCATAGGTGCCGGCTTCTATTACTTGGTCTATCAATTCTTGTGGCACAGGGGTGCTTTTGTATTTGCGAAAGCTGCGACGTGTCTTGATGGCTTCGAGCACAATGCGTGTTTCTTCTTTTGTCATTTTATATAATGTTTTTATGTTATGTGAATGTCAGTTGGCGTAGTTGTCAGGCGTCTGCATGGTATGATTGCTGGGCCGTTTCATTTGTTTTGGCTCGGGTCTTGTCTGTCTGTTTCTGCTTGCTAAATTTCTACTCCTAAGTTTTGTCTGTAGTATTTGGGGGCGACGCCAAGGTGTTTCTTTACGTATTTGCCAAAAAATGATATTGAGGGAAAGTCAAGTTCGCATACGATTTCCTTTATGCTCTTTTCCGGACGTTTCAAATTGCGCTTTACGTCTTCAAGCACGTAACGGTTGATGATGGTTGATGCCGTTTCGCCACTGCATTGCTTTGTCACGCAGCTCAAGTATTTGGGCGTGACGTTAAGCTGGTCGGCGTACCATACAACTGAACGCGGCTTGGGGTGCGACTGCAATATCAGTTCTAAAAATTGCTTGAACAGATTGTCACCTGAGGTAAAGTGCACGGGCCTGGCGTTGGTGGTTATCTCGAGCGCATCGTGAAATTCGTACATAAAGGCTTCTAACAACAAGTCGGTAACAAGCTGGTGGTGCTTGGTAGGAGCGGGGGCTGAAAGTTTTGAACGTATTAGTTCGTAGTATTGTATGAATAGGTGTGCCGCGTGTTCGCTAATGGTCATCACTGGGTGTTCCGATATATATACGCGCGTGTTGAGCAAACCTAATGGAATGTGGGTGAGATCGTCATAAAATTGTTTTGATAGTGCAAAGCCGCATGATTCAAAGTCGTCGCTGATGCCTTTGTTCTCTACTATATCGCCGGGCGCGCACACAAGCATGTCATTTTTGTTGATGGAAAGGGCGAGGCCGTTGAGCGTGAGCTCACCATGTCCTTTGGTGCACAGAATGGAGATGTATGTTGGCACGGTGGCGTTTTCTGGGTTGCCAGCCGGTGCTATAAGGTCGGTTATAAAATTTATGCGGCTGTGCTCAAGTGATATCTCGTACTTGTTTTTGTTTGTTGTGTTGTCGTTGGTCTTTTTCATGTGCTTGAAACGTAGAATTTCGGTGCGCCCGGCGCGATTCTGTGGCAAAATAAGCCAAAAAAACTAATATACGGAAATATGAAACACTTTTTATGCCGTCACATATTTATATATGTATGTGTGATGTTTTTTGTGTGCTATATGTATTCTTTGTGTTGTGTCTTATTCCGAAGGTCTTGTATAGGTCAATTATGGCGCTTTTGTGGAATCGTGGAGAGGGTAACTATATTTCTCGCACGGAAAATCTCCACACAATTTCTGTTATTGCCCCGTTGGACATAAAAATTCCCGCCCGTCTGCGCCCCGGCAAATCAGCACTTTTGCCCGCCAGCGGGCACAAACGGTCATGTCCGCCGCCCGAGAGCGCAAAATTGCGCGATTTTTTTGCACGCCGCAACGCGCTGGCATTCAGCGAGTTGCGTCCGTTTCAAGAG
>OIXA01001022.1_pt1 | contig 37413 bp, 32 predicted proteins | sample 1587721 | NCBI WGS metagenome assembly OIXA01 (sample SAMEA3888900, study PRJEB22519) | human gut metagenome | biome: human gut; feature: human-associated habitat; material: faeces | place: Denmark | collected 2013
GAGCGTTTGGCTACGGACCAAAAGGTCGGGGGTTCGAATCCTCTTGCCCACGTTTGATTCTTTTAGAATCAGTTAATATAGCGCTATCGCCAAATGGTAAGGCACTGGATTCTGATTCCAGCATTTCCAGGTTCGAATCCTGGTAGCGCTGTTTTTTTTATGTAATAGAAAGCATAAAGGAATAAACATTGGACTTATTTTTTTTATAACTAACATTTTGATATTTTAATTTTAACAGCCGGGAACTATAGTGATTTTACAAAATCTCGTAAAAATATGATACTATTTTAAATAATTTTTTCATAAAATATAAAAAATAATGTTATTTTGTAGAATTACTATAGAAAAAATTAGTAAGAAGTTGGAAAAACTACTTTTCAAAATAATATTTCCGATGTATAATAGCAAAGTATGTACTAAACAAACCTTAATCTACTTTCAGAATTTTTTAAAAGATTTTAGAAGGTATATCTAATAATTTAGGAGGAACTAATTATGGCAAGAACAACAGCAAGAACAGCAAAGAAGAAAGCAGCAGCAAAGGCAGCTACAGCAGCTAAAGCTACTACAAAAGCAGCAGAAGCAGTAGAAGAAGTAAAAGATGCAGCTGTTAAGGAAGTAGAACCAAAGTCTGAAAAAGCAGTTGAAGCTGATATTAAAGAAGTAGCCGCAGCAGCAAAGGAAACAGTAAAAGATACTGGCGCTAAAGTGGTAGATAAAGCAAAAGAAGTTACAAAAAAAGTTGAAAAGACTGTAAAAGAAAAAGTAGCAGAAGTAAAAGCTGCTGCAGCAGACCCAGAAGTATATGTACAGTATCAGGGCAATGAGTCTAACTTAGCTGTAATCACAGAAAGAATTAAAAAGCAGTATGTAGAAGAAGGACATAAAGAAAGCGATATCAAGTCTTTAAAGATTTATCTCAAACCAGAAGATGCTTCCGCATACTATGTAATTAACGATAACAACTCCGGAAAGGTGTTCTTATTCTAAGATAGTAATTGCCGCAGGCAAGGGGAGACTCCTGAGACGCCCTCCGAAAGATAAATAAAGCATATTTGTGGCTTTATTTATCTTTCGGAGGGCTGTCTTTAGTGAATGTTAAGCCTGCTGATTGCGCCTAAGAGTAAGAATACTTACTGTTAATGGTTTATTCTTCCCTCTTCCCTCGTAACAGTATAAAAAATCTTGTTGTATCAAAAATTCAAATCTTATTCAAATCTTCTTATTATTTTTCTAAATTCCACTTATCAGCTTCCGCCAAAGACAGCCACCACGAAGTAGAAGAAGCTATATTTGTGCCCTCGGAGCAAGTGTTGGATGCGAGCGCGAAAGAGAGCATTCAACACGCCGCGACTAAAGTCACAAATATAGCTTCTTCTACTTCATGGCGGCGTCTGTTTAAACAGATAAACGAAATTAGAAAATATATGTTGAATTTCTAGATAGATTTTGGTATACTGTTATAATATATGATGCCATAGTTCCGAATATGGATATTTCCCCGCGAATTATGGGAATCGTTTGAAAAGAAAGGAAAAGAGATATGTCTTTATTAACAGATTGGAGAGAATTTGCGTATAGCCATGATGATAGAACCAGAGAAGGACAGGAATTCTGGATTGGATATTTCAATCAGGAGAAAGCAGTATACGAACAGATTCTTGCTACACCAGAAGAACCAGTAAGTGGAACAGTTACAGAACTGGCACAAAAATATAACATGGAACTTACTTACTTTGTAGGTTTCTTAGATGGAATCAATGACAGTCTTAAGAATCCAAATCCTATCGAGGAGATGGAAGCAGATACAGTGGTATCTTTAGATTATGATAAAGAGAAGCTTTACTATAATATGGTAGCTGCTAAGGCTGACTGGTTATATGGTTTAGAGCAGTGGGATGCTCTTTTAACTCCAGAAAGACGTAAGGAGTTATATAAGGAGCAGAGAAGCTCTACAACAGTAGTTAAGCCACCTAAGATTGGACGTAATGATCCATGTCCATGCGGAAGTGGTAAGAAGTACAAAAAGTGTTGTGGCAGAAATTAATAATCACGAATGAATATGAGGCATGGCATGCCTTGTGAATGGCATCCTGTATTTACAGGGTGCTTTTCATTTAGTGAACTTATAGGCGGCAAGGAAGATTGGAGAGAATATGCAGGACAGATATGTAGCAGACGAGGCGAGAGTGAGCATCAGCAGTTTAGAAGCAGAAACGATTATGAAAAGTACGCCTGTGCAGACAGTGAAGTCAATTCTTGGCCGGATTGGAATTGAATATGAAGATGGACTGCCGAAGGAAGCATATATTTCCGCCTTGAAAGAGGAGTTTTGTTCCGAGCCGAAGTGGGTTCTCCTTATGTTGCCAAAAGTAATGTTAGATTTTTTAACAGAAGTCTGGGAGAATTCTGTCATTGCGATGACAGAGGAACGCTGGAATTATATTGAGTATTTAAAAATTTTTGGATTTTTAGCTTACCAGATGGGCAATCCGGTCACAGATGAGCCGAACCGTCTTATTGTTGTGGAAGAGATGAAGGATAATTTTTATTTTCTGTTAAAGAGTAGGAAGAACAGAAAGCTTCTCTCGGTATATGATGAGTGGGAAAAGATAATTACCGGCTTCATGTATTATTATGGATTTATAGAGACAAGAACGCTGTATTCCCTGTTTTTAAAAGTATCTAAGAAGGTCATTTCTTATGAGGATTTTCTTCTCTTTATTAAGTGCCGCACTTCTTTGTGGCCGTTTGGAGCGATTTTAAAAGATACTTTCGAAAAGAATGAATATTTTCAATATCTGAATGTGGAGAATCCAGATATGCTGCTTGAATATGTCAGACAGCATGAGAATCTTCCTTATAAGCCGATAAAACTTGAAGATCTGATTTATATCAGTGATGCGGCAGGGATTGATAATCGGTGGCGAGGAGTCAGTGAGCTTGGGAATCTTTTCATTGATAAGATGGGATTGAATTATTATCGGGCAACGGTTTTAGTAAGAACATTGCTTATTATGATAAAGAATGGCAGTTCTTATGAAAAGCTGCAGGAAAAGGTAAGTATTCTGTCCTTTGAGAACGCACAGATAAGAGAGGAAGTACAGCAGGCAGTAAGACAGATTTTTGAGAATGTTCCGGTATTTGAGTATAAAGGATATTCGAGGGCAGAATATAAGCGTTTATCTTATCAAAAACAATTGAAAAAAAGAAAAAATTTGTTTACAATTATAGATGGTGGAAAAGAATAGAAGAATTCGTACAGTAGTTCGAGATTTTTTACTACCAGTCATGTCTGTGAACATACTGGGAAAACTACCCAAAAGGTGTGATAATAACTGGTATGATAAGGGCAGGGAGTTCTGGTTTTCATAAACCGGGATATTTTACTATAGCATACTGGAAAGTAATGTAATCAAGACAATTCAGCAGATTGCCTGCAGTATTTTCTGGAATTGCGAGTATAAATAATAACTATAAAAAGGAAAGGAAATAGGGGATTTGAGTAAAAAGAATAATGTTTATGTAATCGGTCATAAGAACCCAGATACAGATAGTATCTGTTCTGCGATTTCTTATGCATATCTTAAGAATGAATTAAGTCAGAAACAGGAAGAGGGAGCAAAGTATATCCCAACAAGAGCAGGGCATATTAATGAAGAGACACAGTATGTATTAAAGTATTTTGAGCAGGAAGCACCATTATATGTGAATGATATCCGCCCACAGGTTACAGATATTGAGATTCGTAAAACAGCAGGTATCGAAGCTGGATTATCTCTGAAAAAGGCATGGGATATTATGAGAGGCGCACGTATCGTTTCTCTTCCTATTCTTGAGGATGAAAAGCTTGCCGGAATCATTACAGTCAGTGATATTGCTTATTCAGACATGGATGTATATGACAACATGATTTTATCCAAAGCTGGTACAAGCTATAAAAATATTGTAGAGACAATTGATGGTGAGATGATTGTTGGTGATTTAGATGGTGAATTTGAAGAAGGACATGTTTTAATCGCTGCTGCAAACCCAGATATGATGGAGGGATATATTGAGCCACAGGATATGGTTATTCTTGGTAACCGTTATGAGTCCCAGCTTTGTGCGATTGAGATGGATGCACAGTGTATCGTTGTATGTATGGGTGCTACTGTTTCTAAAACTATCCGCAAGATGGCAAAGGAACATGGATGTCGTATCATTGTAAGTCCATATGATACTTACACAGTAGCAAGACTCATTAACCACAGTATGCCAGTTCGTTATTTCATGACAACAGATAACCTGATTACTTTCCATACAACAGATTATGTGGATGATATTCAAGAGATTATGGCAAAGAGAAGATTCCGTGATTTCCCTATCACAGATAATCAGGGTAACTACGTAGGAATGATTTCCAGACGTAATTTATTAGATTTAGAGAGAAAGAAACTCATCCTTGTAGACCATAACGAAAAGGCACAGGCAGTAGACGGATTTGAGGAAGCAGAAATCTTAGAGATTATCGACCATCATCGTCTTGGAAATATTGAGACAAACTCTCCAGTATATTTCAGAAACCAGCCAGTAGGATGTACCGCAACAATCATCACACAGATGTATATGGAGAATGATGTCACAATTCCAGAAAAGATTGCCGGTCTTTTATGTTCTGCCATTCTTTCTGATACATTAATGTTCCGTTCTCCAACATGTACAGCACTTGACCATCTTGTTGCAGAAAAACTTGCATCTATCGCACATATCGACATTGAGCAGTATGCAAGAGATATGTTTGATGCCGGAAGTAATTTAAGAGAAAAATCTGCAAAAGAAATCTTCTATCAGGATTTCAAGAAGTTCAATGATTCTAACATTAACTTTGGTGTAGGTCAGATCAGTTCCATGAATAAGGAAGAACTTTCTGCATGTAAAGGAAAACTTCTCCCTTACATGGAAGAGGTTCGTACTTCCTACGGTCTTGATATGGTATTCTTTATGATGACAGATATCATTAATGAATCTACAGAATTATTAATGGTAGGAGAGATGTGCAAAGAAGTTATTGAGAACGCATTTGAGACAACTGTAGAAGACAGCTCCGCAGAACTTCCAGGAGTGGTATCCAGAAAGAAACAGTTAATTCCTGCAATTCTTGGACAGTTATCATAAATAGAAGAAGCCTTTTTCAAATACATTTCAGGGAAAAACAGTAAAACTTTGAAGAGAATGAAGTATGCGTTTTGAGAATTTTCTTGTAGTTGTTTTCATGAGAAGATTTTGGGAATTCATAGACGATAAGAAGAGAATTTTTTATTTCAAATGAAAGAATGTTGTTATCTTAATACGAATATCAATAATTTTTTGAAAATTGAACAAAAAATTCCCCTACAAAGGCATGAAATTTTTAGAGAAGTATTGTATTATAATTAAAGTAATCCCCTAAGTTAAAGGTTAGTATTATACGGAGAATGTCCACAATGAGTTTTGCCCCTCATTGTGGGCATTTTCTTTTATGTAAAAGATTTTCCTGGGAACATTGGAAAGAAATAAAAAGAAATCAGAAAAAGCTGTATACAGGGAGAAAACAGTAGACAGGAAAGAAAAGATAAGTAGGAAAATTACGACAGTATTTCATTCAAAAGAAATAAATATGAAAAACGTAATTTATTATAGTGTAAATAATAAAAGAATTTTTATGAAATAAGAAATAATGACAAAAAAGTATTAGAGAGCATCCAAAAAGAAGGAGGACTGTATTATGTTGTCCTATCAGAAAGGTGTCGTAAAAACTTCGGTGCGGCATCTGGTAGAATTTTTATTTCGAGGTGGCGATATTACGACGGGATCCTCGGTAAGTGCCAGCCCGGAGGCAATGCTTGAGGGTAGCAGGCTGCACCGAAAGATACAACGGGGGCAGAAAGCGACTTATCAGAGCGAAGTTCCTCTGAAAATGGAATGGCAGGAAGAAGGGTATGATTTAGTTTTAGAAGGACGAGCCGATGGAATTGACAAAACAGAGGTTAATAAGGATAGGCTTAGTGATGTTGATGGGATGAATCAGACCGAGAGTGATGAGGAGAAACTTCAGCATGTCATTGGGATGAATCAGATAGAGAGTAATGAAGAAAAACTTACCTATGTTGATGAAATTAAATGTGTATATCGCGATGTGGAAGAGATAGAGGAAGCAGACATTTTACATTTGGCACAGGCAAAGTGTTATGCGTACATGTATGGAGTGAAGCAGGATTTAGAGAAGATAGGGGTACAAATTACATATTGTCATTTAGAAACTGAGCAGATAAAGAGAATTTTTTATTGTTATACTATGGGAGAGTTATCTTTGTGGTTTGCGGAAGTATTGGATGCTTACCGGATGTGGGCAGCGTATTATGTAGAGGCAAGGGAAAAGAGAAATGCAAGCATTCAGGCATTGCAGTTTCCTTTTTCTTTTCGGCCGGGGCAAAAGAAAATGACAGCAATTGCCTACCAGGCGATGGAGAATAAAAAGCACATCTTCCTGCAAGCTCCGACAGGAGTTGGAAAAACGATTTCTACGCTTTATCCTGCCCTAAAAGAACTTGGAGCAGAAAAAGCAGAAAATATTTTTTATCTCACGGCAAAGACGATTACAAGGACAGTGGCGGAGGATACGATAAAGCTGCTAAAAAAGCAGGGATTATTTCTCTCAGCAGTAACGATTACGGCAAAAGAAAAAATTTGTATTCAGGAAGAGATGCAGTGTAATCCGGAAAGTTGTGAGAGAGCAAAAGGACATTTTGACCGGATTAACGAGGCACTGTATGCACTGCTTACTGCAGAGTGCGAGATCAGCCGGGAGAATATTCTTTTATTTGCTGAAAAATATAAGGTTTGTCCATATGAACTGTCTTTTGAGGCAGCGGTGTGGGCGGACTGTATTATTTGTGATTATAATTATGTATTTGACCCGCATGTAAATAGAAAGAGTCTTATAGAAGGAAGTCTGCGGCAGAATATTTATCTTATTGATGAAGCCCATAACTTGCTTGACCGGGCGAGAGAGATGTATAGCGCAGACATTGCAAAGAGTGACTTTAAAGTACCGAAAAAATATTTTAAGGACAGGAACCGATTTTTATTTAAAAAGCTAGGTAATTGTGTTATGGCACTCAGAAAGTTAGAAAAGCAGGCACAAGATGGGACCCGTTTCAGCTTGCATGAGAATGTGGATGCGATGTATTTTCCTATTTTTCATCTGATTGGGCCCTTAGAAGAATATCTTGCTGACCACGATAATTTTTCGGAGCGCGAGGAGATTGTTGAATTTTATTTTAAGCTTACGCATTTCTATATGATGTTAGACAGTATGGACAGCGGTTATGAGATTTATAGTGAGAAGCGGGGACGAGACTTTTTATTACGGCTTTTTTGTGTGAATCCGTCTGATAAGCTGGAGGAATATATTGAAAATAGCCGTTCAAGTATTTTTTTCTCGGCAACACTTTTGCCAGTGCAGTATTACAGGCAGCTTCTCGGCGGTAACCGCTTTGAGGCATACCAGATAGCTTCGCCATTTGCGAAAGAGAATCGGCTTCTTGCCATCACGGAAGATGTGACGAGTCGCTATACGAGACGAGGCGAGTGGGAATACGGAAAAATGATTCGTTATCTGGAACTTTGTTTAGAAAAAAAGGCGGGGAACTATATGATATTTTTTCCTTCCTATGAAATGCTTACCAGCGTGTATGGGATGGCAGAACAAAGCAATCTTGTGCTGGTTTCGGAAATTATTGTGCAGGAACCTTCGATGGAAGAAAGAAGCAGGGAAGCTTTCCTTGAAAAGTTTCGGGAACAGTCAGGGAAGCCGCTTATCGGTTTTTGTGTTCTTGGCAGTATTTTTTCAGAGGGTATTGATCTTACAGGAAACAGTCTTATCGGCGTGCTGATTGTGGGAACTGGCCTGCCGCAAATCTGTAATGAGAGAGAAGTCATACGGGCATACTTTGACAGACAGCAAAAAAAAGGATATGATTATGCGTATCGGTATCCGGGAATGAACAAAGTGCTGCAGGCTGCTGGAAGAGTGATTCGGACGGCAGAAGATGTGGGAACGATTCTTTTAATGGATGAACGTTTTTTAGAAAGGGATAATCAAAGCCTGTTGCCGGAAGAATGGGAGAGCTATTATGCGGTGAACCGGAATAACTGCGGACAGGTTTTGGAGAATTTCTGGAATGGCTTAGATAATGATAAAGTGGAAGAAGCGGAATCCTGACTTGATTCTTGCATTTGCAACAGGATATGATAATATGTAATTATTCAGAAATATGTTGAATGTACTCTGAAAAAGGAGGAATAAACTATGTGGAAATATATTGTCACACCAATTATCGGGGCAATTATTGGTTATGTGACAAACTGGATTGCGGTAAAGATGTTATTTCGTCCGAGAAAGGAAGTCAGGGTATTTGGAAAGAGACTTCCCTTTACACCAGGCGTAATTCCAAGAGGACAGGCAAGGCTGGCAAAGGCCGTTGGTAATGTCGTGGAAACACAGCTTTTAACACCAGAGTATATGGGAGAGAAGCTTCTTTCTGAAGAGTCAGAAAAAGAGTTTAAAAGTCATATACAGGCATGGGTAGAAGAACAAAAACAATCTGAAGATACACTTCATTCTGCGGCAGTAAAGATTGTGGAAGAAGAGAAAGTGGATGATTTTGCTGCATCGGTTGAAGAAGATTTAACAGACTTCCTTTCAGAAAAAGTTATTGCGATGGAGCCGGGTAAGCTGATCGTAGATAAGGTAGTACAGGAGGCACAGAGAAAGCTTGCGGATTCCATGTTTGGGATGATGCTTGGCGGTTCTTTTATTGAGAAAATCGCCGGACAGATTCAGGAAGGGATTGATGCCTACATAGCAGAGAATGCCAGAGGCTATATCGAAAAAGAGGTAGTGGCAGCATCCGAAGAATTACAGGCAAAGCCAATACCGGAAGTAACAGGATTCTTTGAAGAAAAGGGAATTTATGACCCGGAATTTCTCTGGAGGCTTTATAAGAGAATCATAGAAGAAAAACTGCCGGCATTACTTTCCTCCTTAAAGCTTTCAGCTGTAGTTGAGGAGCGGATCAATGCGATGAAAGTAGAAGAAGTTGAGGAACTGGTACTTTCTATTATGAGTAAGGAACTTGGTGCGATTGTAAATCTTGGAGCGGTGATTGGCCTTATATTAGGGCTTGTGAATGTGCTTATTTTTATGATTTGATATAGAGCATGTTTGAAAAGTAATTTTTGGCAGAAATATTTTTAACAAGTATATAGATACAGTGATGTAAGGAGGTACATGTTATGAACGAAAAAATCAAAAAGTTAAAGGAAATTATTGATGGAACAGATAACCTGGTATTTTTTGGAGGTGCCGGTGTTTCTACAGAGAGCGGTATTCCAGATTTTCGAAGCACAGATGGACTATACAGCCAGAAATATGATTTTCCGCCGGAAACCATCGTCAGCCACACCTTTTTCATGAAACGAAATAAGGACTTTTTTGATTTTTATAAAGATAAGATGATGGCACTCGATGCCAAGCCGAATGCAGCACATTATAAGCTTGCAGAGTGGGAGGCACAGGGAAAATGTCGTGCGGTTGTGACGCAGAATATTGACGGGCTTCACCAGATGGCAGGAAGTAAGAATGTATTAGAGCTCCACGGAAGTATTCACAGAAATTACTGTATGCGGTGCGGCAAATTTTTTGATGCTGCTTATGTAAAAAACAGCGAGGGTGCACCAAAATGCGACGAGTGCGGCGGACTGATTAAGCCGGATGTTGTTTTATATGAAGAAGGGCTTGATGAAAATGTCATTTCCAAGACCATTCACTATATTAGTCAGGCAGATGTTCTTATTATTGGAGGAACTTCTTTAGTTGTGTACCCAGCAGCGGGACTCATTGATTATTTTAAGGGAAGCCACCTCATTTTAATTAATAAGTCAGCGACACAGAGAGATTCACAGGCAGATTTAGTCATTAACGATAAAATAGGAGAAGTATTTGGACAGTTGTAAAGATGAATGATTTTTTTAACACATTAGGAATAGAAGCGACAAAAGAAGAAAAGAAAATTAAAAAAGCATATCGGGCGAGGCTTCATGCGGTGAATCCGGAAGATGACCCGGACGGATTTAAGCGTCTGAGGGAAGCTTATGAGGAAGCGTTAAAATACGCCAGACAAAAGGAAGAAGAGCCAGAAAATCTTTCTCCGGCAGAGGAATTTATTTCCCGGTGCGAACAGCTTTACAAAGATTTTTATCGGAGAATTGACGAGCAGGAGTGGGAAAAGCTTTTTTCAGAAGATATCTGTATCAGCTTAGAAAGCGGCGAGGAAGTACGCCAGAGATTTCTTGTATTTTTAATGGAGAATTTCCGTCTGCCATCACCAGTATGGAAAAAGATTGATCAGACATTTTCTATTACAGGGAATCGAAAGGAACTCCTAGAACTGTTTCCAGAGCCTTACGTTGACTTTTTGCAGCAGGTTGTCCGCTATAATGGTGCGTTAAATTATGAATTATTTGAGGGTGATGTTAGTGAGGATGTCGATGATTATATCGAACATTACCATAAGCTTCGCCAGTATGCAGATCTTGGTATGCGGAAAGAAGCGTGGGAAGAATATCATTTTATAGAAGCAAATTATGATATTTGCCATCCTTATATTTTATTAGAAAAGGCAAGGCTTCTTTACAGTGATGAAGAGAGGGAAAAGCAGGAAGAGGGCGGTGAGATTTTCCGTTCTCTTGCAAAGAAGTATCCACAGGAAGAACGGATTGTATGCTGCTATGGACGATATTGTCAGGAAAAAGATACATGGGATGGAACGATTGCATTGTACGATGCGGTATTAGAAGCACATCCGGAATCATTTCTTGCAAGAACCGGAAAGATGGAATCAATACTTCACGAGGGACGCTACCGAGAGGCAAGAGAGTCTATTCTTGATTTGTTAGAAGAAAGCCCGGTAGATGAACGGCTTGTGGCAGATCTTAACAAGGCAAATGTGTATGTGATAGCGGAATTGGAGCCAAAATATAAAGATAGTCTTTTAGATCAGGATGGTCTTATGGAACTTGCATGGTGCTATTATCAGAATTCCAGATTTGAAGATGGCATTGCGCTGATGGATGGCTTTGTTCCAGATGAGGAGCATTATCTTGACTACCACAACTTAAAGGGCAGAATTTTCTTAACGGTTAATAAGGATGCAGAAGCGTTAGAACATCTTGTTCCGTGGCTTCACGCAATACAAAAGCTTCGTCCAGATGGAACAAAGAAAACGACCAGACAGATGGCACGCCTTGGCTATGCATATTATACGATTGCCTCTGCAAAGGCAGATTTGATTCTTGATGGACAGGAAGGCAGTCTTTTAGAAGTAATGGATTACATAGAAAAAGCGGTGGAAGCGGAGCAGGATTTTTCACAAAAAGTAAGTTATTACCATACAGCGGCGGATATCTGGCGCAGAAAAAAGGAATATGCAAAAATGTTTGATATCTGCGATAAAATTATTGCGCTTGACCCACAGTATTATCCTGCATATCTGCTTCGTCAGGAAGCCTGTCTGTATCTTGGAAGGTACCAGGAAGTAATCAATGATTATCAGAGAGCGACAGCTCTGTATCCATACCATGCAAGACCATACTGTACGTTGATTCGTATGTATCTGTCATTTGGCGAACAGGACAGAGTGAAAGATATCCTTCAACTGGCAAAAGAAAATGGAGCAAACAGTGATGAACTTGAACTACTTCGGGCAAGATATATTGCAATAAGAGCAAAGAGCCGAAAAGATTTAGAAAAGGCACTTTCCATTCTTGAAAAATTAGAAAAGAAAGGCTGGTCTTTACAATCGGAGATGGACGAAGAGGAATGGGCAGAGATTGTTTATCGAAAAGCGCAGATTTTAACAAGATTACAGGAGGAAACACGGTGATTATTGGAATTGATTTAGGAACAACAAATTCTCTTGCGGCGTATTATACAGAACATGGACCTGAAATTATTCCAAATCGATTAGGAGAAAGACTGACTCCATCAGTAGTCAGCATAGATGAAAATGATCAGGTTTATGTAGGAAAAACAGCGTTAGAGAGAATGGCGGTTTATCCAGACCAGACCGCAAATTTATTTAAGAGAAGTATGGGAAGCCGGAAGGAATTTAAGTTAGGAAATAAAATTTTTACAGCAACCGACCTTTCAGCAATGGTGCTTCGTTCTTTAAAAGAAGATGCGGAAGTGTATCTTGGAGAGGAAGTAACGGAGGCAGTTATCAGTGTTCCGGCATATTTTAATGAGGTAAAACGAAAAGCAGTAAAGCAGGCAGGAGAGTTGGCAGGACTGAAAGTCGAGCGAATTATCAGTGAGCCGACAGCGGCAGCGATTGCTTATGGCCTTTATCAGAAAAATGATAATACCCGCTTTCTTGTTTTTGACCTTGGCGGCGGCACTTTTGACGTGTCCATCCTTGAGCTGTTTGACGATATTCTTGAGGTAAGGGCTGTTGCAGGAGATAATTATCTTGGTGGCGAGGACTTTACAAATCTGATTGTTGAGGAATTTTATAAAGAACACGGACTTACAGAAGAAAGTCTTTCACTAAAAGAGAAGTCTTATTATCGTAATCAGGCAGAAAAAAGCAAATGCAATGCCACAGGAGATGGCTTTTACCGGATGCAGGCATCTGTTAATGGGGAAAAAGTAGAAACACTGATTCCAAGAGGTGCTTTTGAGAAAATGAGCAGCCAGCTTTTAGATCGCATCAAAACACCAGTAAGAAAGAGCCTTTCTGATGCTGGTGTAAAGGCGCGGGAAATTGATGAAGTTGTTTTAGTCGGCGGCACAACAAAAATGCCGCTTGTCCGTAAGTTTGTCGGCAAATTATTTGGCAGAGTACCGGATACAAGCATTAACCCGGATGAGGCAGTTGCACTTGGAGCGGCAATCCAGGCAGCGATGAAGGAGCGAAAAGAAGCGGTAAAAGAAGTCATCCTTACCGATGTCTGCCCATTTACTCTTGGAACGGAAGTATCTGTGAAGACAGAGAATGACCATTTAGAAGGTAATCATTTCTGCCCGATTATCGAGAGAAACACCGTAATCCCGGCGAGCAGAACCCAGCACTTTTTTACTGTTTACGATCACCAGACACAGGTAGAAATACACATATTACAGGGCGAGAGCCGATTTGCCTCAAACAATGTTTCCCTTGGAACATTAAAACTTACCGTCCCGGATAACGAGGCTGGAAAGGAACAGATTGACATTACTTATACTTATGATATTAATGCGTTACTTGAAGTCGAGGCTAAAATCGTCTCCACAGGAGAGACCGTAACCCGTCTCATAAAGAATCAGGAAAACAGCATGACAGAAGAAGAGATGAAAGCCCGCATGAGGGAACTTTCTTATCTTAAAATCCCGCCAAGAGAACAGGAGAAAAATAAAGTCCTCCTTCTTCGCGGTGAACGGCTTTATGAAGAAACCACAGGAGAACTCAGAGAACAGCTTGAGATGGTAACCCAGCAGTTTGAGAGAATCCTTGACAGACAGGACCCTCTGAAAATCGAGGAAGCACGGAAAGATTATGAAGAGGCATTGGACTGGATCGAAGAGGAAATGTGGATATAGGGATAGAAAATGATTTGCTAACAAAAGGGGGCTTTCTATAACAGACGGAAACTGGTATAACAGATGAAATCTTCCATAACAGACGAAACCGAAAAATACCATAGCATCCTATCTGTGACTTTAGTCGCGGCGTGTTGAATGTTCGCTTAGGCGCTCGCATCCAACACTTGCTCCGAGGCCACAGATAGGATGCTATGGTATTTTTCGGTTTCTGTTTTTTGCTGGACAGAAATTATTCATTTTTTATCTATTTTTGTTGAATAGAAATCATTCATTTTTATTATCTGTTTTGTTGAACAGAATTATATATTTTCTATCTTTGAAGGGATTTGTGGATGAAGTCGATAGTTTTTTTGCTGAGTTAATATATGATGAAGTTCTTTTTTAAATATATTTTTTAGTTTTTCTTTTTTTCTTGCGACGTTTTTAATTGATTTTGCGTCTAATAAGTAGAAGCGACAAAAAGCTTTTCAGTACACATGTGATTTATAACAGAAATCGAACAATGATTTTTATTATTTTAACAATTGTTAAATGCTAAAAAGGAGTAAATTATGGAAATTACACGTCTTGTAAAAAGGGCGAAGAGGAAGGATGCAGATGCTTTTACAGAACTTATGGAATCGCAGATGCAAAATATGTATAAGGTTGCCCGTTCTATTTTATCGAGGGATGAAGATGTAGCGGATGCTATTTCAGATACAATTCTTGTATGCTGGGAAAAGATAGATACGCTAAAGAAAAATCGGTTTTTTCGGACATGGATGACCCGGATTCTTATTAACAAATGTAATGATATTTTAAGAGCCGGTCAAAGAACGGTATTTACAGATGAACCATTGGAAATAGAGTACATGGAAAATGAATTCTTAAATCTGGAATGGATTTTAAAAGGTTCTAATGAAAGTCAGAAATTTGACATAAATAAAGAGTTTGGAAACACAGGTGTAAAACTTGTCAGTGCAGAAATTTCTGCATTAGGTTTGGAACTCATTTCAGATTATCCAAAAGGCTGTAAATATGCTGACATGAATGGGGAGCATCAGCCACCTTCCTTTGCAGGCGTAAAGATGAAAGATGGAAAAGTTTATACTTATGAAAGTGTTGTAGATGGAAGTGGAGAGCAATTTGAAACAGGTAGCTCAGGTAAACTATATGGAAAATTTACCGAAACAGTTACAACAAAAAAGATTTTGGAAGTAAAACAGATAAAAGCATTGCTATTCTTTAAAAAATCGGCAGGAGACAGCGAAACATATAAGGCAGAGGATTATTATGAAATACCGTTGGAGGTTGAAAAATAAAAAATCCATCTATGGGGAAGGGCTATGATGATGTGGATAAGATGATGGAGGATTTGCTGTATTGAAGTATATAATTAAACCAACGACAAGCTAAGGTAATTGCCTGATAATTTTTCTCAATACCTCCTCTTGCCTCAATTATAAGGAATGCTTATAATAAAATAGTATTTTCCGATTAAAATACTGGGAAAACTATATTATAAAAGGAGAGATTAAAATGGTACAGCTTACTTTAAGAATAGACGGAATGTCCTGTGGAATGTGTGAGAGCCATGTAAATGATACGATTAGACAGAAATTCAATGTAAAAAAGGTTACATCTTCTCATAAAAAGGGAGAGACAGTAATTGTTGCAAACCAGGCGATTGACTCTGACAAATTAAAAGCAGCAATTTCTGAAACAGGATATGAAGTCCTCGATATAAAAGAAGAACCATATGAGAAGAAGGGATTTTTCTCTTTCCTCAGAAAACCAGTTGGAGGAATTTGGGGAAGAAGGCTGAAGGCATAGAAATATCTAGAAGCTTCCCTCAAATCTCTTCAAAATAATTCTGATTTTCCTCCAATCGCCAAAGACAGCTCCCAAAGAGAGACCATACCCTATATTTGTGGCCTCAGAGCAAAGGTTGGATGCAAGCGGTTAAGCGAACATTCAACCTGCAGCGACTAAAGTCACAAATATAGGGGATCGGCTCTCTTTGGAAGCGTCTATTTTGCCCGCGGCAAATCAGAAGTTAAACTATTCTTCTTCCCAGTTATGGTATACTGCCTGTACATCATCATCTTCATCGAGTAAGTCTAATGTACGGTTTAAGTTCTTAATATCTTCTGGGTCTGTTAATGTTACATAGTTGTCTGGAATCATTGTTACTTCTGCAGATGCCATTGGTACGCCTTCTTTTTCAAGGGCTTCTCTTACTTCACCAAATGCGTCTGGATCTGTAGTGATTTCGTAGCTGTCATCTTCTTCCACGAAGTCTTCTGCTCCGGCATCTAATGCAATCATCATAAATTCATCTGGATCTGTTTCGTATTCTTCTTTAGATACAATGATCTGTCCTTTTTTCTGGAACATGAAAGATACACAGCCGGATGTACCGATATTTCCACGTCCTTTGGAGAATGCGGAACGTACGTTAGCTGCTGTACGGTTCTTATTATCTGTTAATGTTTCTACGATGATAGCGATTCCGTTAGGGCCGTATCCTTCGTATGTATTCTGTACGTAATTTACGGAGTTGGCATCTCCGGCAGCTTTTTTGATACCTCTTTCGATAGTATCGTTAGGCATGTTGTTAGATTTTGCTTTAGCGATTACATCACGAAGCTTACTGTTATTCGCTGGATCTGGACCGCCTTCTTTTACTGCTACTGCAATTTCACGACCGATTACGGTAAAGATTTTACCTTTTGCAGCATCATTTTTTTCTTTTTTGTGTTTAATGTTCGCAAACTTGGAATGTCCTGACATTTTATCTTCTCCTCACTTCTCTATGATATTTAAATACTCTTATAGGCATAACTTTTCTAAGTTTATCACCGTTTTATTATGTAGTCAAGTATTCTGGCTTTATCTTTCTGATTTACCTTTCCACAAAAATTTTCGATTTACACCCATTTTTTTATTTTTTATATTTTCATAAAAAGGCTACTGTGCTGGCATATTGACAAACATGCTATTTTATAATCTGTACAATATTCTCCAAAATCAGCTACTGTACCAGAGCGTGTTAATGAATATACCGAAATCTTTTTTCAATTATTTTAATATTCCTGACTCTTTTATGCTCGCAATTGCTTTCTTAATCTCTTCTGGCGGAAGTACGAGAGCAAAACGGACATAACCTTCACCAAGGCTTCCAAAACTGCTTCCTGGTGTACAGATCACGCCAGTTTTCTCCATAAGTTCCATAACAAATTCATTGGAATTCGTATAGCCGTCCGGCAGTGGCCCCCATGCAAACATAGTTCCCTCGCTGTCTGGAATGTTCCACCCAATCTCTCGAAGTCCTCCGCACAGTGCATCTCTTCTTTCCTGATATTTTTTGCACTGTTCCTGTACGGCAGCATCATCGGATTTTAATGCCGCTACTGCACCTGCCTGTACAGGAAGAAAGATACCATAGTCAATCTGGGAACGGAAACGTTTGAACACTTCAATGACCTGTGCATTTCCAATGACAAAAGACATACGCGCACCTGTATAATTATAGCTCTTTGACAGGGAATAAAATTCTACGCCGACTTCCTTTGCTCCCTCGAAAGAAAGGAAAGACTTTCCTTCTCTTCCGTCATAAATAATATCTGAGTATGCATTATCATGAATGATTAAAATATTATTTTCCCTAGCAAATGTAATTAACTTTTCGTAGAATTCGTCTGGTGCTGTCTTACAGATTGGATTGGCTGGATAGGATACTACCATCACTTTTGCTGCCTTTTTTACATCCGCAGGAATGGCATCAAAGTCTGGAAGATAGTTATTCTCCTCTGTCAGCGGATAAAACCACTGATTACTCTGTGCAATAAATGCGCCTGTTGAAAAGATTGGATATCCTGGGTTTGGTAAAAGCACAATATCTCCCGGATTAATGAGTGGCAGGAAAATATGTGCCATTCCTTCCTGAGAGCCGTATACAGACATAATCTCATTCTTCGCAATGTCCGTATTATATCTATTTTTGTAACGTGCTGCTAACGCATCTAAAAGCTCATCGGTCTCACCTAAAGAATAATGATAATTCTCCGGGTGAAGGCAGGCTTCGGATACCGCTTTCATCACACATTCCGGTGTTTCAAAATCTGGTGTTCCTACAGAAAAGTTGTAAATCTTCTTTCCCTGTTTTTGCAATTCTTTCTTTTTCTCATCTAAAATCTGAAAAATTCCTGCTTCAAAATTCTTCATTTTCTCTGCTGGTTCAAAATTCATATTTTTATTACTCCTTTGTGTTGTCCTTTATGTAATCAGCTCCAGACTGATTTTTAAGGCATAGTTTACTCTCTTTAAGGTGTTTGTGTCAAGATGGCATACCCGTTCTTTTAGACGCTGTTTGTCAATTGTACGAATCTGTTCTAATAGTACAACCGAATCCTTTGTAATATCACACTCCGTCGTAGACAGTTCCACATGAGTCGGCAGTTTTGCTTTATTCATCCGGCTTGTGATTGCCGCACAGATTACGGTAGGGCTGTGACGGTTGCCTGCATCATTTTGAATAATAAGCACCGGACGGACACCTCCCTGCTCGGAACCTACGACCGGGCGAAGGTCTGCATAATAAATATCTCCACGTTTTATCATCATTTTCACTCACTCCATTTTACTTTTCTTTCTAAATGAAGTATTTCCAGCAAACGTCATGAGTATTCTGATGATTTCCTTTGTTTTTTATATTTCTTCTGGAAAATGTTTCCGCTTCAAAATAGTTTCGAGATAATTCGGTAAATCTCCGGCAAGAACACTATAATATCCCTTTTCTTTTGCGGCAGCATCTCCGGCAAGACCGTGACAGTACACACCAAGTCGTGCCGCTGTCAAAATGTCAAGTCCTCCGGCAAGAAAACCGCAGATAATTCCTGTTAATACATCGCCGCTTCCACCAGTTGCCATTCCATTGTTTCCGCTCATATTAATGTATGAAGGTACGCTTCCATCGGACACAATGGTTCTTGCATCTTTTAGCACGATAACATGTCCCTTATCTGCAGTACTTGCAGCCGCTTTTGGCAGATTGCTGCGAATTTCTGCAATTTCTTCTCCAGTTAATCTGGACATTTCTTTCAAATGCGGGGTAAGAATCATCCCGCCTTCATATTCATGAAATAGCTGCCTTAATTCTGTATCTTCTTGTAACAAAGCCGCCAGATTATTAAGCCCATCTGCGTCAATAACAAGCGGTGCCTTTCCTAATGTAAGAACCTGTTTTACTAACTTACTTGCAAATGCACTCTGTCCAATTCCCGGTCCGATTCCGATAACAGATGCCCACGAAAGAGATTCCGGTAATAGTTCCCATGCCTTTTCTTCCGAATCATAAGTCGTAAGAATCGCCTCTGGAAGCTTTTCCTGCAAAATCACACGATTCTCCTCACAGGAAAAAATGCGTACCAGACCGCTTCCGCTCTTATAGGCCGCTGTTCCACTCAAAAGGGCGGCCCCTGCCATATTTTTGGAGCCGGCAATCAGAAGAACCTTCCCGTAACTTCCTTTATTCGTCCATGCCTTTCTTTCCGGCAAAAGTTCCAGGTCATCTGTTGTGAAAGAAACCATCTGCGGGGCGATTTCTTCAACCGCCTTATTCGGAAAACCGATTTCCTTTACAATGACTTCGCCGCTGACATCTGCCCCTGGATAAAGAAGCAGTCCCACCTTAGGAAGCCCAAAAGTGACCGTTATATCCGCCTCAAATGCAATACCAAGAATCTGTCCGGCAGAGGCATCGACTCCAGACGGAACATCTACCGCAACCTTCAGTGCTTCCATCTGATTCAGGCGCTCAATAACCTCCCTGTGCCGTCCTGCCACTTCTCGCTTTAATCCAACGCCAAAAATGGCATCTACGATAACATCATACTCCTCATCGGGAAACTTCATCAAAAAATCTGCTTCCATCTGCTCTAAAATGTGTTTCTGAATCTGATGGGAATCTGAATCATGTGGAATGACTCCGATTTCATAAAAATCTACGGTATAGCCTTCTTCTAACAGAAGTCTTCCCAGTGCCAGTCCATCACCTCCATTATTCCCTTTTTCTGTAACAATCAGCACCCTGCTATCTGTCGGTATTCTCTCCAAAAAGACTTCCTCTAATGCAAGTGCTGCCTTTTCCATCAAAACGATACCTGGAATCCCTACGTTATTTATACTATACGCATCAATATCTTGCATTTCTTCCCTTGAAGCAACGTAACGCATTATTTAACCTCCTACTTTCTAACAACTATCCCTTTCTTATTCTAGGATACAGAATGCAGCATATTATTAAACTGCATCGTTCCAGAACATGTTTGAAAAATACTTTCAGCAAGCTTTGCATCACCACCTGTATGCAAACACCCTTTAGCAAAAAGAGATGAAAATCTGTTTCTTACAACACAGCTTCTCATCTCTTCGTTCTCTTCTGCAATATAAACTTTATACTTACTGATTGTGACTGTGGATTCGATAAGACAATGTCATAATACTCTCTGCAAGATGTACATTCTCTACCAGAATCTCTTCTGGAAAATGCAAATCTACCGGCGCAAAGTTCCATAATGCCTTGATTCCCAAATCAACTAACTGTTCTGCAACCTTCGTTGCCTTCGACTTCGGTAATGTCAATGCGGCAATCATTACCTCATGTTCTTTTAAGAATGTTTCCAGCATGTCGATATCATATACTTCCACGCCCCGCACTGTCATACCAATTAATCTTGGATTCACATCGAAAAGCCCGATAATCTTAAATCCATTACTGTCAAAATCCTGATTGTTCGCCAACGCCTGTCCAAGATTACCTGCACCTACGATAATGATATTATTCGTCTTATCCAGTCCAAGAATCTTGCCCATCTCATTATAAAGATACTCTACATTATAACCATATCCCTGTTGACCAAACCCGCCAAAATTATTTAAATCCTGACGAATCTGGGAAGCAGTGACGTTCATTCTCTGACTCAGTTCCTTAGAGGAAATACGAACAACATTATTCTTCAGTAAATCTCCAAGATACCGATAGTACCGGGGCAATCTTTTTATCACTGCCGGAGAAATAGACTTTTCACTTCCTGATTTTACAACTGTTTTACTATCTGGCATAAGTTCCTCCCTTTGATAAAAAATTCCCATTCTTAAGCTCTAATGAATCAATTATATACAAAAATTCTTTTAATGTCAAATAAGATTGTTAAAAATTATAACACTTATTTACTTATTTTTTCTTTCATGATAAAATACATCAGAAATATTTCTACTTTATAATAATGCAACAACAATATAACTAATTTGGAGGTTATTATGATTTTAGCCTGTCAGAAAATCGAAAAAGCATTCGGCGGCAAATCCGTATTAAATAATGTTAATTTTTTAATTAATGAAGGGGAAAAAGCAGCAGTTATCGGTATTAACGGTGCCGGAAAAACTACCCTTTTTAAAATCATTACTGGAGAATATGAGGCAGACAACGGAGAAGTTATTTTTCAGAAAGGCTCTACCTACGGTTATTTATCTCAGGTTATTGATGTAAGCTCTCATCGCAGTATTTATGAAGAGATGCTCGATGCCAAAAAAGAGATTATTGAGATGGAAAAAAAGATTCGCCAGCTTGAAAAGGACATCAGTACCTTATCCGGTGAAGCATTAGAAAGTGCAATGGAAAGCTATTCCCGCCTGACAGACCGTTTTGAAAAAGCAAACGGCTATGCCTGGAAAAGTGAAATCACTGGCGTATTAAAGGGACTTGGATTTGATGAAAGCCAGTTTGCCACACCAATCCATACCCTTTCCGGTGGTCAGAAAACCCGTGTCGCATTAAGCCGTATTCTCTTAATGCACCCGGATCTGATTTTACTCGATGAGCCGACCAACCACCTTGATATGGAATCCATTCGCTGGTTAGAGACTTTCCTTTCTAACTACCGTGGCGCCGTTTTAATCGTTTCCCACGACCGTTATTTTCTTGATAAAGTTGTGGATAAGGTTATCGAAATTGAGCGCGGAACCAGTCAGGTATTTAACGGCAATTACAGTGCCTACGCCGAAAAGAAAAAGGCACAGCGTGATGCACAGATGAAGCTTTACATGAACCAGCAGCAGGAAATCCACCATCAGGAAGAAGTAATCACAAAACTCCGCTCCTTTAACCGTGAGAAATCCATCAAACGTGCGGAAAGCCGTGAGAAAATGCTCAGTAAACTTGAACTCGTAGACAAACCCGTTGTCTTAAACAGCAAGATGCGTATCACTTTAGAACCAGAAGTCCTCAGCGGTAATGATGTACTTACAATTGAGGGACTTTCCAAATCTTTTGGTGACAAAGCCTTATTCCGCAATTTAAATGTGCAGATTAAACGAGGGGAAGTTGTCGGCCTCCTCGGAGCAAACGGTACGGGAAAGACCACCCTCTTAAAAATCATCAACCGCCAGCTTCGCGCCGACTCTGGTAAAATCCGATATGGCTCTAAAGTTTCCATCGGCTACTACGATCAGGAACAGCACGTACTAGACGATAGCAAAACGATTTTTGATGAGATTTCCGATGCGTATCCAAAGCTCACAAACACCCGCATCCGTAACGTACTCGCCGCCTTCCTTTTTACTGGCGAAGACGTATTTCAGGTGATCGGAACCTTAAGTGGTGGAGAAAAAGGACGAGTTTCCCTTGCAAAGCTGATGCTTTCTAATGCCAACTTCATTATTCTTGATGAGCCGACCAACCACTTAGATATCCAATCCCGCGAGATTTTGGAAGAAGCTATCAACAATTACGAAGGAACCGTATTCTACGTTTCCCACGACCGTTACTTCATCAACCAGACTGCCACGAGAATTCTGGATTTATCCCCAGAAGGCATCGTAAACTATAAAGGCAACTATAACTATTACTTAGAACAAAAAGAGGCTGGAAACATCTCAGCGGACAGCGATAACATCACGCTCACTTCCGCCACAGATGCCGCTCTGGCTCCTTCTCCTGAAAAAGCGAAAGAAGACTGGAAGCGTTCCCGCGAGGAAGCTGCCAGACAGCGTAAACGTGCTAACGACTTAAAGAAAACAGAAAAGGAAATCAGCCGTTTAGAAGAAGAAAACGACCAGTTAAAAGAAGAAATGGCACTTCCGGAGAATGCTACTAATGTGGCGAAGCTTATGGAGCTGAATACGAAGTTTGAGGAAAATGAGGCTGCACTCCTGGAACTCTACGACAAATGGGAAGAGCTTTCTGAATAAATTCTGGGCTGTAAATCTGATATAAAAAAGCCCGGCTACAAATGTAGCCGGGAAATAAGCCCTATTATTCATTTTTAATACAAACTAACTATTAATAAGCTGGTCCAAGATCAATCCAGTTTTTATCAACCCATTTACCCTGTGTTTTATTCCAACGGCGCTTCTGACGTCGTCCATTATGTACACGATAGTAAATAACTATCTGATCAGCGCATGGAGTAATACTATCTTCTTCTACAATCTCCACAATTTCTGATCCAAAGTCTACTTCTTCCGCCTGAATATCTGCTGACGGAAATACCATTCCAAGACTCATAAGAATCGCACCTGCCGCTACTACTCTTTTCCATTTTGCTTTTCTCATCATTACATTATCTCTCCTTCTATTTATAAACTTTATAATAGGGGTTACTTCTATAAACTTGTATTACTTCAATAGATTTTTATTGAACTTATCGTAATGTGTATTTATATTCATAACCGGAGAGAAATGTAAAAACGTATGTGCAGTATTGCCTATCAGTCTTTTCGAATCTGGCTTCTTCTGGAATCCACCATATCTGCAAGTTCTTTTAATAAGTCGTCATCTTCCTCATCCTTTAACAGTGCGTTAAATAATCTGGATAATGTACGGCTCGTATTTCTCTGCTCCTGACGGAGCTGATTAATTGAATATTCTTCTCTTGTCATTGTTGGCTGGAAAGTTCTGGCATAATTCTTCGTTGTCTTCTTAAAGCCGGCAACTTCTACCAAATCCTTATTTAAAAGGGAATTCAGTAATAAATGAACCGAACTTGCCTTCCATGTTCTATCATCAGAAACTCCTACAATCTCTGAAGATGTAAGAGGCTTCTCCTCATCCCATAATACTTCTAATATCTGTTTCTCACTATTGGTAATCTTTGGAATTTTTCTTTTCATGATATACCCCTTTTCTTCATTGTTTAATATTAAGTATATCATATAATAAAATACAAAAAAATTCAACAATTAGCCTGTGAATTTATCATCCATATGTAGTTATATTATCTAACCCTTTTATTTTTTATTATATTTAATAATTGGATATTCCTCGTATATTCCATTTTCCACATCTTCTTTTAATACTTTTTCTTCATATTTACCATAGTGGAAAATATAAGTCCCATCTTTCTGTTCTTCTAGGTAAGAATTCTCTCCATCTGAAACAAATGGTGTATTCTCTTGATGCATATCTGTCAATGGTACAATATATTCTGGCTGTAAGATAAAATAATAAGATGCAACAAACCAAATAACACTCACACCCAAGATAAACAAATTCATCTTTCTCTGTGTCCTCTTATCATCCTTCTTAAACATCACATAATGAAATCTTTGCTTTAATGGTCTTACTTCAAGCTTCTTTACAAATCCTAGAGCGTGTTTGAAAAATAAAAGTTATACAAAACACAAGAGTTATTACTGCTTGTTGATACTGAAAATATCAAAAATAAATATTATTTATATCATAATTGACATATTTTAAAGACATATATGCAGTATATAATAATTGATTTTGGCAATATAAATAACTTTAAATATTTTTCAAACACACTCTAATGTATCCGAAGAAACTTTATCAAAGTTTGCTCTTCTGCCTCCTGCCATATAAGTCAAGGTATCCAGATAATACAGGGTATCCATCTCACTGTATTTCTTCGACATCGCATTATCACAGTTTAATTCTATAATCTGGTCTAAATCTTTGCAAAGTAAATATGCCAATGGATTCCACCAGAATATCATTCCTATGATATTAATTATAAACTTTTTCCACAAATCTTTTCTCTTCCAATGAAGATATTCATGCATGAGAATAAATTCCAATTCTTTCTCGTTACATTCCTTCTCTGGAAGATATATAACTGGATGTCGCAGTCCCTTAATAAATGGTTCTGCAATTGCCAGATTATACTCAATCTTAATCGGACATTCTGAATCAATTTCTCTTAAAATTTTCTCTGCTACTCCATCTCCTTTGGAAGTCCCTTTTATAAGATATCCCTTTACCTTATTCCATTCTCTCATCTTGTGAACAACTGCTATGATAATACCAATTATCCATATTGTAAGAATAACTGCCATAACAATCTTCTTATGGATATCTTCTGACTTAGCATATAAATTCATAAGAAATGAATACAAATACGGATCACATATCACCTTCTGATGACTCGGAAATTCTATCGGAAATAGCATTCTTACCGTACAAAATATGTAAAGAATCGAAATAAACGTAACTCCATACTTTGTTAAATAATCTGATCGCCTTCTCAGAATAAATATGAGGAGTAACATCGGACAACTAATTAAAAACGTCCATATTAAAGAATATAATGATAACATAACTTTTCCCCCTGCTTATTCTGATATTACTTTTCGTATTTTCTACATTATACACTACACTTGAATAAAAATAAATAGTTTTTTGTCGTTTTACTACATTTATTTTTTTATTTTTTGTTTAATTTTTATTTTGTATCATATTCAGAGACATTTTGTATTTCGAACTTAATCATTATATATATAGTTCTTAGTATATTAGAATTTTTATTAAAAATTATTATTTTTAGTAAGTCGCTTTGTGATATACAAAAAAATACCTGTCTGCATTATAAACTTATGCAGACAGGTATTGAATTATTCCTCTTTTTTTCACTTTTTGTTTTATTTGGCCTTTTTAATGTGGCTTTTGTCGTAAGATTTTAAAAACTGTGTCAGACGATCACAGGACTTCGCCCAGACAACAAGTTCTTCCGAACTTAATGTTTCCATGATGGCATCTAACATTTTCTCATGAAATTCTTCATGATGTTTGTAGGCAGCAATTCCCTTTTCGAGGAGATAGACATTAACTACTCGTCTGTCTTTCTCACTTCTGGCTCTTGCCACATACCCCTTATTCACCAGACTGTTCATGGATGTTGTGAGAGAACCTACAGTGATATTCAGCCGCTTTGCTACTACGCTCATGCGTGCACCATCTCCAAGACCGATGGCTTCTATGATATGCATATCATTGTTACTGATATCGGAAAATTCATCTGTGATGATTGCCTTCTCTTCCAGCTCTAAAATCTCGTGGAAAGTCTTTACTAACATTGTGTTTATCGTTTCTCTTACATCGTTCATTCCTATATTCTCACCTTATCTAATACCGTATCGTTTTTATCGCATGATAACCCTATAAATCATCTGGCATTTATAAAGATCTGCATTTATGATGGCTGGGATGCTTCCTAAATTCCATCGCAACTCTTTATATTTGTATACAATTATGGACTTTATCTTCTTTTATTATCATTATATACAAGAACTACAGAAATAATCAATTACTTTTTTTACTGTTTCGATTGTTTTTGCCTCATAAGCGCGTCCTCCGCAGAATAAAAGGGCATTTTCTGTCTCTCCTTTGGCTGCATGGATGAGTGCTTCTGTGATACAGTACGGTGTTTCTGCCGGATTACAGGTATGAATACAGCGAAGACATTTCGTCGGCGGTATCCTTCCTTCGGATTTTACTTTATCTAAAAATGTGTTTCTGATTGCTCTTCCCGGCATTCCGACCGGACTTTTTACGATAACGATATCTTCTTTTTCTGCTTGAATATAGGTTTGTTTATAGTGTTCATCTGCATCACATTCTTCAGTTGTCACAAATCGGGTCGCAATCTGCACCCCGTCTGCACCAAGAGAAAATGCTCTCTCATAATCGGCATGGTCATAAATGCCTCCTGCCAGGATGACAGGTATTTTTTTCTCGTATTTTTCTTCGTATTTTTGTACTACGGTAATAATCTTCTTTACTTCTTCTCCATAAATATCTGGAGTAAATTCTTCTAACTGTTCTTTATGAAATCCTAAATGTCCTCCCGCCATCGGTCCTTCTATCACAATAAAATCGGCGGTTCTTTTATATTTTTTATCCCAGAATTTTAAAATGACATGAGCGGATTTCTGTGTGGATACAATCGGGGCAATCGCAATATCGCTGTCTGCTGTATACGCAGGCAGATCTACGGGAAGACCTGCTCCTGATACGATAAAATCAGCTCCTGCTGCAATTACTTCGTGGGCATAGGTTTCATAATCGTTCATGGCTACCATAAGGTTAAAGCCAACAATTCCATCCGGTGAAATCGCTCTCGCTTTTTGCATTTCTTTATGAATGGCACGTTTATTAGCTTCTATGGGATTCTCATAAAAATCTGGTTCTTTAAAACCAATCTGTGCGGCAGAGATTGTTCCGACTCCACCTTCTTTTGCAACTGTTCCGGCAAGCCTCCCAAGACTGATACCAACACCCATTCCACCCTGTACGATTGGAACTCTTACTTGTTTTTTTCCAATAGAAAATAAGTTTTTCTTCATAAGTTATATTCTCCTATAAGTACTAATATTCTATTTTCTATGTTTATATCAACATAAAACTCAAATAACTGACTAATTCAGTGAAATACTAATGTGACATCACTGACATTTCATTTTATTTGATGTGAATCATATTAGTTCTTTATAAAGCGTTCCCTACATACTGCGAAAACGCTGGTATCTTGCCTCAACTCTCTCTTTTTCTGTCATTTCCTTGCTGTTTTCTAAAAATGCGGAGATATTTTCTTCTAAATTATCAAATACATTCATCATTGAATCTAATGTATAGGATTCCGGCTCTGAAATAATTTTTTCAACAAAACCTGCTTTGTATAAATCATAAGAAGTCAGTTTCATTGCTTTGGCTGCGCGGGCTGCCTGACTGCCATCTTTCCATAAAATAGCCGCATAGCCTTCTGGAGAAAGAATAGAATAAACTGCATTTTCAAGAATCCAGACTTCATCGGCTACTGCCATGGCAAGCGCACCGCCGCTGCCGCCTTCTCCGATTAAGACGGAAAGAATTGGGGTCTCTAAGGAAGACATTTCATAGAGATTTCTGGCGATTGCCTCACCCTGACCTCGTTCCTCGGCTTCCATTCCACAGAAAGCTCCCGGTGTATCAACAAAACAGATGATTGGACGGTGGAACTTTTCGGCCTGCTTCATAAGACGAAGTGCTTTACGATAGCCTTCTGGCTCCGGCATCCCAAAGTTACGCTCAATATTTTCTGAGGTACTTTTTCCTTTCATCTGCGCGATAACGGTTACCGGCTGTCCCTGAAAATAAGCAATACCTCCGCAGATGGCGGCATCATCGCCAAAGTTTCTGTCTCCGTGGAATTCGATAAATTCTTCGAATAATCCGCTGATATAATCTTCACCAACTGGGCGGTCTTTTTCACGGGAAGTCAGGACGCGCTCCCAGGCTGTTTTTTCTGATGCACGTTTCTTTTGTGTTGCGGAAAGTTTTTGTTTGCGGGAGTTTTTCACTATTTTAACTGTCTGACCTACTTCCTGTTCTGATGCCACTGTAATATCACCATCATTGAAGACTGCATTATTGCCTGTATTCTCCGCTACCCCTTCTGCTGTTAAACGGTGCATTGTAAGAATCTTCTCCAACACCGTTTTCATATCTTTTCTCTCAACGATTTTATCAATAAAACCGTGTTTTAAGAGAAATTCTGAACGCTGGAATCCTTTCGGCAGCTTCTTGTGAATGGTCTGCTCGATAACTCGCGGGCCTGCAAATCCGATGAGTGCCTTTGGCTCTGCTAAAATGATATCGCCAAGCATAGCAAAACTTGCGGTAACGCCGCCTGTTGTCGGATCTGTGAGAACTGTAATGTAAAGTAAGCCAGCGTCACTGTGTCGTTTTAATGCGGCAGAAGTCTTAGCCATCTGCATAAGAGAGGTCATACCTTCCTGCATTCTCGCACCACCAGAGCAGGTGAAAATAATGACAGGAAGTTTTTCTTTTGTCGCGCGTTCTACACCTCTTGCAATTTTTTCACCAACGACTTCACCCATACTTGCCATAAGGAATCGTCCATCCATGACCATAAGAGCAACTTCATTTGCTCCGATGCGAGCTTTTCCTGTGATGACTGCCTCATCTAACTTTGTTTTTTCCTGCAGGGATTTGATTCTGTCTGGATACCCAATCATATGGAGAGGATTCTCTGTTGTAAGCCCGGTATCCCATTCTTCAAAAGAATCCTTTTCTGTTAAAAATGCAATCCTTTTCTGGGCTGGCATACGAAGGTAGCCTCCGCACTTTGGACAAATATATAAATTCTTCTTATAATCTTCTGTGAAAATACCCTTTCCACATTTATTACAACGTTTTAAAAGTCCTTCTGGAACTTCTGGCTTTACCTGGCTGGCAGCTTCTTTTACTTCCGGCTTTGTGACGGGTGTTTTCTTAAATATACTTTTTAATTTCATAAATAAATCCTTTCGTACATAACAGGTAAACCTGTTATTTTTTCATTACGGGCCGCTGACTATTTATTTTTCCCATCTCTTCAAGAACATGTCTGGAAAATGTTTCCGCAAGATGTACATCTAATTTACAAAAGCTTTCACTTAAATGAAAGCTACATGGCGAACTACGTCAGCCGAATAGATAGGAAATACATCTCAAAAATACAAAATAAGATGTGAATCTTACTTTTTGATTTCCTGACTACGTTCTTCAAGCACCTTTTCCAAATACTGAATCGTAAAATCGCCCTCCTGATAATCCGGACGTTCCATAATCTCATAAAGGAAATCAATATTCGTTGTGATTCCCTCGATGATAACTTCGCCTAATGCACGATGCATTTTTGCAATTGCTTCTTTTCTCGTTGCCGCAAATACAATGAGCTTTGTAATCATAGAATCATAGTATGGGGATACTTCACATCCACTGTAGATTGCACTGTCAATACGAACACCTTTTCCACCTGGAAGATACATATCGGTAATTCTTCCAGGACATGGACGGAAGTTCTTTGATGGGTCTTCCGCATTGATACGGCACTCAATGGCATGACCGGTAATCTGGATATCTTCCTGCTTCCATTTCAGTTTCTCGCCATCAGCAATTCGAATCTGTGCTTTAATCAAGTCGATTCCTGTAACCCATTCTGTAACAGGATGTTCTACCTGGATACGAGTGTTCATTTCCATAAAGTAAAAGCTTTTATCTTTTTCAAGGAGAAATTCAATCGTTCCTGCATTCTTATATCCTGCTGCCTTTGCTGCAAGAACAGCTGCCTGTCCCATTTTCTCACGAAGTTCCTCATCTACTACGGCAGATGGGGATTCCTCAATGACTTTCTGATGATTTCTCTGCACAGAACAGTCGCGTTCTCCCAAATGAATGACATTACCATAATTGTCGGCAAGAATCTGAAACTCTATATGGCGGGGATTCTCTACAAAATGCTCTAAGTACATGCTCTCATCACCGAAAGCAAGTCCGGATTCTTTCTGCGCCATTAAGAATGCATTTTCGAACTCATCCTCATTGTAAGCGACACGCATTCCCTTACCGCCGCCACCAAGAACGGCCTTTACGATAACTGGAAAGCCGATTCCTTTTGCAATTTCCAACGCTTCTTTTACATCAGTAAGCGCCTTCTGACATCCTGGAATTACTGGGACACCAGCATCTACCATTGTCTGTCTTGCTACTGCCTTATTGCCAAGTCGGGCAATAATATCAGAGTCCGGACCGATAAAAGTAATGTGGCAGGCCTCACACAGTTTCGCAAACTGGCTGTTTTCTGATAAAAAACCAAATCCCGGATGTATGGCATCCGCACCGGTAATCATCGTTGCGCTGATAATCTGCTCCATATTCAGATAACTGTCTTTTGCTGCAGCAGGTCCGATACAGACCGCCTCATCGGCAAGCTGTGTATGAAGTGCCTCCCGGTCTGCTTCGGAATACACTGCAACAGTTTCAATTCCCATCTCTCTGCAAGCACGGATGATGCGGATGGCAATCTCTCCTCTGTTTGCAATCAATATTTTCCGAATCATTATGTTCTCCTTTTATCTTTATTGCGACAACTTCTGCCACAATTCTCTATCCTAAAATTATGCTATTTCTATGTTCTATCTATCTTCCTTAAGACTTATTCTGATGAAAAATCAACCAACCATAAAAGTTAATTCTGCCTTTACTACTACTTTTCCGTCCACATAGGCTGTGGCTTCTCCCACACCCATCGGGCCTTTACGTTTTACGATTTTGGTCTCAAGCTTTACTTTATCGCCCGGAACAATTTTCCCTTTAAAACGGCATTTATTAATTCCACCAAAATATGCTGTCTTTCCTTTATTTTCTTCTAAGGAAAGTATGGCAACTGCCCCTACCTGCGCTAACGCTTCTACAGTAAGAACACCTGGCATAACTGGCTCCTGTGGAAAATGTCCACGGAAAAAGTCTTCATGAAATGTTACGCATTTATATCCTACGGCACTGACACCTGGTTCCATCTCTTCGATGTAATCAACTAAAAGAAATGGATGTCTGTGTGGTAAAATCTGTTCAATTTCTTTAATTCCTAATCTCATAATTTTCTTCCAACCTGTTTACTGCTTTACTTATATTTATAAAAACCTGTTTTTACTTTCTGTTAAAGCTTCTGACTTATTAACTTGAGAAAATCAGACTTAAATTCATATCTTATCAATATTACTGAATTCTGAATAACGGCTGTCCATACTCCACATTCTCTTCATTTTCTACAAGAATTTCCGTAACAACACCATCGAATTCGCTCTCAATCTCATTCATAAGCTTCATTGCCTCAACAATGGCCAAAGTCTGCCCTTTCTTTACAGTATCCCCTACTTTTATGAAAGGCTCTGCATCTTCAGAAGGTGCTGTATAAAATGTACCAACTAACGGGGATTTTACGAGGTTTCCACCCTTTTCCCCGACTGCTTTTGCTGCCTGTGACTGTGCTGCAACTCCCTCTGTTCCGGCTGTATTTGCACCATTCACGCTGTTTGCGCTGACACCAATGGCTTCCTGTAACGCAATGTTTGAAGCTGGCACAACGATTTTTTCTTCTGGCTGTGGACAACTCATGGCAATGCGGATATTACCCTCTGTATATTCAAAATTCGTAAGCCCTGCTTTTGATACTTCTTTTACTAATTCTAAAATCTGCTGATAATCCATATCTGTCTACTCCTCGTATTTCTTTACAAGAAGAGAAGCGTTATGTCCTCCAAAACCAAGAGAGTTGGAGATGGCTACATTCACTTCCTGCTCTACTGCTCCGTTAATTACATAGTCAAGATCGCATCCCTCACCAGGATTGGTTGTTCCTACGGTTGGATGGATATAGCCTTCTTCGATGGACTTCACACAAACGATTAACTCTACCGCTCCGGCTGCTCCAAGCAAATGTCCGATCATTGACTTTGTAGAACTCATTTTTAAATGGTCTGCGCTCTCACCAAAGGCACGTCTTACAGCTCTTGTCTCAAATAAATCGTTGTGGTGGGTTCCTGTTCCATGTGCGTTAATGTAATCTACTTCTTCCGGTTTTACACCTGCTTCTTCCATGGCAAGTTCCATTGCTTTTGCTGCACCGCTTCCGTCCTCTGCAGGAGAAGTGATGTGGAAGGCATCACAGGTAGAACCATATCCGGCTAACTCTGCAAGAATCTTTGCCCCACGCTTTTTCGCATGTTCTAATTCCTCTAATACAACAACTCCAGCTCCCTCGCCAATAACGAATCCGCCTCTTGCCTCATCAAATGGAAGAGACGCGCGTAACGGGTCGCTCTCACTGGAAAGTGCAGTCAGATTTGTAAATCCAGCAACGGCAACTGGTGTGATACTGCTTTCTGTTCCACCGGCAAGCATAACATCGGCATCTCCGTACTGAATGGCACGAAGGGCATCTCCGATAGAGTTACTTCCTGTCGCACAGGCAGTTACTACGTCAGTACATTTGCCTTTGCAGCCTAAGTCAATCGCTACATTTCCTGCTGCCATGTTGGAAATCATTAAAGGAATAAGCATTGGACTCACTCTCTTTGGTCCCTTTGTAATGATTTTCTCATGCTCTTTCTCCATGCTGGAAAGACCGCCGATACCGGAACCAATGATAACACCGACACGGTATGGATCTTCTTTTTCCATATCAAGACCTGCCATGGCAAATGCTTCTCTTGATGCAGCTACGGCATACTGGGAGAAAACTTCCATTCTTCTTGCTGCCTTGTTATCAAGTCTTTCTTTTACATTGAAATCTTTTACTTCGGCTGCAATCTTTACTTTATAATCTTCGGTATCGAACTTTGTGATAGCTCCGATACCTACCTTTTCTTCTTTAATTCCATTCCAGAATTCGTCTAATGTGTTTCCGATTGGAGTCACAGCACCCATTCCGGTAATTACTACTCTTCTTTTCATATCAGAAAAATCCTTTCTCTCACTTACATCACCATACCACCATCCACTAAAAGTACCTGACCGGTAATATAAGACGCTTTGTCAGAAGCTAAAAATACTGCTGCATTCGCAATATCTTCTGGCTCTGCAAAACGGCCAAGTGGAATCTGTTTCTTTGCATTTTCTTTTACTTCATCAGGAAGTACATCTGTCATCTCTGTTTTTACGAATCCCGGAGCAATAGCGTTACAGGTAATTCCTCTGGACGCTAATTCTTTTGCTGCGGATTTGGTTAATCCAATTATTCCTGCTTTGGATGCACTATAGTTCGCCTGACCGGCATTTCCGGCGACGCCGGAAACGGAACTTACATTAATGATTCTTCCATATCTCTGCTTCATCATGCGACGGCTCGCAAAACGAATCATCTGGAAACATCCCTTTAAGTTCGTATCTATTACATTATCGAAATCTGCTTCACTCATAGCCATTAAAAGACCATCTTTTGTAATTCCTGCATTATTTACAAGAATATCAATGCTGCCAAATGTCTTGGCTACCGCTTTTACTAAAGCATTACATTCTTCAAAATCTGCAACATTGGCACGGAAAATTTCTGCTTTTCCACCTGCCTCTTCAATTTCTTTTTTTACAAGAAGTGCCTTTTCTTCATTTCCGTGAAAATGTACGGCTACTGCTGCGCCTTCTTTTGCAAGAGCGATGGCAACTGCTTTTCCGATTCCGCCGGACGCGCCGGTCACAATTGCTGTTTTTCCTTCTAATAACATATCTATAACTCCTTTATAGCTTCCACTGTCTTGTCGATATCTTCCATCGTTCCGATTCGGAACATCTTTACGTTACGGTCAATCTTTCTCATAAAACCGCTCAAAGTCTTTCCCGGACCGATTTCTACGAAAACGTCCACACCGTCTGCTATCATGGCACGCACACTCTGCTCCCATAAAACGGAGGAATAAACCTGTTCTTTTAATAATTCTTTTGTTCTTGTCGTATCTGTCACGATACTTGCATCCACATTTGTCACATAAGGAATCTTTAACTCTCCTAATGTCACTTCGGAAAGTGCCTGATAAAGCTTCTCCCCTGCTTCTTTTAAGTAAATGGAATGAAATGGTCCGCTTACATTTAATGGAATGACACGTTTTGCTCCCGCCTCTTTTAAAGCTGGTGCTGCATTCTCTACCGCTTCCTTATCTCCGGTAATAACAATCTGTCCCGGACAGTTATAGTTTGCAACGTAAACACCTTCCATGTATGCAATCGCCTCATTTACCGCTTCTCCAGAAAGACCAAGTACAGCGGCCATACCGCCCTTACCTTCCGGTACTGCGTTATGCATGAGGTTTCCGCGGAGCCACACCATCTTAATAGCATCCTCAAGCTCCATGCCGCCTGCTGTTGTAATCGCACAATATTCTCCAAGACTAAGCCCGGCTGTCATGTCTGGTGTAAGCCCTCTTGCCATAATCTCTTTTGTCATTGCCATACAGGTAGTAACTAATGCAGCCTGTGTATAATCCGTTCTGTCAAGGAGTTCATTTTCCTCAAAACAGATATGTTTCATATCCTGTCCTAAAATCTCACAGCTCTTATCAAATACTTCTTTTGCCAGTGGGCTTTTTTCATAAAAATCTTTACCCATTCCTGCGACCTGTGCTCCCTGTCCCGGATAAAGAAATGCTATTTTACTCATTTACTCTACCTCCCGATATTCTCTGCCTGTGAAAGAACAACGTTCTTCATCTCTCTGCAGATTCCTTCGATAATTTCCTTACAACTTCTGCTGTCCTTTACAAGACCGGCAATCTGGCCTGCCATCACACTTCCATGAATGACATCACCGTCAACAACCGCCTTTCTAAGACCGCCAAGTGTCAGCTTCTCAAGTTCTTCAAAGGAAGCGCCTGCCTGCTCTAACTTCAAATACTCTCTTGTCTGCTGATTTCTTAAACATCTAACTGGATGTCCTGTTGTTCTTCCGGTTACCTTTGTATCAATATCTTTTGCTTTAATTACTTTATTCTTATAGGCTTCACTTACGATGGATTCCTTAGATGCAACGAAAATCGTTCCCATCTGGATAGCCTTTGCGCCAAGCATAAATGCGGCTGCCATTCCTCTTCCGTCTGCGATTCCGCCGGCTGCAATTACAGGGATATTTACTGCATCAACAACCTGTGGTACTAATGCCATTGTTGTTGTCTCTCCAATATGTCCGCCTGACTCGGTACCTTCTGCGATAACCGCGTCCGCACCAGCCTTTTCCATTCGCTTTGCAAGAGCAGTACTTGCTACAACTGGAATGACGCGCACACCGGCTTTCTTCCATTCTTCCATGTACTTTTCCGGGTTACCTGCACCGGTTGTTACTACCTTTACTTCCTCTTTTACAAGAAGTTCGGCGATTGCATCTGCCTCTGGATTTAATAACATCAGATTCACGCCAAATGGCTTATCTGTTTTTTCCTTTACTTTATGAATCTGTTCTTCCACCCAAGAAGCAGGTGCACCGCCCGCACCAATGATTCCAAGTCCACCGGCTTCGGAAACAGCGGCGGCAAGCTCGGCTGTTCCAACCCATGCCATACCGCCCTGAATTACCGGGTACTCAATTCCAAGCAATTCTGTAATCACTGTTTTCATTCTTTGTCCCTCTGCCTATTTATGTTCTTTGATGTACTCTACAACGTCTCCAACAGTTTCCATCTTCTCTAACTCTTCTGTAGGGATTTCTACATCAAACTCATCCTCAAGACTCATAACCATCTCGAAAAGGTCAAGAGAATCTACTTTTAAATCCTCTTTGAAAGATGCTTCCATTGTTACCTGGTCTTCTTCAATTCCTAAAGATTCCACGATTAATTCTTTAATTTTTTCAAACATAATATAAACCTCATTCTTTCTTATACTCTTACATTGTTTTCTTCTTTATGTAATCCGGAAATTCCGGGAATTACCTTTTTACCATTCTAAATACATGCCGCCCCATGTAAGGCCTGCGCCAAACCCGGCAACAACTATCTTCATTCCCGGCTGTAACTTTCCGGCTTTCTTTAATTCATCAAGTAGCACCGGAATACTCGCAGAGGACATATTTCCATTCTGCATCATATCCATCGGAAACTTTTCAATTGGCTGCTTTAACCGCTTAGCGATTGCCTCGACAATTCTTCGGTTTGCCTGATGAAGAACAAATAAATCAACTTCTTCTACAGACTTTCCTGCCTTTTCAAGAATTTCCTTCACTACAACAGGAACCTGTCTGGCTGCAAACTTGTAAATCTCTCTGCCATCCATCGCCACATAACCTTTTAAAGAACCATCGGCTCTCTTTCCCGTCGGATTCTGACAGGTAAGTACTTCGCCTCTGCTTCCATCGGAATGAAGTACGGAAGGAATCTCAATGTTTCCTCTTCCATCTATATTCCCATCTTCATCTGCACTGACAACCGCAGCTCCGGCACCATCACCAAATAAAATACAGGTACCTCTGTCTTCCCAGTTCACGATATTCGACAGACATTCTACACCGATCAACAGCGCTTTTTTCGAAAGCCCGGCCTTAATCTGTCCGGCTGCCATCTGATAAGCTACTATAAATCCTGAACATGCCGCATTTAAATCAAATGCTGCTGCATTCACAGCACCAATTTCCTTTTGAACACTGCAGGCTGTACATGGCAAAAGCTGTTCAGACGAAACACTTGACACAATGAGAAGGTCAATCTCCTCTGCCGCAACCTGTGCATCTTCCAATGCCCTCTTCGCCGCTTTCGCTGCCATAGAAACTGCTGTCTCTTCCCTGGCAATATGCCGGCTCTTGATTCCGGTACGACTCTGAATCCATTCATCGTTCGTATCTACCAACTGAGAAATTTCAAAATTATCAAGCACTTTCTCAGGAAGGCAGGAGCCTGTCCCTTTTATTTTGACAAACATCACTTTCTCCTTTTCTTGCTCATATGATTACTTCTGATCACTTCGTTCTGATATTCTATGTGAATATTTTTATTTTCAAATCTTATTGTTTTGAAATAATATTATTTTGAATTAAAATAGTTTGAATACCAAAGCAAGTGATTACAAATATATCATAGCTGGTGGAGAAGTCAAGTATTTTTTTTGATACAAATAGATAAATAGGAATTTGCCGGGGTGAGTAAACAGACGAAGTCTGAGAATCAAATCATCT
>OIXA01001023.1_pt1 | contig 37412 bp, 26 predicted proteins | sample 1587721 | NCBI WGS metagenome assembly OIXA01 (sample SAMEA3888900, study PRJEB22519) | human gut metagenome | biome: human gut; feature: human-associated habitat; material: faeces | place: Denmark | collected 2013
TCAAATTCCTGTTCCATTATTGAATTCTATATCTAATAAACTTTGTTTTTCTTTTCTATATTTCTTTGTTTTGGGTTGCATATCCTTGGTTACCCATACGTTTGCTCCTACTACGCAGCCCTTTCCGATGGTGATGCGACCGAGGATTGTAGCATTGGCATAGACGATGACATCGTCTTCCAGGATAGGGTGACGAGGGATTCCCTTGATAGGGTTGCCGTCCTTATCGAGTGGAAAACTCTTGGCTCCGAGGGTTACACCCTGGTAGAGTTTCACGTTGTTGCCGATGATGCAGGTGGCTCCGATTACCACACCCGTTCCATGGTCTATGGTGAAGTGGTGACCGATGGTAGCTTCTGGATTGATATCGATACCGGTCTCTGAATGTGCCAGCTCCGTCATCATACGAGGGATGAGTGGCACACCGAGCAGGTGAAGAACATGAGCGATACGATAGTTGGTTATCGCCTTGATGACAGGATAGCAGGAGATGATTTCTCCGTGGCTCATTGCCGCAGGGTCTCCATTATAGGCAGCCTCCACGTCAGTGGCGAGAATTTTACGAAGTTTTGGAAACTCCATGATGGCTTTTGCTGCGATAACGCCAGCCTTGGCACGTTGATGCTGTAGATCAGCCTGTGTCTCAGTTTCGCAATCATTGGCGAAGCAGAGTCCGGCGAGAATCTGTTCTGCAAGCATCTCGTAGAGTTTCTCTACTCTTACTCCAATATGATATTTGATAGTGGAGATATTAACGGAAGAATTGCCGAAATATCCCGGAAAGAGGATGGAGCGAGACAGATTGATGATATCTTCGAGCGCCTTGCCCGAAGGAAGTGGATTTCCGTCTCTGTGCTGATGGAATAGACCTTTTAATGAATCGGCGCAAGAAAGCTCGTCGATGGTCTCTGTCAGCTGATGAGTTAATGTATCTTTACTCATTTTCTTCATGTATCAATAAAATTCGTGTGCAAAGATACGATTTATTTCTTGAATTGCAAAAAAATGACGGCTGTTTTTTTGCTTTTTTGTAGAATAATCGAAACAGAAAAAGCAGATTCACTAAAATACGGAATCTGCTTTTTCGGCTTCTATTCTGTGATACTGTCTAAAAAGAGCAGCAATCGGTTGGTGACATTTACTTCTGAAACTCCCGAATCGAAATCGAGGGATACCAGGTTCAGTTGAGGGAAACGCTCATGTAGCCGTTTTTCGATTCCCTTGGAAATCACGTGGTTAGCGATGCAGCCGAATGGCTGGAGCGAGATGATATTATTCACTCCGTCTCGGATATAACCCACGATGTCGGCAGGCAGGAGCCAGCCTTCTCCAAACTGTGCTGCCAGCGAAACCAATCCCTGCACATCCTTCGCATCATCATAAATATTGGTGAATGGACGGAAGTAGCGGAACTTGCTGGCTGCCTTGTTCACCTGGCGCAATCTTCTGCCTATCAATGCCTGATAAGCACCCTTGATGATGAAGTCTGGTACCTTGGTACAATTCAGTCGCATGTGCTTCTGTATCTCTACATTCACGAATTCCTGTAGGAAGAATGGAGCGAGTAGTGGTGGTACAACCTCGATGCCCTTAGAGATGATGTATCGCTCCAGGTACTGATGGGCAAAAGGATTGAACTTCAGGAAGATTTCTCCTACGATGCCCACTTTAGGTACATCCTTGTCTAGGGTCATCTGGTTGAATTCCTCTGCAGCCTGTTCCAGGAGCTTGATGAGACCTTTTGCTGAGTTTCGGGCGATAGGCTCGTCGATGAGGCGTATGTACTTATCCCGTAATTCCTTGGCTATTCCCTGTTTCCGTTCTCTTGCGATGCAGGCGTTGTACATCTCGTTAATCGCATCGCCATAGAAAATAGCGGTAACGATAATCTGGCTGTATTTTAGCCAAGGCACGTTGAAGCCATCCTGCTCATTATAGTCTTGCTTATCATCCGTAGAACCGGAAGCTTCGCCTGTCGAGGCTGTCACGCCTAGTGTGAGTAATGGTACATCCTGGAAACCGTTGGAAATCATCGCCCGTTTGATGAGGCCTGCATAGTTGGTTGCACGACATTGTCCACCCGTCTGACTCATTACTACTGCTGTGTTCTTGAGGTCGTATTTGCCAGATTTCAAGGCTTTGATGATGTCGCCCACGATGAGTGTTGCAGGATAGCAAACCTCATTGTTGGCGAATCTCAAGCCAATTTCAGCACTAGCTTCATCACTCATAGGCAAAACTTCTACATCATAACCTATCAGCTTCAGGATAGGAGGAATGATAGGAGTGAGATACTCAGTCATGAACGGAGCGAGAATCTTGCGATGCACATCCTGCTTGGTGAAAACCTTGGTCTGTTTGAGACTTTGAACTTTGAACTTTGAGCTTTGAACCTTATGATTACTTTTAACTTTAAGACTTTCTATCAGCGAGCGGACACGAAGCTTCAGCGAACCAATATTGCTGACATCATCTATCTTCAAGAGCGTGAAAGGCTTGTTGTGGCGCTTCATGATGTCACGAATCTCGTCCTGGATAAAGCTGTCCGGTCCGCAACCGAAGCTGGTCATCTGTACGAAATGTACATTGTCACCCTGTTCGGCTGCCCATTGCGCAGCCTTCATGATGCGGTTCATGTAAGCCCATTGCTTGACAAGATAAGTCTCTGGCTGGCTGTTGTATGCATCGTTGTTGTCTGATGAGCCTCTGGCGATGTCTTCGCTGATTACGTTGACTCCCAGGTTTGCAATCATCTCGCTCAACTTGTGCTGAACCAACGGGTCTGTATGATAAGGACGGCCAGCCAGGAGGATGGTAAGACGAGGCTTTTCCTCGTTCTGATTGAGAATCTCCCAAGCTTTCGTCTTGATTTCTGCTGAATAGGCAGTTTGCGCATAGAGCGCTTCTCTCAAGGCCTTTCGGGCAGTCTTTCTGTCTACTCCCAACTTCTTGAGATAATCCACGATTTGCTTTTCCAAAGCCTTGGATTGTGCAAAGTTGATGACTGGAGAATCTATCGGTTTCTTCAGATCAATTACCGATTTGATGACATCGCTATAGCCCGAAACCACAGGACAGTTGAAGCTGTTCAGCGTATTCTTCGGGTCGTCATTGTGTTCATATACTACGTATGGCATCAGGATGCGGTCTACCTCCGGGTTCTCATTAAGCTCTTTGAGATGACTGTGAGCCAACTTGGCAGGGAAGCAGATGTTGTCGCTCATAACTGTATTCAAGGCTCCTTCATACTGGCTGAAGGTTGAATCAGAAGAGAGAATGACATCGAAACCTGCTGCATGAAGCAGGGCATTCCAGAACGGGAAATCCTCATACATGTTGAGAATGCGGGGGATACCAACCTTGATGTGGCGTTTTGTGATATCAAAATGCTTAAATTCCTTACCGTCAAAGAGCAAGTGATATTTATATTCGTAAATATTCTTACCTTTTATCTCATTTGCACCCTTGTTGTTGAAAACCCGTTCACACTTGTTTCCCGAGTAAAACTTATTGCCACCAGCGAAGGTGTAGCGAGATACATAGCAATGGTTCTCACAGCCTTTACATTGCAACTGCCTGGTTTCGTAATGAGCCAGATTCAGAAGGTCGTCAATGCTCCGGGCATTCGTTTCTGTTGGGTAATCAGCTGCCGCATGGAGTGCACAGCCGTAGGCACCCATCAATTCCGGCATGTTGCTACGGGCCACTTCGGTATGAGTCAGCAATTCGAAAGCTCTTACCACAGCATCGTTTCTCATGGTACCACCCTGTACGACGATTTTTCCTCCAAGGTTCTCGTTACCATGGAGTTTCAGTACTTTATAAAGACAGTTCTTGATAACCGAATAAGAGATTCCGGCAGAAATATCAGCCACCGAAGCCCCCTCTCTGAGAACCTGCTTTACCTTGGAGTTCATGAAGACCGTACAGCGGGTACCCAGGTCGCAAGGAGCTTTAGACTGGCAGGCAAGTTTGGCGAAATCACCTACAGAATATCCCATGTTATTGGCAAAAGTCTGTATGAAGGTTCCGCAACCGGAAGAGCAGGCCTCGTTGAGTTCCATTCTAACTACAGCACCTTTTTCTACGAAGATAGCCTTCATGTCCTGTCCGCCAATATCAAGGATGAAACTGACGTCGGGCATGAGTGATGCAGCTGCCCGTTCGTGTGCCATGGTTTCGATAATGCCGCTGTCAAGTCCGAATGCAGCCTTAATCAGTTCCTCGCCATAGCCGGTAGAACAAGAGCCAACGATTTCCAGTTCAGCCCCTCTATGTTCTGCTTCCTGCTTCAGGGCGTTCAGACCATCGGCTACCGCCTTAATAGGGTTGCCTAGGTTCAGACGATAGTTTGTAAAGACAATATCGCCCTTGTCCTTTTGGGCAGATTTCGCATCTGTATCCGTATTGCTTCCCATTCTAACTGCCACAATCTTGGTTGTAGTGGAGCCGGAATCAATACCGATAACCACCTGCTGCTTACCTTTTGCCAGAGGATGGGTTTCGGTAGCGAATCTTGCTTTTGACTGGAGCCATTTATCGTGCTCCATTTCGTTTTTAAACAAAGGTTCCAAGCTACTGTTCCACTCAACCTTTATTTCCTGATGTAAGCGCTTTCTGAGTATGGAAAGCTGGATTCCGTCAGAATCAGAAGCATCTGTAGAATCTGCGGAATCCGTGGGAGAATTACGGTAGGCGCATCCCAGCGCAGGAATCAGATTGCTATTTTCTGATACGATGAAATCATTTTCTGACAGCTGCATATAGTCGCAGAATGCTTTGCGGAGTGCAGGGAGAAAGGTCAGCGGACCACCGCAAAGCAGGATAGGAGCCTCGAAGTCGATGCCGTGAGAAAGCGTCACCACAGTTTGTACTGCGATGCTATGAAAGATACTGGCTGCAATATCCTCTTCCGGAAGATTGCGTGCCATGAGATTCTGGATATCGGTCTTGGCGAAGACACCACAGCGGGCTGCCATCGGATAAACATGTTGGGCATTCATAGCCAACTGGCTCATCTTCTGATTGTCTACACCCATCAATACGCTCATCTGGTCGATAAACGCACCAGTACCTCCGGCACAGTTTCCATTCATGCGTAGCTCCATTCCCCCATTAGGCTTGAAGAAAACAACCTTGGCATCCTCTCCACCGATATCGATGAGAGCCTTTGCCTCAGGATGAGCCTTACGGGCATAAACCGATGCTGCCACTACTTCCTGAACAAACTCAGCCTGCAGCTGTTCTGCCGTAGCCATGCCCACGCTTCCCGTAACGCAGATATTTACCTTTGTATCGCCTATCAACTGGTTAATCTCATCGAAATAATGAGACACAAGTTCTTTGACACGAGCGTTGTGGCGTTCGTATTTTGAGTAAATCAAGTTTTTCTTGCCATCGATAACGGCAACTTTGGCTGTTGTAGAGCCAACATCTAGTCCGATACTATATTTTGCTTTCTCCATTTCTCTTCTTTCTTTCAGCCTGCAAAATTACAAAAATCTTTCAAGAAAACCAAAAGACAGCTATGATTTTTGCTAATAATCCCATGACTTTTTCAAAGAACAAAGAATGGGCATTCACACCTTTTTCATATCTCTGAACGCACTCCATGCTATCGGAATAGCTACTGCAAAGGAGCAGAAGTCTGCCCATGCCTGACACATTTCTACCCCCAGCAAACCGAAGAAATGGGGTAGGATAAAGATGAGCGGAATGAAGAACAAACCGCTTCTTGCTCCAGCTACGATATTGGCACGGATAGGCTTGCGGATGGTCTGCATCAGCATATTGGTAAGTACGATGGTGGCAACCAGAGGAAAACTGATAACCTGCCATTTCAAAGCCATGGAACCAACCTCTATTACCTTGGCATCATCACGGAAGAGTTCGATGATAGGCTCTGAGAAAATGAAGCCAATTACGGCACAGATAGCCAGGAATATGGTGCCACACTTGATGCAGTAATAAAAAGCTTCCTTGACGCGGGCATATAGTCTGGCTCCATAGCAGAAACCACAGAGAGGCTGGAATCCTTGACCCAATCCGATTACCACAGCATAGGTAAAGAAAGAGATGCGGGTGACGATGCTCATGCCGGCAATGGCAGCATCTCCGTAAGCTCCCGCTGCCACATTCAATACCAAGGTGGCGATACTTCCCAAGCCTTGTCTTGACAGGGAAGGGGTTCCGCCAAAGATGATTTCCTTGGCATAAGCCTTGCTAGGGGTGAAGTAGCGAAGGTGGATTCGGATGTTCTGCCCCTTGTGCGTCATCCAGAAGAGGATGGTGCAACCGAAACATTGGCTGATGAGAGTGGCGATGGCTGCACCCGTAATGCCCAGCTCGAAGTAGAGAATGAGCAATGGGGCGAGAATCAGATTCAGCAATACGCCTGACATGATGCCTTTCATCGCATACATCGTGTTACCTTGGAAACGCATCATGTTGTTGAGAGTGAGCGAAGTGGTCATGAAAGGAGCCCCTAACAGGATAATGCCCAGATAACGCTCTGTATAGGGAAGAATGGTGGGAGTAGAGCCCAAGGTAAGGCAGAGTGGGGTAAGAAACAGCTGTCCCAGTATTGCGATGACCAAACCTGTGAGAAAGCTCAATACAAAGCCTGTTGTCGCCATCTTTCTGGCGTTCTCCTCCTCTTTGGCGCCCAACTTACGAGAGATATAATTGCCAGCTCCATGACCATAGAAGAAGCCAACAGCCTGTATTACCGCCATCATGGCAAACGATATTCCCACAGCCGCTACGCTCTGGGTATTGATGCTTCCCACGAAATAGGTGTCGGCGAGATTGTACATACTTGTAGACAGCATGCTGATGATGGTAGGAATCGCCATCGTGAAAACAACCTTGTGCACAGGAGCTTCGGTCAGGAATGTATAATTATCTCTTGTTTTCTTCATTGTGAAAAATCTGTTTTCTTCTTTTTTTGACCATGCAAAGGTACTATTTTATTTTCGATTATCGCCCAATAATGGGATTTATGTGAACTTTTTTAATAAAAATGCACTAAAAACTTGCCTCTGTCAAAAATATGTAGTACTTTTGCAGACGTTTTGTAGTTCTCTATCTTCTTGTAATACAAGATGTACGGACTGAATAGCTATATAAAACGGACTAATTATACTGATCAGAATTTGATTATAATCGAGTAAAAACTGTAATGAGCAATATAAGAATAATACCAGTAACAACCCGAAAGGGATTGCGTGCCTTCGTAAACTTCTATTATGAACTGTATAAGGGCAATAAATTTGCTGTTCCCTTCTTGCGCTTTGATGAAATGAATACGTTGAGTAAGCGCAAGAATCCTGCCTTCGAATTCTGCGAGGCGCAGTATTTTCTGGCTGTAGATGGTGAGGCGCGTATCGTGGGTCGTGTTGCTGCCATCATCAATCGCCGTGCCAATGAACAATGGAATAAGAAGCAGGTAAGATTCGGATGGTTTGATTTTGTGGATGATTTAGAGGTGTCGCAGGCTTTATTAAATGCTGTTGAGGCTTGGGGACGCACAAAGGGAATGACTGAGTGCGTAGGACCGCTTGGCTTTACGGATATGGACCGTGAAGGATTGCTCATCGAGGGATTCCATCATAAATCTACCATGTATATCAATTATAATTATCCTTATTATAAGAACCACATGGAAGCCATGTCGTTCTATGAGAAGGATAATGACTGGCTGGAATATCGCATCAAGGTGCCTGAGGAAACCCCGGCCAAGTTTGCCAGAACTGCAGAGATGATAGAGAAAAGATACAATCTGCATGTGCATAAGTTTACTTCCCGAGAGTTGGTTAAGGGTGGTATGGGACAAGCGGTGTTTCATATCGTAAACGAAACCTATAAAGACCTTTATGATTTCCAGCAACTCACGGACAGGCAGATAGATAAGTATGTAAATGATTATATCAAGAAGGCTGATTTGAATCTGGTTACGGGTGTTGTTGATGGTAATGATGGCAATAGATTAATAGGTTTTGGCGTATCTTTCCCTTCTTTTACCGATGCTTTGCAGAAGATAGGGAATGGCAAACTGTTGCCTTGGGGATGGTTGAAAATTCTGAAAGTACTGAAGTTTCATGCCACAGATACGGTAGATTTACTCCTGATAGGTGTATTGCCTGAGTATCGTGCCAAGGGAGCCAATGCCTTGATCTTTGCCGATCTTATCGAGCAATATCACCGTTATGGATTTAAATGGGCTGAGGCTATGCCACAGATGGAAAGCAACAAAGGTGTACAGAGCCAATGGCAATATCTGGAAAGCGAACAGCATCGTCGTCGCAGATGTTACCGTAAGGTGATGGTTAGATAAGATAAAACAATATGGAAAATGCAATTTTAAGATAAAAAAGCGCCTGGCTTAGATAATTGATTCTGAGTCAGGCGCTTTGTTTTATTTCCTAATACCGTATATTCTTTCTTTCTCCCAGAAAGCCCTTCAAGCCTCCCAGTTCCATCAGAATTACACCAATAAGGGTGGTGAGGATGCCCAAGATGACATCGATGATGTAATGATGGCCGGAATAAACGGCTGTCCACCAGATTCCTAAGCAGATGAAAGCGAATAGGGCTATCGTGTACCAACGCTTATGGCTCATTACGGCATAGATGGTAGTGAGGAACATGTAGGCTGCGTGCAAGCTGGGAACGGCAGCAAATACATTGGCATTCTTGCCGTACAGTCCATGAAAGATGGAAAGTCCCGTCATTTCATCAAATCTTCCTAAACCTGCCACATTACCCGGGGTGTGGAGAACCGGCTCGAAACCATAGTTCATCGCATACCAAGGTGGAGCTGCAGGGTAGATATAATAGCCGATAAAGCCAATGATGTTGACCAGAAGAAAAGCCCATGAGAATCGTCTGAACCAGGAATACTGCTTCTTGATGTAGAGATAAATGGCGAAGGCGATAGGTACCGGTACCCAGCACAGGTAGAAGATACCAGCCATGAAATCGGCTGCTCCGCAGTTGTGAACCTTGAAGTATTCGCCTGGTATCATGAGTTGTGTATGGTCGGCTACAGCCTGCAGTTCAGCAGCTGTGGTGGCTGCTATTCCAAAGAGATATTTCTCTGCTTCATACAGATGAACTACATCGATGGGGTTTACCTTATAGTTCGGGTAAAGGCGCATCGAATCGTAGATGATTCCGAAGAGGAACCAAGGCAGGAAGTAGATGGCAAAGTTGCGGGTCTTCTTCCAAGCCATCAGCACGACCAATAGAATGATTAAATATATGCTAAACACTTTCTCTTATTTTTTTTTCATTACTCGATAGCAATGTGCGATACGCCAGAATGCTGTGATGTTGGCAAGAATGGCGATGAGAATCATGCCGCTCGCCAACCACCATAAATCTCCGGTAATGCCAGTAACGATTGCAGATACGGCAGTAACGACTACTCGCTCCGGGCGTTGCATGAATCCTACCTTGCACTCGATGTCAAGGCCTTCAGCACGGGCACGAACGTAGCTTACCATCACGGAACCCGTCATGGCAGCAAAAGTCATTACGCCCATCCAGAACCATTCGCCCTTGTCGGTAAGGAGGAAGACCAGGCAGATGCCGAAGAGACTGACCAGCTCGCTGTAACGGTCGAGCGTAGAATCCCAAAGTGCACCAAAGAGGCTGCTCTTGCCGCTCATACGGGCCAGTCTTCCATCCATCATATCGAAGAGACCAGAGGCAAGAATGATAAATCCACCCCATCCGATGAGAGTCATACTGTCGGCATAAGTATAGTCGCTAGTGCCGGCAGTCATCAGGGTAGGGTCGCTGTTGACTCCGCCCATTCCCTGAATCCACGCAGCGTCAATAAAGAAGCAGGTAGCAAAAATATTGCCGATAAAACCTACCAGCGTCACGATGTTTGGCGTGATTCCAATCTTTATCATCGCCTTGATGAGCGGATTGATCATCACGTAGATTACTTTTTGTAAGAAATCTCTGTAATTCATTTGTTTATTGTCATTTGTAATTTCCTAATATTCTTTTTTCCTTCTTATTGGAGGTCTTCAGGATTCCTTCCTTCAGGAACCTCTTCTTCGTCCTTTTTCTTAAACACGAATTTCCTCTGTCCGGGATAATTCACCAGCACAGCTACAAGAAATGAAACCACACATTTTGGAATCATGTAGTGGATATTGACGTGTTCATGCAGGTTGATGGCTTCTGTCAAGGCGATGGTACCGCCCGAATTGAGTGTCCAGCTCAAGGCCCAGATGATGAAATATCGCCATGCCACGCTCTTCTTCTTGCGCTTGGAGTCGCCGAATACGTAGCGGTAGTTGAGGGTGCAGTTGGTGATTCCGCCACTCATGACGCCCAGGGCATTGGCTAGTCCGTAGTATATTCCGATGATGTCGGAGAGGAAGAAAGCCAGTCCGAAGTCTACTATCGAGGCTATTGATGCTGTCAGCTCAGCCTTTCCGAAGGTTACCAGTTCCTGCTTTATCTTACCCATAAAAATATGATTTTTGCAATCAGCATGACGACGGCTGCATAGAATCCACCCAGCAGGTCGTCTGCCATGACATAGAAGGCTCCCTCTTTGCGGTCTAGCCACTTGATGCCAAGCGGCTTCACCATGTCGAAGAAGCGGAAGAGAACCAAGGCAACCAAAGCCCACCACCAGGCATCCTTGGGTGCTCCTGTGGTAGTAAATGGCGTAATTAGGGACAGCGGAATCCATACGCCAGCCATCTCGTCGATTACAACTCGGCTTGGGTCTTCTCCCCAATAAGGCTGTAGTCGGGCTGTAGCCCAGGTTCCTAACAGGGTAGAGAGGATGACCAGGAAGAAGGTGATGCTTTGCAGCGTTTCTCCGTTGAAGCCACCGAGGTAAGCCATCAATGCCCAAATAAGGGTGGCCAAGACTGAGCCAGCCGTGCCTGGTCCCCAAGGCCAGAAGCCGCTTCCGAAGCCTGTTCCGATGATGACGGGAAGCAGCGGAGGGGGTTCATTGGTTAGATTTCCTTTATTGTTCATTTTTGCCTAATTTCTATTCGTTTTGCTTGATTGTTTGTAATTCGGTTGCAAAATTACGCTAAAAAACTAAAATATCCAAATAGTTTTCGATTATTTTCAGAATAATATGTATATCTTTGCATCCGAATTCGGAAAAAAGCCAAAAATGAAGCCCAAAAGAGCTTAAATATGGCTTATTATATAAATAAGGTATTATTAGAAAGAGGTTAATGAAGGATATGAATTTTAAAAGATCATTCTTGTTGTTTTTTACATTGATGGTCTGTGCGCTTGAGATGGCTGCACAGCAAAAAATCAGCGGTCGCGTCATCGACGAGGATGGCTTTGCCGTGCCTTATGCTAGCGTGCAATATAAGGGACACAAGATTGCCGTTTCAAGTGATGGAGAGGGTAAGTTTACCATCGAGAAGCATCCCGAATGGGTGCTTACCGTGAGTGCCCTCAGCTATAAGTCACAGACTGTGAAGATTAGCGAAAAGCTCAATTTTCTGGAAGTGAAATTGAAAGATGATAGCCGCCGGCTCAACGAGGTGGTGGTGAAATCGAAGAAAGGTAAGTACAAAAGAAAGGAAAATCCTGCCGTAGAGCTGATGCGACGTGTGATTGCTGCCAAGAAGAAGAGCAATCTGTCCAATCATGATTATTATCAGTTTGATAAATATCAGAAGTTAACCTTGGCGCTCAACGATTTGACCAAGGAACAGTTGGAGGGCAAGTTCTTCAGCAAGCGTCAGTATCTGCTGGACCAGGTGGAGAAATCGCCTTATAATGATAAGCTGACCTTGCCTGTGCAGATCAACGAGACGGTTTCGCAGCATATCTACCGCAAGGATCCAAAGAGCGAGAAAGATATTATCAAGGGTCAGCAGAGTAATGGTATCGGTCAGGTGATTCAGACGGGTGAAATCATCAATACCGTTCTCAAGGATGTATTTACCGATGTCGATATCTACGATGATTATGTGCGCCTCCTGCAATATCCGTTCCCTTCTCCTATCGGTAGAACAGCTATTTCCTTCTACCATTATTATATAGAGGATACGGTTTATGTAGAGCGCGATCTCTGCTATCATCTGCAGTTTATTCCTGCCAACAGTCAGGACTTCGGATTCCGTGGAGAGCTCTATGTGCTTGCTGACAGCACCCTGCATGTAAAGAAATGTAATCTTTACATGCCTCACAATAGTGATGTAAACTGGGTGAAGGATATGAAGATAGAGCAGGAATTTACGAAGCTCGATAATGGCGAGTGGGTTTTGACCAAGGACGATATGGTGGCAGAAATGCACATCAATAATCTGTTGCAGGACCTGCTGGTGGTAAGAAATACGCGACTCTCCGACTATGCCTTTGATGAACTGCCGAAGCAGCTGTTCAAGGGCAAGGCGAAGATAAGGCACGATATGGACGCCATGAACCGTGATGAGGCTTACTGGAATAAATACCGACAGGTAGGCCTTACGAAGAGCGAATCGTCGATGGATAGTTTCATTCATCGTATGGAGAATTCCAAGGGCTTCAAATACATTATCCTGGGTGTGCGAGCCCTGATGGAGAACTATGTTGAGGTGGCTCATGCCAAGAAGACCGAGGAGAATAAGGAAAACAGAAGTTATTTCGACTTGGGACCTATCAATACGTTCCTTTCCAACAACTTCGTGGATGGAATCCGATTGCGTCTGGCTGGTCGTACGATGGCTGCGCTCAATCCTCATTTCTTCTGGAATGGTTACGGAGCCTATGGTCTGAAGAGTCATGAATGGTATTATGGCCATGTGCTGACCTATTCTTTCAACAAGAAGAAAAACAGTCCGTTCGAGTTCCCTATGCGCAACCTGACCTTCGAGATGGGACATGATATTACTTCTCCATCTGATGACAACCTGTTGCACAACAAGGACAACTTCTTCATGACCCTTCGTGCCACGACTCAGGATCAGATGTATCTCTACCAGCGCCAGAAGCTGGGCTTTGTCTACGAGACCGATTGGGGCTTCCGCTTCGATACGAATATACGTTGGCAGAGCAACCGTACCGTGGGCAACCTGCGTTATTATAAGGTGAACACGGGCGAAGAAGTAAAGAAAATCCGTACCACGGAGGTTTCGGCAGGACTCAATTACAATCCTGGTGTTACCTATGTGAATACCAAGCAGCAGCGCTTGCCTATCAATCTGGATAGTCCTGAGCTCAGCTTGCGCCATACGACGGGTCTCGATGGCTTTATGGGTGGACAGTATAAGAGCAACATCACCAGCCTGGGTATTTACAAGCGCCAATGGTTGGGAAGCTTCGGATACATCGATTTCAATATTGTGGGTAAGATACAATGGAACAAGGTGCCATTCAGCATGCTTATCCAGCCACCTGTCAACCTCTCTATCTTTGAACAGGAGGCCACTATCAGTATGATGAAAGACTGGGAATTCCTGAGCGACCGTCAGGTGTTCTGGTCTGTAGCCTGGGATATGAACGGCAAGCTGCTCAATCGTATTCCGCTCATCAAGAAACTCAAGTGGCGTGAATATATTGCAGCCAAGGGAGTCTGGGGACAACTTACGGATAAGAACAATCCGCTGAAGAATCCGAACGATGATGTTCTCTTCAAGTTCCCAAACAACTCTTACACCTTTGGTGATACTCCATATTGGGAATTGGTGGCTGGCGTGCACAACATCTTCAAGTTCTTCGGAATTGACTATGTGCGCCGTATCAATTACCTGAATCATCCTAATGTAGACAAGTGGGGCATCCGCATGGGATTCCTCATGACGTTCTAATCAATTTCTGATGGTCTGGAAGCGGACCATCAGAAATCATATTTGTCATCAACAACATAAAATAAGATAGGAGATAGAATCATGAAACTTTTGCTAGCAGACAGACAGGACATCACGCGAGCAGGACTCAGCTACGTGATAGAGAAAATGGAAGGGCTGGAAAGCAAGTATGTGGAAGACAAGGCTGAGCTGATGCTTGCGCTCAAAGATAACGAAGATACGGTCGTGATACTCGACTATACGAACTTCGACATCAACGATGCAGCAGAGCTGCTCATCCTGAACCAACGTTTTCCTTATACCCGATGGCTCTTGTTTAGTGAAGACTTGAGTACCGACTTCGTGAAGGTACTCGTGGCTAGCAGTAGTATGTTCAGTATTCTCCTGAAGGAGAGCCCGCTGATGGAAATCAAGGAGGCTATCCGCTTCTGTGTAGCCAGCAACCGTTTCATCTGCCAGCGCATGATGGAAGTATTGCTCGCTCCTAAGAAAGAAACAGAAGAAAAGGTAAATCTTACCAAGACTGAGACTGAGATTCTGAAAGATATTGCATTAGGAATGACTACGAAGGAAATAGCCGAAAAGCGTTTCTCCAGTTTCCATACCGTGAACACCCATCGTAAGAATATCTTCAGAAAGCTGGGCGTCAATAATGTTCATGAGGCTACAAAATATGCTTTAAGAGCGGGCTTGGTAGATTCTGCAGAATATTATATTTAACTTCTGAACTTGCGAAACTTGAATACGATATTTGAGGATATGGTAAAAAAATAAGGTTTCAGATTGTCTCCCGACAGTCTGAAACCTTTTGTTTCTAACTAACTTATTATCAACTATTCATTACTTACTGGCTGCAAAATTACAAGTTTTTATAGAAAAAAAAGTATTTACTCTAGAAAAAACACACGTAAACGTTTGCAAATTCGAATAAAAACTGTATCTTTGCACGTAAAAGTGCAATAATGCATCTTCTAATCTAACTTATTAGTAAATGAAGCAACGTAGAACATCACTAAAAGATCTCGCAGACAAGTTGGGAGTGAGCATCGCTACCGTGTCTCGAGCTTTACGAAATAGCCATGAGGTGGGAGAGGAAATGACTCAGAAAGTCAAGACCTTGGCAAAGGAACTCAACTATCGGCCTAACCCATTTGCACAGAGTCTTCGGAAGGAAGCTCCAAGGGTGATAGGCGTCATCGTTCCTAATCTGGTTACCCACTATTATGCTGCCGTGCTGGATGGCATAGAAGATTATGCCTCAAAGTGTGGCTATTCGGTTATTAGTGCCAATAGTCATGAGAACCATGAGCGCGAAGCGAAGGCTCTTGACAATTTTCTCGATATGCATGTGGAAGGTATTATTGCTTGCCTTGCACAAGATACTACCGACTATTCTCATTTCGAGCAGCTCCACAAGATGGGAGTTCCTTTGGTGTTTTTTGCCCGTTGCTGCCTGGAAGAAAAGTTCTCTCAGGTTGTGGGTAATGGTGATGTGGCGGCTCAGAAGGCTACTCAGCACATGATTGAGACAGGCTCCCGCCGTATTGCCTTCATTGGCGGTCCTAATCATCTCGATATGGTTCGCCGTCGCAAGCATGGCTATCTGGAAGCGCTCAGGGAGAACCGTATTCCTATCGACCGCGATCTGGTAGTCTGTGACAAGATAGATTTCGATGTAGCTCGTAATGCTACACTTCGACTTCTGGAGAGTGAGAATCGCCCGGATGCTATTCTTGCTTTCAACGATATCATTACCTATGCTGCCTTTGATGCCATCAAGGCTAAGGGCTTGCGCATTCCTGAAGATGTTGCCATTATCGGCTTCACGGATGGAGATACGGCAGCCTTCGTTACTCCACGCCTTTCTGCCATCATGGATAAGGCGCACGAACAGGGTACCAAGGCTTGCGAATTGCTCATGCGCAGCATCAATGGGGATGAGCAAATTTACAAGGAAGTTGTGCCGATGATTCTGAAAATCAGAGAAAGCTCTGAGAAGCAGGGTTAAAGGAACTTTTCCCTAGAACTGGAAGACCACTTTGAAGACTGATGAACCTCGATGGAAAGCGATGATAAAGATAAAAACGACAAACTATAAATATAAACCTTGAATGAGCATGTTTAAAAACTTGAATTTGCTAAGGCGGGCCCTCATGATTCTCGGATTTGTGCTGCTTCTGCAGCCTCTCCAGATGAGTGCGGCTTTGCAAAACATCGAGTTCTCCAGTTTGAATAACCGTGACGGACTCAGTAATAGCCAGGTGAATGCTATCTTGAAAGATAAGACAGGTTACGTCTGGTTTGGTACTCAGTCGGGACTCAATCGATTTGATGGATTCCGAATGAAGACCTTCTTGTATAGTGCCACAAACCAGAATTCATTGGCCAACAATTACGTAGATGATTTACAGGAGGACAATGAAGGAAAAATCTGGGTGCATACTTCTGTGGGTTATTGTGTCTATGACCCTACTACCGAGCAGTTCGACCGCAAGCCGGAAGTATGGTTGAAGACCATCAACGTAGAGGGTGCACCACAGAGAGTATTGGTGGATTCACAGAAGAATATGTGGATTCAGGTGTGGGGAAAGGGTCTTTATTATTATAATGTAAAGAACGAAACCACATACCTGTTCAAATATGCGAAGAAGCCTAAGAGCGGTTGTATCCTGGATGGCGACTTTAGCAACCTGAAGGATGTAGACGGCAAGCTGCTGGTTACTTATGGCGACGGAAAGCTGTGCCTGCTGGATGGCGACAAACAGAGCGTGCTCTGGTATAATACCTTCCTGAAAGACCATCGTCTTTGTGGAGATAATGGCGCTTACAGTTATGTAGAGAACAATCATACTTTCTGGGTTTCTACAGCAACAGAATCTTATGTCTTCAATTCTTTTAACAGACAATGGCTTACTGCCCGTTCTTATCTTGCACAGAGAGGAATTCTTGTCCCGGTAAAAGACCGTATCGTCATGCGCGACCTTCAGGTAGACCCAAATGGTGCCTTGTGGGTTGCTACCGATCATCATGGACTTTTCTATATTGATTTCAAGTCAAAGACTTTTCACCAGTATGTGCATAGTAATGCCCGGGGAAGTATTGTAGACAATTCTTTACAGAAGGTTTATATTGACAATTTCGGAGCCGTATGGGTGGGCAGCTATAAGAATGGTGTGGCTTATTATTCACCATCTTCCAGCAAGTTCAATACCATTCCGCTCGGCGATGTCTGTACCATTACGCAGGATTTGGCAGGAAATCTGTGGTGTGGAACCAACGATATGGGAATCGTGGGTTATAATCCTGTAACCGGACAGACCTGGCATTTCGGTAAGGCTCAGACCGGTCTTGGCTCGGATGTCGTGGTGAGTAGCGTGACCATGAAGGATGGAACCATGTATTTCGGAACCTTCAACGGCGGCTTTACCCAGTTCAAGAATGGCAGGTGGAAGACTTTCAATATTTCCAATAGCGGATTGGCTAATAATAGCGTCTGGTGCTTCCAGGAAGACCCTCAGCATCGTCTGCTTATCGGTACTTTGGGAAGTGGTGTGCAGATTTTTGATCCTGTCACAGAGAAATTCTCTACCTTCAATATTGCCAATTCGGGAATAACGAGCAATTTCATCAATTCCATTTTCCTGCTCAATAATCATGAGGCTCTGATAGGTCATTCCCAGTATATTTCTGTCTTTGATCTTCATAGTAGGAAGATGACTAACATCAATAGTACCAAGGACGGAACTCCTTTCGGGAGTCCTTCTATCAATTATGCGATGAAGGATAGCCGTGGCATCTTGTGGATGGCTTCGCCTGGAGGTATTTCGATGTATGACAGCAGCAACGGACAGTATGAATCCATCAACGAACTGAATGGAACCACAGGAGCTGTGGGCTGTGCGGTTGTTGAGGACAAGCAGCATAATATCTGGCTGGTTTCCGAGTTTATCGTCACCCGTGTAACCTTGACCAAGGATGCTCAGGGCAAGTGGAATCTTACCATGATCAGTTTCAATTCGCTGGATGGATTGCAGAGCCGTCAGTTTAATATCCGTTCTGCCTATCTGATGCGAAACGGAGCGATTGCCGTGGGCGGTCAGGACGGTATCAACATCATCCGGCCTAGAACCATCCGCACAAGCAGGCAGCAGGCTCATGTGCTCTTCAGCGGATTTGTTCTCTTTGACCATCCTCTTACTGCGGGCGAAAAGTTCGAGGGCAGAGTGCCACTCAAATTATCGCTCGACAGCAATCCGGAACTAGACTTGAGTTATAAGGACAAGGCGTTTACCATCCAGCTGGCTTCCAATCAGGTGTCGCTTCCGGCACGTTGCCGTTTCCTTTATCGCATGAAGGGATTGAATGATAAGTGGATGATGACTCCTGACGGAAGATCGGAAGTTACATTTACCAATCTCCTTTCAGGCAACTATGTGCTCGAAGTGAAGGTGGTGAATGGAGACGGAACCGTGAGCGAAGAGGTGAGCCGGCTGAAGGTTCATATCCATCCGCCGTTTTATCTCTCTACCTGGGCCATCATTATTTATCTGCTCCTCGTTGTGGCTGCGTTCTGGTACTATCGCCGCCGCATGATAGAGAAGCAGAGAGTGAAGTATGAAATCCAGATCAGGGAAGACAGCATCAAGAAGGCCCGTGAGATGAACGAGTTGAAGCTCAACTTCTTTACCAATGTGAGCCACGAGCTTCGAACTCCGCTCACCCTGATTATCTCGCCTCTTGTTACCATGATTCGGGATGAGGGTGACCCAGAGAAGCGCAGAAAGCTCGAGCTGATTCATCGTAATGCAACCCGACTGCTGAATCTGGTCAACCAGATTCTGGATTTCCGCAAGTTCGACCAGAACAAGGAGAAGCTGTCTCTTGCCCGTATGGACATCGTGAGCTTCGTGGACAATATCTGCAATTCGTTCAGAATCCTGGCTAATAATAAGGTGAATCTGTCTTTCGAGTCGTATACTTCCAAGCTGATCATGACCTTTGATGCAGACAAGGTGGGCAAGATTGTCAATAATCTCCTCAGTAACGCCTACAAGTTCACTCCAGACGGAGGATCTATTACGGTTAGACTTTCCGTAGCCTTGGGCGTAGAGGTAAAAGACCATACCCACGACATGTTGCGCATCAGCGTAGCCGATAACGGCAAGGGAATCAGCGATGAGGAGAAGAAGCACGTCTTCGAGCGTTTCTATCAGGTGAACGGCACGGAAATGCAGCCTGCCGGTGGAAGCGGAATCGGCCTCAACCTGGTGAAGAAGTTTACAGAACTTCACGGAGGTCAGGTAGAAGTAAGAGACAACGATGGCGGCGGTTCAGTCTTTATCGTAGACTTGCCGATGGATGATGGCGGAGCTGCCAAGACCAACGCCCATCTGGAATCCATGCGTGTGGCTCCAGTCATCGCTACCGTTCATAAGGCAGAAGATACGATGGAAGAAACGGTAGAGGAGGGAGGCTCTTCTGATGCGCTCTATGGCGTTCATCGTTCATCGCTAACCGCCAAGCCTGCCCGCAAGAACTATGTGGCTAAGGTGCTTCTGGTAGATGATAGCGATGACTTCCGCGAGTTTATGCGTGATGTGCTTACCGACTATCAGGTCATCGAGGCCGTGAACGGTAAGGATGCCTGGCAGAAGATTATCGAGGTTCGCCCGGACGTCATCCTCTCCGACGTGATGATGCCTGTGATGGACGGAATCGAGCTCTGCCGCATGGTGAAGAGCAACGAGGAGACGGCTTCCATTCCGTTTGTGATGCTGACTGCGCGTCTGGCTACCGACCATCAGGTAGAGGGATTGGAGAGTGGAGCAGACGATTACATCATCAAGCCGTTCAATATCGATATGCTCAATCTGCGCATCCGCAATCTCTTGGGTTGGGCACGTCGTTCTGCCCGTCGTTCTTTCCTTGATAAGAATAAGGAAGAGAAGAAGGATTCAAGCCAGCCTAAGGAGAGAGTGATTCCTAAGGGAGAACTGGGCGACTTTGAAATGACAGCCAGCGACCGCAAGTTCCTGGCAGATGTGGATAAATACATCAAGGACATGATGGGCAATCCGGATACTTCGGTAGAGTCGATGAGTGCTCATCTTTGCATGTCGCGCGTCCAGCTCTACAAGCGTATGGTTTCGCTCACGGGTACCACTCCTTCAGAGTATCTGCGTGCCAAGCGCATCAAGCGGGCTGAAGAGCTGATTCATAGCGACGAGCTGAACATCAGCGAAATCGCTTATACGGTAGGTTTCAACAATCCTCGCTATTTCACCAAATACTTTCAGGAGGCTTATGGACTGACGCCTTCCCAGTATAAGAAGAAATTGAATGGCGAGAGTATCTAATCATAGGAATCCATAGGAATCTCTTGATTTCTTGTTAACGAAAAGGGTATAAAATGTGGTAATTAACATTTTATACCCTATTTTGTTACATTTCCACGTATTATTATCACTAAAAAAAAGTAATTTTGCAGGCAGATATTCAATCTAATAATCATAAGTTTAAAAAACTTGTATAAACAATTTAGTATGAAGCTAACTAAGACGTTATTGATTTCAGCCGTTTTGCTGATGAGCGCTTCTGGGCTCCAGGCAGCAGGCTTTATTCAGAAAGGTAACTATCTTACCGTTCAATTGAAACAGCACCAGAATTTTGGTCCTAGTCAGATTCGCCTCCAGGTGGTGAGCGATAAGATTATCCGTGTGCAGGCTACTGCCGAGCAGGGATTCCGCGACAAGCAGAGTCTCATCATCGTGCCTCAGAAAGGCAAGGCTAATTATAAGGTAGAGGAACAGGGCGAACAGCTCATCATTACCACAGCCGCCATGCGCGCCGTGTTGAATGAGGCTACCGGTCAGATTACATTCTATGATTTGAAGGATCATGTGCTCCTCAACGAGGTGGCTCAGGGTGGTAAGACTTTCAAGCCTTTTACCGTTCCTGACCGTGAGATTGGCGTAGACATCGCCAAGGTTCCTGAATCTCAGAAGCACGGATGGTCATGGAGAGCCCTCTTCGATTCTCCAGACAACGAGGCTTTCTATGGGCTCGGTCAGCATCAGAGCGAGGAACTCAACATGAAGGGCAAGAACGAAGACCTCTTCCAGTATAATACGAAGGTGAGTGTGCCTTTCGTCATTTCCAACAAGAACTACGGTATTCTCTGGGATTCCTATTCTTATTGCCGTTGGGGTAATCCGGAAGATTATCTCCAGCTCAACCGTGCCTTCAAGCTTTACGACAAGGACGGAAAGGAAGGTCAGCTTACCGGTACTTACGTGGACAAGAACGGACAGAAGATTGTTCGAGGCGAAGACAGCATCTACTTTGAATATGCGATGCCTGAGACTTCTGAAATCTGCAACAAGACCGACAAGGGCGGTATCCAGAACCTGCCAAAGGGCTTTGCCCTGAATGGTTCCAAGGTGGTTTACGAGGGTTATGTAGAGGCTCCAACCAACAGTTTCTACCAGTTTATCCTCTACTATGCCGGCTACATGAAGATTTATATCGACGGCAAGCTGGTTGTGCCTGAGCGCTGGCGTACAGCCTGGAATCCTAATTCCTTCAAGTTTGAAACTCCAATCAGGAAGGGCGTAAAGACTCCTATCCGCATCGAGTGGCAGCCGGATGGCGACGTTTCCTACTGCGGTCTTCGCGTAGCTGCTCCTCGTTCTGAGGCTGAGAAGAACCAGCTGAGCATCTGGAGCGAAATGTCTCCTGACATGGATTACTACTTCATTGCCGGTCAGAACCTCGACGAGGTGATTTCGGGCTACCGTACGCTTACCGGCAAGGCTTCGCTCTATCCTAAGTGGACCCTCGGTTTCTGGCAGAGCCGTGAGCGCTATAAGAGCAGCAAGGACATCGAGGAGAACCTCAAGAAGTTCCGCGACCTGAAAATTCCTGTAGACAATATCGTTCAGGACTGGAACTACTGGAAGCTCGATTCATGGGGAAGCCATGAGTTTGAGGCTGCCCGTTATCCTAATCCGCAGGCGATGCTCGATAGCGTGCATGCCATGAACGGAAGATTCATGATTTCCGTATGGCCTAAGTTCTACGATACCGTCAAGAACTATAAGGAGATTGATGCGAAGGGCTGGATGTATCATCAGGCTATCAAGGACGATATTCATGACTGGCTCGGCTTCCGCGGCTCTTTCTATGATGCTTATGATGCTGGTGCACGAAAGATGTTCTGGCGCCAGATGGACGAGAATCTCTATACCAAGTATAAGTTCGGAATCGACGCATGGTGGATGGATGCATCAGAACCAAACGTTCGCGACTGTACTCCGATGTGGTACCGCAAGGCCCTTTCCGGTCCTACAGCCCTCGGAACATCAACCGAATATTTCAACGCTTACAGCATCGTGAATGCTGACGCCATCTATCATGGCCAGCGTAGCGTGAATCCTAACCAGCGTGTCTTCCTTCTTACCCGTTCGGGCTTTGCAGGCGAGCAGCGCTACAGCACGGCTACCTGGTCGGGCGATATTGCTACCCGTTGGGAGGACATGCGCGCTCAGATGACTGCCGGCTTGAACTATTCTATGGCGGGTCTGCCTTTCTGGGGAATGGACCAGGGTGGTTTCTGCGTAGAGAACCGCTACGTGGCTGCCCAGCAGGAGTTCGACAAGACCGGTAAGGAGAATGCCGACTTGAAGGAGTGGCGTGAGTTGCAGGCTCGCTGGAACCAGTTCGGCTGCTTCGTTCCGCTCTATCGTGCTCATGGCCAGTGTCCATTGCGTGAGGTCTGGAATATTGCGCCAGCCAATCATCCGGCTTACAAGACCATCGTGGCTTACGACAAGCTCCGTTACCGTCTGATGCCTTACCTCTACAGTATGGCGGGTATGGTTCATTTCAAGGATTACACCATGATGCGTGGATTGGTGATGGACTTCAACGGCGATGATAATGTTTACGACATCAAGGACCAGTGGATGTTCGGTCCTGCCCTGATGGCTTGTCCTGTAGGCGAGTATCAGAAGTACAGCCGTAACGTTTATCTTCCTAAGCAGAAGGGCTGGTACGATTTCTATACCGGCAAGCATTATGCAGGTGGTCAGACCATCGTAGCCGATGCGCCATTTGATAAGATTCCTGTCTTCGTACCAGAGGGTTCTATCCTTCCTGTAGGTCCGGAGATGGAGTGGAGCGACCAGAAGAAGGCTGAGCTCATCGACCTCTATGTCTATGCAGGCAAGGACGGTTCTTATACGCTCTATGAGGACGAGGGAACCAACTATAACTACGAGAAGGGCAAGTATGCTATGATAGACTTCAAGTATAATGATGCCCAGAAGACCCTGACCATTGGTGCTCGCAAGGGTTCATTCGACGGAATGCTGCAGAAGCGTCGCTTCAACGTGATTCTGGTGAATGCCCAGAACAACCAGGGCGTTAACCTCGCCAAGGCTCCTAAGGGCAAGATGGTGAAGTATGCCGGTCAGGCAGTAACTGTAAAATTGAAGTAATCTAATCTCCCGCAGATTTCACAGATTACACAGATATCTGTAACTCTCTTTCTGGAAAGATGAATCTGTGAAAATCCGTGCAGTCTGTGGGATTTTTTATATTGATAGGAAAGAATGAATAAGAAAACAATATTTAGCGTTGCCTTGATGAGCGGTCTTTTCGCTCTTCCGATGAGTGCCCGTGAACATCTGTCTTTTGATAAGGGCTGGCTTTTCACTCTGGCTGATTCTGCCGGAATGTGGAAAGCGGATTATGCTGACGCCCATTGGCGAAGCCTGAATCTGCCTCATGACTGGGCGATAGAGGGCGATTTCTCGCCAGGCAATCCTTCGGGAGCCAGCGGAGGCGCTCTGCCAGGCGGAATAGGATGGTACAGAAAGCATTTCTCCCTGAATCCTCATGAGAAGTACGACCGCTTTACTATTACCTTCGATGGAGTTTACATGAACTCTACCGTCTACATCAACGGTCATCAGCTCGGAACCCGTCCTTACGGCTACAGTACTTTCGAGTACGACCTTACACCTTATATTAATAGGAAGGGTGATAATGTGATTGCCGTGAAGGTGGATAATAGCGACCAGCCTAACAGCCGATGGTATTCGGGCTGCGGAATCTATCGCCACGTCTGGCTCACCAAGACCATGAAGAAGGCTTATATTCCTCAATGGGGGCAGTATGTTTCTACCACTCCTCAGGGTGATGTCAGGGTGAAGACGGATTTTGCAGCTTCCGGCAACAGGATGAAACTCTCTGTCCGTAACACCATCTATGATGCTGCAGGAAAAATTGTAGCAAAGAGTAAAGGTGATCAGGAACAGAAACTGCAGGTGAAGAATCCGCAACTCTGGGACATCGGAAAGGGATATCTCTATACCGTCAAGAGTGAGCTGATTCTAAACGGGAAGGTAGTGGATGTAGCCACAACCACTACAGGCTTCCGTGATGTGAAGTTTGATGCCAGGAAGGGATTTTTCCTCAATGGCAGGAATATCAAGCTGAATGGAGTCTGCGAGCATCATGATTTCGGCTGTCTGGGTGCTGCCGTAAACGAGGATGCGATGCATCGCAAGCTCACCATCCTGCGCAACATGGGCGTGAATGCCATCCGGAGCAGCCATAATCCTCCGGCTCCTGAACTCCTCAACATGTGCGATTCGATGGGAATCCTCGTCATGGACGAGAGTTTCGACATGTGGCGACGCAAGAAATCGAATGGCGACTACGCCCGATTCTTTGATGAGTGGCACAAGCGCGACCTCTCTGACCTGGTGAAGCGCGACCGCAATCATCCTAGCATCATCATGTGGAGCATCGGCAACGAGGTGCTGGAGCAATGGTCGGATGCTGCGGCAGATACGCTTTCGCTGGAGCAGGCGAATCTGATTCTGAATGCTGGGCATGATGCTTCTACGCTGGCGCATGGCGATGAGCTGAGCGTGAATTCGCTCCTTACCCGGCATCTTGCCCGGATAGTCAAGGAGTATGATCCGTGGGGAATGCGACCGGTTACGGCTGGCTGTAATGAGCCCGACCCGAAGAACCATCTCTTCAAGAGTGGAGCCATCGACGTGATTGGGTTCAATTACCATCATCAATGGGTGAAGGATGTTCCGAAGAACTTCCCTGGCAAGCCTTTCATCATGTCGGAGAGTGTCTCTGCCCTGCAGACGCGCGGCTTTTACATGATGCCTAGCGACAGTATCTATTCGGCTCCTAAGGAGTGGTGGCTGCCGTACTACGACCCTTCCTTCAAGTGCTCGGCTTATGATAATATGCATGCTTCATGGAGCAGCACGCACGAGGAGACATGGGATGTGGTGAAACATAATGATTTCGTGGGCGGACAGTTTATCTGGACCGGTTTCGATTATATAGGCGAACCTACTCCTTATGCTTATCCGGCGCGAAGCAGCTACTTCGGAATCATCGACCTGGCAGGTCTCCCGAAGGACACTTATTTTATGTATCAGAGTGAGTGGACGCAGAAGAACGTGCTTCATCTCTTCCCTCATTGGAACTGGATTCCGGGACAGACCATCGACATGTGGTGCTACTACAACAACGCAGACGAGGTGGAACTCTTCGTAAACGGCAAGAGCCAGGGTGTTCGCAAGAAGACCGTCTATGGTGAGAAGAACGAGGGTGAAGCCTTCCGGAAGAGTACGGAATATCACGTGATGTGGCGAGTTGAGTTCCAGCCGGGCGAAGTAAAGGTGGTGGCTAGAAAGGGCGGCAAGCTGGTGGGCGAGCAGACCATCAGGACTGCGGGTGCTCCTCATCACATCGTCTTGAAGAAGACCTATCAGGGTAATCTGGCTTATGGCTCAGCAGAACCTACAACCTTCGTAGAAGTGAATGTGGTGGATAAGGACGGAAATCTCTGCCCGAATGCAGAGAACCAGATTTTCTTCTCTTCCGATGCTCAGATTCTGGGTACGGATAATGGTTGCCAGACCTCTCTGGAGCGTTTTACCGACCCTCATCGCAAGGCGTTCTTCGGCAAGTGCGTGGTGGTATTGAAGGGCAAAGGCAAGCTTCAGGCAAAGGCTGTTGACCTGAAGGAAGCGGCTTTGGAATTATAGAATAAAAATCTTTTGAATCATGAGAAAATCAATTTTAACCCTTTGTGTCCTGAGCCTGCCGATGGCAGGACAGGCACAGCTTAAAACTAATAATGGCATAGAATACTTACAATGCCAGGCGCCCGATGTTTCGGGCGATTTCTGCGATTTGGCAAATACTTATTTCCTTGCCGACAGCATCGCCGGCTTCGACCTGAACAAGGGCGAAGGACTGCTCAACTGGAAGCGTTACCGGCTGGCACCCCGACAGGCTTTCAACCTCAACGGTTATTGGCCGGTCAGGATGAAGATGCTCGATTTCCCCGACACCCAGTACGATAACGATCCAAACCTGAAAATCAGGATTCAGAAGATTGATGACAGAACCCTGCGCATTACCGTCTTCACTTCGCCTATCGAACCTAAGATGGACGAGGCCAACGACCCGATGTTCTCGCCTGAGTTTATCTCCGGGAACTTCGGCAACGGGAATGCCCGCATGGGGAAGGGGAGATGGAACACGTCGGCGTCGGCACAAAGCATTATTTATAAAAACGGAAATGGAGAGCTGGAAATCCAGAAGTATCCGTTCCGATTGATACTTCGCGATGCGAAAGGAAAAATACTTACACAAACTCGACATATAATAGACAACGACAGTACGCAGGTAAAACTCCTGCCGTTTAATTTCATCAAGCGCGGAAGCGACAATTCGCGCAGCATCAACCCCGTCTTCATGCTTTCGCCGGGAGAGAGAATCTATGGTTGCGGAGAGAGTTTCACCTCGCTCAACAAGGTGGGGCAGAAGGTGAATATTTCCGTGGTAGACCCGCAGGGTCCTGAAACCGACGGAATGTACAAGCCTGTGCCTTTCTATTTCTCCAATCGTGGCTATGGAATATTTATGCATACTTCGGCTCCTACTACTGCAGATTTCGGAGCCAGCTACATCGGAGCTCAGCGCCTGTTTATGGGCGATGAGACGATGGACTTCTTCGTCTTCTTCGGAGAGCCAAAGGAGATTCTGGATAAATATACCAATGTTACGGGCAAGTCGCCGATGCTGCCTCTCTGGACTTTCGGCACCTGGATGAGCCGCATTTCCTACTTCTCGCAGAAAGAGGGTCTGGAGATTGCACATCAGCTGAGAGCCAACCGCATTCCTGCCGACGTGATTCATTTCGACACGGGATGGTTTGGCGTAGACTGGCAATGTGACTATGAGTTTGCCAAGGACCGCTTCAAGGACCCTGTAGGAATGCTGAAGACTCTGAAGAAGGACGGCTTCCATACCTGCCTGTGGCAGTTGCCTTACTTCACTCCGAAAAATCGTTACTTCCACGAACTGGTAGAAGGTGGAATGGCGGTAAGAAATGCCAACGGAACGCTCAATTATGAGGATGCTGTGCTCGACCTGAGCAATCCGAAGACCGTAAGCTGGTATCAGGACAAGATAGCCCATCTCATCAAGCTGGGAGTAGGCGTCATCAAGTGCGATTTTGGCGAGGCGGCTCCTTATGATGGTCTTTACGCCAGCGGCAAGACAGGCTTCTATGAGCACAATCTCTATCCTCTGCGTTATAATAAGGCGCTCTGGGAAGCCGTGAAGGCAAATTCTGCCGACCATGAAGGCGTAATCTGGGCACGAAGTGCGTGGGCAGGAAGCCAGCGTTTCCCTCTCCATTGGGGTGGCGATGCGGCTACCAACGAGATTGGAAGCGTAGGAATGCTGGGCGATTTGCGAGGCGGCTTGAGCTTCGGCTTGAGCGGTTTCTCTTTCTGGAGTCATGATATGGGTGGCTTTGTAACCCAGAGTCCTGACGATCTGTACCGTCGCTGGTTGCCGTTCGGTTTCCTGAGTTCCCATACCCGTGCTCATGGAGCGCCTCCTACCGAGCCTTGGCTCATCAGCAAGGATTTTACGGATGCTTTCCGTGCCAATGCCGAGATGAAGTATCAGCTGATGCCTTATGTTTATGCGCAGGCTAAGGATTGTTCAGAGAAGGGCTTGCCGATGGTTCGTGCGCTCTTCGTAGAGTTCCCGCATGATGCAGGTGCCTGGCTGGTAGAGGATGAGTACATGTATGGTTCCCAGCTGCTGGTGGCTCCGCTCCTGGAGTCGGGCAGTAGCCGTACGGTTTATTTGCCTAAGGGTAAATGGATTGATTATCAGAGCGGTAAGGTTTACGAGGGTGGCTATCAGGAGATTTCCATCCCTACGGCTCTGGAGGTGAAGGCTTATGCTGAGGCTTCGGGCTCGGCAACGGTTTCCCAGCCTCTTCCTTGCATTATTCTGGTCAAGGATGGCAGCTTGATTCCTCAGGTTCCTGTGGCTCAGAGCACGGACAAGATTAATTGGAGCAAGCTCTCAATGCGTACGTTCAAGGCTGATGCAGCCGAATGCGTAGGCTATCTTTATCTGCCGGGAAGCGAGAAGATTGCAATCGTAAAGCGAGAGTTTTATGATTCTACCATTTGAAAAAATGCTATCATAAAAAATATTATTTTTAAAAATGCTATCATAAAAAAATCCTTCGGAAGTAATGCGATGTTTACTTCCGGAGGACTTTTTTTTGTAGATGATAGTATGATTAATATGTTGTATCTTTTTTACTCGATGATGCTTTGCAGCAACCCCTGGCAGGCATCTTCCAATAGGGTGATGACCAGTTCAAAATCGCCCATGTCGCCATAATATGGGTCGGGAACGGTGGTGTATTCACGATGGTGGGTCAGGAAATCGGCCATCCGGACCACCTTGTCCTTATCTGCCTGGCAGGAAGCCATGGAGGTAATGGCACGGTAATTCTCATTATCCATCACCACGATGGTTTCGAATTTTCCGAAATCTGACTTCTGGAACTGGCGGGCGTGGCTGTTGAAATTGTAGCCATGCTCAGCGCCACATTTCCGCATGCGGCTGTCAGGCAGCTGCCCCACGTGCCAGTTGCCTATTCCTGCAGAATCAATTTCAAACTCATCCTGCAGCCCTGCCTTTTCTACCAGGCTCTTCATGATGCCCTCACCGGCTGGCGAACGGCAAATGTTGCCGAGGCAAATAAATAAAACGGTATGTTTACCTTTCTTTGTCATAAATATTATATTTAAATGTTTGTCAAGTTTAGCGAGTTCGCCCCGCACGCCCTGAAAGGGCAGAAGCTCCTAGTCCAGGGCAACGCCCTGGGTATAAACAGCAGTCAGCAAGGCGCCCTGTAAGGGCAAAAGCTTTATTACCCATATTCTAAAGCTTTTGCCCTTACAGGGCGTATATTTATAACTCCCTACAACCCAGGGTGTTGCCCTGGGCTAGGAGCTTCTGCCCTTTCAGGGCGTATTGCTGAAATCAACCTTCGTCTGTTTGAAATCAACCATTACCGTCCTTTATCGGGAGATAATATTTTTAGTCGATTTCCTCGTCAGCCTCATAACCGCCCATCTCGCGGATGGCGTTCTTCAGCATGGTGTACTGCTGGTAGAGGTTGTTCACAGCCTCTTCACCCTGGGTATAATCGTGCATTGGCGCCTTGAGGAAGAAACTCAGGAAGCGCTGGATGCCGTAACGGCCGGCACGGGCTGCAAGGTCGCTCAACAGACAGAGGTCGAGCAGCAATGGAGCGGCAAGGATGGAGTCGCGGCACAGGAAGTTGATCTTGATTTGCATTGGATAACCCATCCAGCCGAAGATGTCGATGTTGTCCCAACCTTCCTTGTTGTCGTTGCGAGGAGGATAATAGTTGATGCGAACCTTGTGATAATACTGAGTGTCCTCATCGTTGCCATGGCCGTAGAGGTCTGGCTGGACTTCTGGCTTCAGGATAGTCTCAAGGGTAGAGAGCTTGCTCACTTCCTTGGTATGGAAGTTGGCTGGCTCATCGAGAACGAGACCGTCGCGGTTGCCCAGAATGTTGGTAGAGAACCAACCGTTCAAGCCGAGGCAGCGGGTGCCGATGATAGGAGCAAAACCACTCTTCACGAGAGTCTGACCAGTCTTGAAGTCCTTGCCTGCGATAGGCATGTGGGTCTTCTCGGCGAGTTCCCACATGGCAGGAATGTCAACTGTTGTGTTAGGAGCACCCATGATGAAAGGAGCACCCTCCGTAAGGGCTGCATAAGCGTAGCACATGGATGGAGCGATGTGCTGGCGGTCGTCAGCCTTCATCGCAGCCTCGAGAGCTGCCAATGAGCCGTGGATTTCCATATCTACCGGTACGTAGATTTCGGTAGATGCTGCCCAGGCTACGACGATGCGGGAGCAGCCGTTCTTCTCCTTGAAGTCGCGGATGTCCTGACGCAGAGCCTCCACCATTTCCCAGCGGGTCTTGCAGTCCTTCACGTTGTCGCCATCCAGACGCTTGGCGTAGTTCTTGTCGAAGGCAGCCTTCATTGGAACCACCTTCTCCAGCTCCTCGCGCACAGGGTTGATATCCTTCTCCTTCAGAACCTCGGCATACATAGCAGCCTGGTAAGCATTCTGCGGATAAACATCCCAAGTGCCGAATACGATGTCGTTGAGATCTGCCATAGGCACGATGTCCTTGTAGTGAAGATACTTCTTGTCTGCACCCTTGCCTACGCGAATCTTATCGTATTGAGTCATTGAACCTACTGGCTTTGCAAGTCCCTTGCGAGCCATAAACACACCAGTCATGAATGTAGTAGAAACTGCACCACAACCTACAACCATGATACCCAGCTTGCCATCAGCTGGTTTAACCTTGTTTTGTTCCATTATCTAAAAAAATTAATGTATTATAAAGTCTTCTAATTCTATTGTTCAGTATGTCTATCTGGATTGCAAAGGTAAGGAAAACTGATGGAATAAGTGTAGTTTTTTGGAAATATCTGCAATAAATTTAGAAATATTAGCATTAGAATGATAAAAAAAACGATAAAAAGTAAGTATCTTTGCAAAAGAGTTTATAATCAGAAGAAACAATTATCTAAATTTTTTTTATAGCATGACAATAACGCTTATTATATTAATCATTACGGTTGCCATGTTTATATGGGGCAGGGTGAGGGCTGATATTGTGGCTCTTACTGCCTTGGCAGCACTCTTGGTTCTCGGAATCCTGACGCCGGCAGAGGCTCTTGCCGGCTTCTCTTCGCCCATCGTCATCATGATGATAGGCCTCTTCGTGGTGGGTGGAGCTATCATGCAGACCGGCCTTGCCAAGCTGACGGGCAATAAGCTGATGGCGCTCTCCCGTGGCAACGAAACCGTTACCTTCCTCCTCGTGATGCTGGTAACCTCGTTTATCGGAGCCTTCGTGAGCAATACCGGAACCGTGGCGCTGATGATGCCTATCATCATGAGCCTGGCTGCAGGTTCGGGCATGCAATCATCGCGATTCCTCATGCCGCTCGCCTTTGCCGGAAGTCTGGGCGGAATGCTTACCCTCATCGGTACGCCGCCCAACCTGGTCATCGACGAGGTGCTTACCGAGGCAGGATTCAAGCCCCTGGCGTTCTTCTCCTTCTTCCCCGTGGGAATCATCGTCATCGCCATCGGAATCATCGTCCTCATGCCCCTGAGCAAAATCTTCCTCAGCCAGAAGCAGAACGGCAAGAAAAAGAAGAACGGAAAGTCGCTCGATGACCTGGTAGACGAATACCAGCTGCTGGACAACCTGCATCGCTACATCGTGCCAAGCAAGCGGACGGCTGCAGCCATCGATGAGAATGGGCAGATGATGGACATCGTGGGCAAGACCCTGAAAGACCTCAGCATCCAGAAGAAATATGGCGTGAGCATCATCGAGATAAGAAACGAGAAGAAATCGCGACTGGGACTCGTGAAGGACGTCAACCAGAACATGGCGAAGAGCAGCAGCACCATCGCCGTGCACGACACCTTATATATAATAGGTGACGAGGAGAAGATTGAACGGTTTGCGCAGGATTACGACCTGAGGAAGATGAAGGACGTGAAGATTGATTTCTACGACCTGGGGCTGACCGAGATTGTTGTGATGCCTACTTCCAATTTTGCCGGATTGCGAATTGGAGATGCCAACCTGCGCAAGCGCTTCGGCATCAACGTGCTGGGCGTGAAGCGTGGCGGAAGCTCTTCTGACGGCAAGGTGGGAAAGGAATATATTACTGACAATCTGATAGCCACCAGGCTGCATGTGGGCGATATGCTCCTGGTGCAGGGAGAGTGGACCAACCTGGCCCATCTTACGGCAGATACCACCAACTGGGTGGTGCTGGATCAGCCGGAGAAGACGGCAGACAAGGTGCTCCTGGACTACAAGGCTCCTGTGGCTGCAGCCATCATGCTCTTGATGATAGCGATGATGGTGTTCGACTTCATCCCCGTGGCTCCGGTCACGGCGGTCATCATCGCCGGACTGCTTACCGTCTTTGCCGGATGCTTCCGCAACGTGGAGGCAGCCTACAAGACCATCAACTGGGAGAGCATCGTGCTGATTGCCGCCATGATGCCGATGTCTACGGCGCTGGAGAAGACGGGTGCTTCGGCCCTGGTTTCGCAGGGGCTGGTAGACAGTCTCGGCTCGATGGGACCGACGGCTCTGCTGGCAGGTATCTACTTCACCACTTCGCTCATGACGATGTTCATCAGCAATACCGCCACGGCTGTGTTGATGGCTCCTATCGCCCTGGTGGCAGCCCAGCAGGTGGGCGTGAGTCCTTATTCCTTCCTCTTTGCGGTAACGTTGGGTGCCAGCATGTGCTTTGCCTCTCCGTTCTCCACTCCGCCTAATGCGCTGGTGATGAAGGCGGGTGGCTATACGTTCATGGACTACGTGAAGGTAGGTTTGCCGTTGCAGATCATCATTGGCGTGGTGATGACCTTCGTGCTTCCGCTCCTGTTCCCGTATTGATTTTACTTCAATCAATTCCCTCTTTTGCGAAATTACTGAACTTTAGAAGTGTTAAGGGGAAGTTAAGGGACAAATGTCCTACGTTATACGACAAAAGACTATTGTCTCTTAACTTCCTGAACGACCGAAGGGAGTGATAACTTCTTTAACTTCAATCAATTCCCTCTTTTGCGAAATGCTGGAAAAAGATAATCCCCAATCTCTTGGTGCTCCTGATGAGTCCGAGGATTGGGGATTTTCTATCTAGGTAGTAGGACTACAGGCCTACGTCTCCTTCAGCGTCTCCACCGCTGGTGCCACCGCCTTCGGTATTGCCTGAGCCGCCACCTTCGGTTCCACCTCCGTTTGGATCCTTGTCTGGGTCTTCCACGTTGCCGCCATCGCCCGAAGTAACGTTCTTCACCACCTTGCCGTTGCGGTCGATACAGGTAATCTGGATAGGAGTTCTCTGCAGCTCATCCTTGATATCCACGTTTGGAGTGAAGATAACTCTGCGGGTGGTGATGAGGCTACCTGCCACCTCACCCACGGTAGCCACACTCTTGGCTCGCACGCCGAATCTCATGGTTCCCAACCCCGGGATGGCAACGGAGTGTCCTTCGGTAGACCATGTCTTGATAACTTCGCCGGCAGCATCCCAGCATGCCTGCATCACGCCGCGGCTCACGCCACTTCTCAGAGCCGCCTCCTTGATAACCTTGCTCTCCGGGAGCTTGTTGTAAAGCTCGGTACTGAGAACGTAACGATACTTACCTTTCAACTCACCCACCTGGATGAGGGTTTCCTTTGCTTTCAAATTAATAGCCATAATCTTCTTGAATTTTAAATTGTTAATAAATTGATAAAAACATAATTATAAAGCTTTCCCCCCTTTCAGGGCGTGCCCATCTAGCCCCCTTCCAGCCCGCCTTCCAGCCTCCGTTCTTGCCGAGCCAGAAAAGGAGCGCAAGGCTCGTAGCCCCCTTCCAGCCCTCTTCTAGCCTCCGTTCTTGCCGAGTCAGAAAAGGAGCGCAAGGCTCGTAGCTCCCTTCCAGCCCCCGTTCCCAGCGATTCCATCGCTGGTCCCCCCTAGGCGTTCCGGCGTTTTTGCAAACCATCTTCACCTGATGGTGATGGTTGGCACGAAGTGCGAAGAGTCGGCTCGCGTGGTGATGTTGTTCTCCTGCTGCTGCCTCTGGTTCTTCCCGATCACGAGACCCGCGGTACACGAGCTGGTGAGGAAGGTGACGATGGCAGAGCATACGGCCACGATGAGATACTTGATGAATGCCTTCATATTTGGGTTCATACGCTTCTCTTGCCCCCTATTAACTTTCCGTCTTCTTTTTTAAAAAGAAGAAAGAGAAGGACTCGTATCAGGGCTTGGAGTCGAGGTTGATAACTTGATGCATTCGGGATTATCTTATCCGGAATATCTCCCAGATGCCTTTTTTCATTTTTCCAACTGGAGAAATATTTTTCTCCAACTAGGAAAGTGATTTTCCAGCGCTTTCTGAATCACGATGCAAAGATACGAAATCCCCCACAGTCAGTTGGGCGATGGCATGTGAAGCCGTGCGATAGCGGAACATTTTTTAAAAAAATATAAAATCAGCCTAATTAATGGCCTTATATCGAGATAATTGATTATATTTGCTAAAAAATAGGAGGCATAAGCCTTGGTATAAAATTAAAGCGTATGGAACAAGTAGGTTATAACAATATACATCTGGCTATCATGGCAATAGAGAAGGGAGCAAAAATAATGAATGTTCCTTCTAAAAACATGTATATGCGTTTGAAGAAACAAGGTCTCATCCATAATTTCCTTTTGCCATATTATGAAGAATTACATACCCAGAGTTCTGATTGGGTTGCAAGAACTACGGTTGAAACACTCAAAAACTGGGAGATGGCACAATGAAATTATTCCATGGATCATACATGAAAATAGAATATCCAGAAATCAGTAAAGGGCGTACTAAAGTTGATTTCGGGCAAGGGTTCTATTTAACTGGCATTAAGTCGAAAGCTGAAAAATGGTCTAAGGTTATTGCTATCAGAAAAGGACCTGCCTTTAGGCCAATCGTCAATATGTTTGAATTGAACGAAGATTTGTTTAACTTGTCGGATTTCCGTATCAAAAGGTTCAAAGAATACAATATAGAGTGGCTTCAATATGTTGTGGATTGTAGAAGAGGAGGTAATTTGCAAAAACAATATGACCTGGTAGAGGGTGGTGTAGCCAATGATAATGTAATCGACACAGTAGAAGATTTCGAAAATGGCAGAATTACTGCGGAACAGGCATTGGGACAGTTGGTGTATAAGCAAGTGAACCATCAAATTTGTATTCGTAATCAGCAAATTATCGACAAATACCTTCAATTCGTTTCATCCTATCAAATTTAGAAATTATGAGAGACTCTGTACTTTGGCGTAAACAAAGCCGTATCGTGATGTTGCTGGCAAAGGAGAAGAATATTACTCCAGAACAAGCTCTTGATATCTATTATTCTTCAAGAACCGCTCAGCTGTTGTCTGATCCTAATACAGGATTGCAACTCATGAGCGATCAATATGTGCTTGAAGACCTTCTAAAAGAGTTGGAGGAAAGAGAAGTATCTGCAGCTTCCGGAATATCATAAATGAGCTCCAAACGCCAGTAACCAATTGGCTGGCGCTTGGGGCTTACTTATACAAAACTATCAACTCTAAACCTTATCCCGGTTCCCCCAGATACTCCACGATGGCCTTCACCTGTTTAGGCGAGAAGGCCTTGCTGGTCTTGCGGTACTCCATATCCAGGAGTTCATTCCATAGCGGGGTGCAGAGATGAATCCAAGCCATCAGATGGTTGACGGCTGTGCGTGGATTACTCTCGGGAAAGTACATCAGGGCAAGTTCCTTCTTGGTGTACGTACGAATGATAAATTCTTCCATATTCATTTTGATTTTAAAGGGTGAGTTTCGCATATGGGGAAGTTAAGGGAAGTTAGAGAAGTTAGAGGGAAGTTAAGGGACAAATGTCCTGCATCTTACGAAAAAGACTATTGTCTCTTAACTTCCCGAATGATCGCTGGGAGTGATAACTTCTTTAACTTCAATTAATTCCCTCACTTGCAAAACTTGAATAAATAATACTCGCTGAAATCCTTGCAGCCTGGGGGCAACTGATGATGAACCAGATGGGGGAGAATCTCCCTGAGTTGCAGGAAGAGCTGTTCGCCGGGCGCATCCTGATCAGGAAACATGTGGAATTCCACCTGATATTGACGCTCGATATCAGCCAGCAGCTGCTTATCCTCGGGTTTGAGAAGCGTGGCAGAAGGAATGGCTATCGCCTTATGTCCGGCAGAAAGCATCGCCCAGCAGTCGCTGCATCCCTCCGTGATGAAAAGCTTCTCGCCAGGTTTCAGTCTCCCTACCACCGGCAGGTTGTAGATGGAGCATCTGGCGCCATAGGGAAACCGGAAGCGGGGAGCCATCGGTTCCGTCTGAAGCGAACCCTCCGTCCGAAGCGAACCCTCCGTCTGAAGCGAACCCTCTGTCTGATGTGAACCCTCTGTCTGATGTGAACCCACCGTCTGATGCGAACCCTCCGTCCGAAGCGAACCCTCCGTCTGATGTGAACCCTCCGTCTGAAGCGAACCCTCCGTCTGATGTGAAGGAGAATCTGTGTCATCTGTGAAATCTGTGGGCGTTTTTTCCGCAGCCACCCCCTTTGCCTCCCCCGCATGCGAAGCATCTGTGAAATCTGTGGGCGTCTTCCGGTAATCGAGGTTTCTGTTCTGGATTCCGATGAGCCGTCCGTCCATGTCGAAGTAGGGAATCTGTAGCCAGTTGATGCCCTTCTTATCCGTCCATGAAGTCAGTCTGCACCAGTTCACCACTCTCCAGTCAATCTTCCTCTCTTCGAACAGGAACCTCCTTGCCGCCTCGTTCAGCCACGGATGCTCAAAGAATCTCGCATACCTGCTGGCATCAAAGGAGGAGGATTTTCCCGAATGAGAGCCACCGGAATCATCTCCCGAATGAGAGCCACCGGAATCCTTTTCCGAATGAGAACCACCGGCAGAAGAGGCTTCGGAGGAAAGAGAAGAGAAAGCCCCCTCTCTCTTCCTGCCATCTTCCAGATAAACCCCATTCACCTCCGCGAGCCATCGGCAAGCCGAGAGGAAATCCTTCCCCAGGTATTTCATCACCAGGTCGATGGTGCCCACGGAATTACCCATGCAGACATAGCAGCGGCAGCTGTTCCTCCTCGTATTGAACGAGAGGCTGGCATGGTGGTCGTCATGAAAGGGGCAGAGCGCCTTGTGCCGCTCCACCTTTATCCCCATCTGCTCCGCAACTCCCTCAATAGGCAGGTCGCGCAGCTTCTGAATCTCATATTTCTGCATAAAATCAGTCTCCTTGCATTTTCTTCTAATCCGACCCCAATCCGTTATCACTTTCGCCATCAGTCTGTTTCAAGTCGCCTCTCCGGCCACTGTTCCGAGCGATTCCATCGCTCGTCCCATTCCCGCAGTCATCGCTTGTGCAGCCCTTCATCTTAGCTCCCGGCGCCCCCGTAAGATACTCCTGCGTCTTCGTGTAAAGCCCCGTCTGGTTGCAATAGGTGATGAACTTGCGATACACCCACTTGTAAAGTTGGTTTTTCGTGCCCTCCTTCGTCTTTCCCTGCGAAATGCGGAGTGCTTCAAGCTGCGCCTCGTTAAATGGATTAG
>OIXA01001027.1_pt1 | contig 37367 bp, 24 predicted proteins | sample 1587721 | NCBI WGS metagenome assembly OIXA01 (sample SAMEA3888900, study PRJEB22519) | human gut metagenome | biome: human gut; feature: human-associated habitat; material: faeces | place: Denmark | collected 2013
TGAGTACAAGTAAAACTTTATCTGTACCAACTGGATATTATTATCGAGTATGCTGTGTGCATTATGCAAATTCCGACGTAAGTGGCTCGTACACAGACGGCATTTACATCTAAAAAACACAAACCAAACATCCCAACCCCTTACCCACTCTAACCCACCCCGCACCACCAAACCAAAAATATTTTTTATAAAATATTCATACGACTATCAACCGGTGCGGCAGTTAGCGAAAGTAAGGACGAGGGAACAATATGAGGGAGGGAGATGGGAAGATTCCTTTTAACACCTGTCTGAATTGCAGGTTGATAAAGTTCAACATCTCCGGTCTTGCAGACTGACATGAGGGCGAACAGAACTGTAAAGACCACAACTAATAAACGTATTTTCTGATTGGACAGAAAGCATATGACCAAATAATACAACCCGGTCGCGAAGTATGTGAGTATGGAACATCAGAGCAAGCAAGAAGCCTAACTAATGTTAAACTGAATTAGACCAAAACAAGCAGGTCGGGATAATTCCTGACCTGCTTGTTTTGACGCAAAATTGCGAAAAAATTATTTGATTACTGGTTATTGTTTAAATATTCTTTTAAAGCAAGTGAAAGCTGATCCGGGCAGGATGTTGCTTTGTATCCGCATTTGATACCTTCGATACGTGAAATTGCTTCGTGAATATCCATTCCTTCAACGAGGCGTCCGATGCCCTGTAAGTTACCGTTACATCCGCCTGTGAACTCAACATTATGAATACGTCCAGCTTCATCTACTTCTAAGTGAATATTCTTAGAACAGACGCCGTGTGGTGTAAATTCCATGAGTATAGTCCTCCTTTATATTTATACTATTATTGTGCCTTATAAAATTGCTTCAATGATTATAACACAGCCTTATAAGAAAATGCTAGTGCATATTATAAGAAATCTGATATAATAGCTATTGTAATTTTGAAGGGAAATCTATAGATATAGATAAAAACAATATGTAGGAAAAACGGAGGATTTTCAAATGATAGGAATTATCGGAGCAATGGATGAAGAGGTGGCAATCTTAAAGGAATCGATGGAAGTTCAGGATACGATGGAACGTGCCGGAATGACTTTTGTCGAAGGTATTATGAGTGGCAAGGAAGTTGTAGTTGTAAGAAGTGGTATCGGAAAAGTCAACATGGGAATCTGCGCACAGATTCTGATTGACTGTTTTGGTGTGGATACGCTGATCAATACAGGTGTGGCAGGTTCTCTGGATGCAGATATCAACATCGGGGATATCGTGATTTCTACAGATGCAGTTCAGCACGACATGGATGTAAGTATGCTTGGCGATCCGGTAGGACAGATTCCGAGAATGGATACCTTTTCTTTCCCGGCAGATGAGAAGCTTGTGAAGCTGGCAGTGGAAGTAAACAAAGAAGTGAATCCGGACATTCAGACATTTACCGGAAGAGTGCTCAGCGGAGATCAGTTTATTTCCGGCAAGGAAAAGAAGGAATATCTGGTAAAGACATTTGATGGAAAGTGTGCGGAGATGGAAGGCGCAGCAATGGCGCAGACCGCATATCTGAATAAAGTTTCGTATGTCATTATTCGTGCAATTTCGGACAAAGCTGACAACAGTGCAACGATGGATTATCCGGAGTTTGTGAAGATGGCAATCACCCATTATGTAGGGCTTGTCAAAGGTCTTGTAGAAAGAATGTAATGCGTAAGGCAGCAAAGTAAAACAGAAAAGCAGCGTCATTTTCCAGACAGGATGTCGGATTGTGGCGAACGATTAGGGAATCCAAATTCGGAGGTTTACGGTATAATGACGGTAAATCTAAGAAGGAGGATTCTTTTTATGTTGGAAATGTTCGTGGTGAGAGAAACGGTATTTTTTCTGACGGGAGTGATGATCGGGATCGGCGCGATTGCAAGACTGATTACCGGGATTTCACTGAAAAAGCTGGTAAGAGCAGCAAGTAACATGAGTAAAAGCAATCATCCGCTGATGCGGCTTGTAAGGGCAAAATTTGAGCATGGGTGTATGGTGAGTGATAAAGTACAGAATGTTGGTGCATTTGTAGAGAAATATTTGTATGAATACCGGGTGCTTGGCGTGAGGCTGCATACCTGGAGGCAGTGGGCGAAGGGGAGCATCTGGCTCTGCCTTATCTTTGGAGCCACAGGAACAGCGCTTGCTTATGCAGCGGGGGAGAGGGAACAGGGACTTTACAGATATGGTATTTTGGGCGGTATGGGAGCTTTGGCGCTCTTTCTACTCCGGATGCTTGCGGATGATGCCTATCAGCTGGAGGCAGCGAAAACCTATATGGTAGATTTTCTGGAAAATACATATGCTCATCGCTATGAGAAGACCAATCAGAAAGAAATCCAGGTTACGGTTCAGAGAGCGGATGAGATTCCGGAGAAAATGGATGCAGAGGAAAATGAAGCGGTGCATTCTGGTCAGGTGCAAAGACCATTTTCAGAAGAAACCGTGCCAGCAAGCGCAGCTACGGTAAATGCGGTTTCTGCGAACGAAAAACGGTATACAGGAGATGGACAAATGCAGCAGACCGTGCAGACAGTAGCAAAAGTGGGACAGGCGAATGCAAATCAAGCTGATGAAATGCGGACGCAGCAGCCTGGAGCACGGATGGAAGATACAGCCGGTTCCAGATTTAAGCAGGAAGATACCGGCGAAAAGCTGGAGCCGACAAAAGAGGCAAGAATCCGGGAAATTCTGGAAGAATTCCTTGCCTGACTGGTGTGGATAATCGCGAGTTAAGTGAAATCTGCCCAGTATATAAAAAAGTCTTTTTCGGGTAAAAAAGTGATTTAAAAATATAAAATACCGATATGTGGGAAAGCTGATTCCAGATATCGGTATTTCTATTATTATCGGGCAGGTGGTACACTTTTGCAGTTCACAGTTTTACAGAAAAAACACAGAATGAACACAGATTGCCCCCAGAAGTTTCACAAATCATCCGTATAATTGAAAAGCATGAAATTTTGTAGTCAGGAGGAACAACATTGATTGAGGTAAAAAATCTTGTAAAGAAATACGGCTCACATCTGGCTGTAGATCATTTGAATTTTACTGTAGATACCGGGCAGATCTATGGATTTCTGGGACCGAACGGTGCCGGAAAGTCCACAACGATGAATATTATGACAGGCTATCTTGGCGCCACAGAAGGTGAAGTGCTGATCAACGGGCACAATATACTGGAGGAACCGGAGGCAGCAAAAAAATGTATTGGTTATCTGCCTGAGATGCCACCGCTTTACACGGATATGAAGGTGAATGAATACCTGAGGTTCGTAGCGGAATTGAAGAAGATCCCAAAACCGGAACGGCAAGAGCAGATTGAGAAGGTCATGCTGATGGTGAAGATCATGGATGTACAGGACCGGCTGATCAAGAACCTGTCCAAAGGTTATAAGCAGAGAGTCGGACTTGCGCAGGCAATCCTTGGATTCCCGGAGATCATCATTCTGGATGAACCGACGGTCGGACTGGATCCGAAGCAGATCATTGAAATCCGTGAACTGATCCGCGAGCTGGCAAAAGAGCATACCGTGATCCTGAGCTCGCACATTCTGGCAGAGATCCAGGAAGTCTGTGATTATATTATGATTATTTCCAAAGGGAAACTGGTGGCAAGTGATACACCGGAGAATCTGGAAAAGCTTCTGACGAATCAGCAGACTGTGGAAATCCTGGCAAAGGGAAATGAAGATACGGTACGGAAAGTCATCGGCACAATCGGTAATGTGCAGAAGGCATCTGTGGAATACGGAAAAGAAGAAGGAACGGTAAAAGCGAGTCTGTTCCCGAAGGATGGAAAGGATATCAGGGAAACAGTATTTATGGCATTTGCACAGGAGGGCTGTCCGTTACTTATGTTGTATCACAGCCGCACGACGTTGGAGGATGTCTTCCTGGAGCTGACGCAGGGAAGCACACCTGCAGCAGCAAAAGCGATGAAGGACGGCGAAAAGAAAGACCGGATGGTAAAGCGGCGCAAGAAAAATGCGCAGGAAGAGGCAGAAGAGAACGAGCTGACTGAGATGGATGCAGAGCCGGAAGAAAATGCCGTTCCGACAAGTGAGGATGAAAAGGAGGATCTCGAAAATGACAGCAATTTATAAACGAGAATTAAAATCCTATTTTCAATCAATGACAGGCTATGTCCTGATCGCCTTCCTTGTGATCTTCACGGGAATCTATTTTATGGCGTACAACTTAAATTCGGGATATCCCTATTTTTCATATGTTCTGATGAATATCAACTACGTGTTGATCATCATTATCCCGATGCTTACCATGCGTTCCTTTGCGGAGGAACGGAAGAACAAGACAGACCAGCTTCTGCTTGCCGCACCGGTAAAATTATTTGATATCGTGATGGGGAAATACCTTGCGATGGTGACGGTATTTGCGGTACCGTGCCTGATTTTTTGCATTTTCCCGATTATCATTAAGAGCTTTGGAACGGCGTATCTGAAGGTGGATTATCTGTCAATCCTGATGTTCTTCCTGCTAGGATGCGTGTATCTGGCAATCGGAATGTTTCTTTCGTCACTCACAGAAAGTCAGATCATTGCGGCAGTAACAACCTTTGGCGTTTTGCTTCTGATCTATCTCTGGGGAGGACTGATTGATTTCCTCCCGACATCAGCTGCAAGCGGCATGATCGGTATTGTGGTATTCGTTACCATTGCGGCGCTGATCATTTACCGGATGACGGGAAACTGGATGATCGCAGGAATTATCGAAGCGATCGGAGTTGTTGCGGTTGTGATCGTAAGCTTTGTAAAATCTTCATTATTTGAAAATATTTTGGTCAACATCATGAAGAAGCTGTATCTTGCAGATGTATTTGACAACGTAGCATATAACAAGCTTTTCGATGTGAGTGGGCTGATCCTGTATCTGAGTGTGGCAGGTGTATTTATCTTCCTGACCATGCAGTCCATTCAGAAAAGACGTTGGAGTTAGGAGGGAGAAGACATGGAAAAAATCAAAAAAATGTTCAGCAGCAAGTCTTCCCGGAACGGAACTTACAGCGTAGGGCTTGCAGTGATCGTGATTGCAATCGCGATCGTGATCAATCTGGTGGCAGGACAGCTTCCGGAAAAAGTAAGAAATATTGATATCAGCAGCAACAATCTGTACGATATCAGCAGCGTGTCCACAAAAATGTTGAAGAAGCTGGATAAAAAAGTAGATTTGAAAGTGATCGCAGAACAGGATTCTGTGGATACCAGGATCAAGACTTTTGTGAAAAAATATGCGGCGCTTTCCGGCAAAGTAAAAGTGGAATGGGTGGACAGCGTACTGCATCCGTCCATTCTTCAGAAATATAATACCGATGGGAATGTAATCGTTGTGTCCTGTGATGCAACCGGAAAGTCTACAACGATTTCATTTTCAGATATTATCCAGTCCGATTATTACTCTTATTATACGACCGGAAGTGCCAGTGAAAGTTCTTTCGACGGAGAAGGACAGCTTACCAGTGCGATCAATTATGTAACCAGCGAGGAAACAAGCAAGATTTACCGAACCAGTGGTCACGGAGAATCGACATTTTCAAGTTCGGTAAGTGATCTGCTTACTAAGAATAATCTGGAGACGGAAGAAATCAACCTGAGCATGAATCCGGAAATCCCGGATGACTGTGACCTGTTGTTCCTCTATGCACCGACATCGGATATTACAGATGATGAAAAGACAATTATTGAGAAATATCTGAGTGACGGCGGAAAGGTTTATCTGATCCTTGGAGATACGACTTCAGACACACCAAATCTGGACGGAATTATGTCGGATTATGGACTGAAAAAAGTCAGCGGTTATATTGCAGATACCCAGAGATGCTACCAGGGAAATTATTATGCAATCTTCCCACAGCTTTCTCTGAGTGGTGACCTGGGAAGCGGCATCAGCAATCAAATGGTACTTCTGCTGAATTCACCTGGTATGGAGAAAACAGATACGGATAATGATAATCTGACGGTTACTCCATTTATGCAGACATCAGACAGTGGATATGCAGTGACAGAAAATGACCAGACACAGGGACAGTATATCCTGGGAGCCGTTTCTACCAATGCGATTTCTGCGGATTCTTCAGATTCGGACAGCGAGGATGAAGACGATGAGAGTGATGCAACGGATACAGACACAAAGACAGCAAGACTTACGGTGCTTGCTTCTGCATCTATGATCAGCTCGGATATCACAGATCAGCTGACGACACTGGATAACCTGACTTTGTTTGTAAATTCAGTGACAGAGAATTTTGATAATGTAAACAATGTTGCGATTGAAGCGAAGAGTCTTTCGACTGAGACCAACACACCGATGCATGCAGGTGCATTCAGCATCCTTGTGATCTTTATTATTCCGCTTGCAATTCTGATCCTTGGATTTGTGATCTGGATGAGAAGACGGAAAGCGTAAGAGGCAGGAGGAAAAAAGATGGAGAAAAAAACAAGGACAATAGGAATCCTTCTGCTCGTACTGCTTGCTCTGCTCATTACATTTTTCGGGCTGAAAAAATGGAATACATCTAAGTCAGAGGCAGAAGAGAAGAAAAAAGAAAACGCAGTGGTGCATATTTTTGAGACAGATTCGCTGGAGTCGATCGAGTATAAAGAAGCATCTGGGGAAGAAATGTCCTTTGTAAAAGAGGATGATACCTGGGAGTATGCGCCGGACACCACGATCGCACTGACGGAGAGCAGTATGCAAAATATGGAAGATGCATTTTCGGATATTCAGGCGGTAAAAGAGATCAAGAATCCGGATGACCTTTCGGACTATGGATTTGATTCGCCGGAATATAATCTTACGCTGACCGGAAAGGATGGCGAGGCACATAAATTTCTAATCGGGAATGCTTCCGGAGAAAATTATTATTTCATGGAAGATGGAACAGAAAAAGTGTACACGGTATCGGCAGATCTGATTTCGGAAATGGTATGGCAGCTTGCAGATGTTGCTGAAAAGGACAGCTTTGTAACAGTTACATCCGATAACTTTGTAAAAGAGACTGTGACAAAACCGGGTGACGAGGTAAAAACCTACGAAGCGGACAATGAGGATCAGGAAGATACTGTCACAAGTATTATGACAGCACTTTCCGGATTCTATTTTACAGATTGTGCAGATTATCATGTGACGGACGCGACGCTTGGCAATTACGGGCTTGCGGAAGATCAGCGGACGAAGGTGGAGCTGACTTACAAGGATACGTCGGATGATGACAAGGAAAAGACAGTTACATTCTATGTGGGAAGCAAGGACGACAGTGCGACCTACTATTATGTACAGATGGACGGTTCACAAAGAGTAAGCCGGGTACTGATCGATACGGCAGAGAAAGCGCTTGGATGGAAAGTGGACAGTAGTGCAGAGTAAAAGAATACAAAGAGAAAATTAAATAAATCTGCTAAGAAAGGAAAAGGGATGATGTCTTTCAGGAAAGGACAGAGTCCCTTTTTTGAGTGTACGTTTTTACAAATTTATCCGCAGGAATCATTGACGCTGAAAAACCAACAGTGATACTATACAGATAATACGGAAAAATGAACGTTATACAATACGGAATGAGGAGAAACGATATGCCAATCATATACAATGAAAAAACAAGAGAGTTTCATCTCTACAACCAGGAGATCAGCTATATCATCAAGATCCTTGACAACGACCAGCCGGGACAGCTCTACTATGGAAAACGCCTGACACGCAGAGAAGATTTCAGCCATCTTTTTGAATATGCGATGCGTGATATGTCACCGTATGCTTTCGAGGGAAATTCTACATTCTCACTGGAGAATATCAAGCAGGAGTATCCGACTTTCGGCTGCGGAGATATGCGTTTTCCGGCATATGAGATCGAGCGGGAGAATGGAAGCCATGTAGTCGAGTTTGTATATAAAGAGCATAAAATTTATAATGGCAAACCAAAGCTTGAAGGACTTCCGGCGACTTATGTAGAAAGTGATGATGAGGCGCAGACTCTGGAACTGGTTCTGGAGGATACAAGTATCAATACAAGAATTGTCCTTTTATATACGATCTATGAAGCATTTCCGGTGATCGCGAGAAGTGTACGTTTTGAATGTGATTCTGACGAAAAGATCACACTTCTTTCTGCAATGAGCGCCTGTGTGGATCTGCCGGACAAGGATTATGAGATGATCGATCTTGCCGGTGTGTGGGCGAGAGAGCGCCATGTGAGAAGACATAAGCTGGATTACGGTATCCAGAGTATTTACAGTATGCGCGGATGCAGCAGCTACCAGTTCAATCCGTTCCTTGCACTTGCGCGTGAAAATGCAGACGAGTTCCAGGGGCAGGTCTACGGTTTCAGCCTGGTTTACAGCGGAAATTTCCTTGCACAGACAGAGGTAGACAATTATGATACCGCCCGTGTGCTGATGGGAATCCATCCAAATGGATTTAAGTGGACACTTGGAAAAGGCGAATCCTTCCAGACACCGGAGATGGTAATGGTATATTCGGAAGCCGGACTTAACGGAATGAGCCAGACCTTTCACAAGCTGTACCGCACACGTCTGGCAAGGGGAACCTGGAGAGATAAGGTTCGCCCGATCCTGATCAACAGCTGGGAAGCATTTTATTTTGATTTTGATGCGCCAAAGCTTCTGGGACTTGCGGATGTGGCAGCAGATCTTGGAATGGAGCTTTTTGTATTGGATGACGGATGGTTTGGAAAGAGAGATGACAGTACTTCTTCCCTTGGCGACTGGTATCCGAATGAGGAAAAGCTGAAAGGAACGTTAAAGGAGCTGGCAGAAAAGATCAATGCCAAAGGTTTAAAATTCGGGCTCTGGATTGAACCGGAGATGACGAACAAAGACAGTGATCTGTACAGGGCGCATCCGGACTGGATTCTTGCAGAACAGGGCAAGCGGATCTGCCACAGCCGGACACAGTATGTACTGGATTTTTCTAAGAAAGAGGTACGTGAATATATCGGGGACATGCTGGAAAATCTTCTTGCAGAAGTGCCGGTATCTTATATCAAGTGGGATATGAACCGTACATTTTCAGAGGTGTTCTCCAATGGAAATGACAGAGAGTATCAGGGAAAGGTCTGCCACAAATATATCCTTGGTGTGTATGAACTGTATGAGCGCCTGACCAGCCGTTTTCCGCATGTATTGTTTGAATCCTGTGCAAGTGGTGGGGCAAGATTTGATCCGGGAATGCTTTACTACGCACCGCAGGGATGGACTTCGGATGATACTGACGCAATCGAACGTCTGAAAATCCAGTATGGAACTTCGATGGTTTATCCGGTAAGCTGCATGGGAAGCCATGTATCCGCATCACCGAACCACCAGACAAACCGTGTGACACCGATCGAGACAAGAGCAGATGTGGCTTACTTTGGAACTTTTGGATATGAGCTTGACCTTTTAAAGCTTGGCGAGGAAGATAAGGCAGAAATCCGCCGTCAGATCGCATTTATGAAGGAGAAGAGAGATCTGATCCAGAAAGGAACTTTCTATCGACTGAAGAGTCCGTTTGAGGGAAATGAGACCGCATGGATGATCGTATCGGAGGATCAGAAGAAGGCGCTGGTTGGTTATTACCGGGTAATGCAGCCGGTCAATGTTGGATTTAAGAGACTGAAGCTGAAAGGGCTGAAAGAAGATACCTGTTATAAGGTCAGCGGATATGCTTATGACTGCTATGGCGATGAGCTGATGCAAGTCGGAATGATCCTGTCCGATTCTGCGTCCGGTGTATGGAAGAAGGGCGTGAATGATAAGGGAGATTTCCAGGCGGAAGTGTTTGAGATTGTGGCTGTGTAAGCCGGAATATATGGAAAGGACGAAATGGGAGAACCGTTTCGTCCTCTTGCGTTTTTGGAAGAAAAATTATATGATGTTTCTAAAAGACTTAAAGAGGTTTAAAATGGAACGACTATACGATAAATTAAAAGCATATTCCGAGAGCGATTTTTACGCATTTCACATGCCGGGACATAAGAGAAACAAGACACTTCTTGGAATTGAACTCCCATACGATCTGGATATCACGGAAATCGATGGTTTCGATGATCTGCATCACGCAGATGGTATTTTAAAAGAAGAGCAGGAAAGAGCCGCAAGGGTATTTGGGGCAGAGGAAAGTCATTTTCTGGTAAATGGAAGTACTGCCGGAATTTTAAGTGCAGTGATGGGATGTACGCACCGGGGAGATAAGATTCTGGTGGCACGCCATTGTCACAAATCCATTTACCATGCAATTTATATGAATGGTCTTGTACCGCGCTATGTGTATCCGGAATTTGATATTTCCATGCATATGAACGGGGAGATCAGCAAAGAAGATGTGGCAAAAGCACTTGCTGCAGAGCCGGATATCAAAGCCGTTGTGATCGTATCTCCAAATTATGATGGCGTGGTATCGGATGTGAAAGGAATTGCAGAAGTGGCACATTCGTATAGGATTCCACTGATCGTAGATGAAGCACATGGACCGCATTTCGGATTTCATCCGGCATTTCCGGGGCGCGCAAATGATCTGGGAGCAGATGTGGTGATCAACAGTCTGCACAAGACACTGCCGTCTCTTACACAGACTGCAATCCTGCATATCAACGGAAAGCTTGCCAATCGAAGAAGAATTAAGAAATATCTGGATATGTTGCAGAGCAGCAGTCCGTCGTATATTTTCATGGCAAGCCTGGATGCCTGCGTGGATTTCCTGGATGGAAAATGTGAGGAAGCATTTGAACTTTATGTAGAGAGGCTGCAAAAGTTCAGAGAAGAACTGAAGCCATTACAGCATTTACAGATTCTCCGTACAGAACATTATGATATTTCCAAAGTTGTGATTTCCACAGCAAATGCAAATATTACAAGTCCGGAGCTTGCGGACCGGCTGCGAAAAGAATATCATCTGGAAATGGAAATGACCGGAGGAACCTATGTACTTGCGATGACGACTGTGGCAGATACGCAGGAAGGACTGGACAGGTTAAAATCTGCGTTACTGGAAATAGACGATCAGCTGGAAGCAAAAACAGCCGTTTCCGGAAGCATAGAGATTTCCGGAGAGCTTCCTAGACTGGAGCAGTATTTTACACCGCAGGAGGCAGCAGAACGGGAAGAAGACGGAGAAGCAGAAGAGATTCCGTGGAAAGAAAGTGAAGGACACATTTCTCTGGAATACGCATATCTCTACCCACCGGGAAGCCCGGTTATCGTACCCGGAGAGCGGATCAGCCGGGAAGCAGTAGAACTTCTTTGTTATTATGAAACACAGAATCTCCAAATAGAAGGAATACAGACGGAAGGCAAGATAAAGGTGTGGGGCGCACGCGTCCACAATCTTAAGAATATCGACGTGGAGATACCGCGCGGTTCGCTCACCGTCATTACCGGACTGAGCGGTTCGGGCAAGTCGTCGCTTGCCTTTGACACCATATATGCTGAGGGACAGCGCCGCTACATCGACACTTTCTCGGCATACGCCCGCAACTTTCTCGGCGGACTGGAACGTCCGGATGTAGACAACATCACCGGACTCAGCCCCGTCATATCTATAGAACAGAAGACAACCAACCGCAATCCACGCTCTACCGTGGGCACTACGACCGAGATATACGACTATCTGCGTCTGCTCTTTGCCCGTGCCGGAACGGCATACAGCTATGCTACGGGCGAAAAGATGGTGAAATATACCGAGGAGCGCATTCTCGACATGATCAATACGCAGTATGCCGGCCATCGCATCTATATCCTTGCGCCACTCGTACGCCAACGTAAGGGCCACTATCGCGAACTCTTCGAGACGCTACGCCGCAAGGGTTATCTGTATGTGCGTGTCGACGGCGAGATAAAGGACATAACGCCCGGCATGAAGACCGACCGCTACAAGAACCATAACATCGAAGTGGTGATTGACAAGATGCAGATGCGCGAGGGATTTGACGACCGCCTGAAGAAGACCATCGAGACTGCCATGCGCCAGGGCGACGGCTTGCTGATGATACTCGACAAGGACACGGGCGAGGCAAAGAGCTACTCCAAGCGACTCATGTGCCCCACTACGGGCATAAGCTATCGCGACCCCGCACCCAATATGTTCTCGTTCAACTCGCCCGAAGGAGCCTGCCCCAAATGCAAGGGACTGGGCTATGTCAACGAGATCGACCTCAAGAAGGTCATCCCCGACGACTCTCTCTCAATACACGAGGGTGCAATTGTGCCATTGGGCAAATACAAGAACCAGCTGATTTTCTGGCAGATATCTGCCATACTCGACAAGGCTGGACTGACGCTTAAGACTCCTGTGAGCGAGATTCCGGAAGACACGATGAACGAGATAATGTACGGCTCGCTCGAAACCGTGCGTATCGACAAGGAGGTGGTACACACATCGAGCGACTATTTCACCACGTTCGACGGCGTGATAAAGTATCTGCGCTCGGTCATGGAGAACGACGACACTACAAGCGGACAGAAGTGGGCTGACCAATTCCTTGCCACGTGCGAGTGTCCGGAGTGTCATGGCCAGCGACTTTGCCGCGAATCGTTGTCGTATAAGGTTTGGGACAAGAACATATTCGAACTTGCCTCGATGGACATTAGCCAGCTCAATGAGTGGCTGGGCAACGTAGAGGCACACCTTGACGACCGCCAGCGCACCATAGCTGCAGAGATACTGAAGGAGATACGTACACGCCTATCGTTCCTATTGGACGTAGGTCTCGACTATCTGTCGCTCAACCGCCAGTCGGCTTCGCTCTCTGGTGGCGAGAGCCAGCGCATACGTCTTGCCACACAGATAGGTTCGCAGCTGGTCAACGTACTCTATATCCTCGACGAGCCGAGCATCGGACTGCACCAACGCGACAATGAGCGACTCATCAACTCGCTCAAGCAGCTGCGCGACATGGGCAACACGGTTGTGGTGGTGGAGCACGACAAGGACATGATGCTTGCTGCCGACTGGATTGTCGACATCGGTCCGAAGGCAGGAATGCGTGGTGGCGAAGTGGTGTTCCAGGGCACTCCGCAGGACATGCTCAAACATCATACGCTCACAGCCGACTATCTCAACGGCGACCGTAAGATTGCCGTGCCTGCCGAACGCCGCAAGGGCAACGGCAAGTCGATAACGATACACGGAGCACGTGGCAACAACCTGAAGAACGTGGACGTGTCGTTCCCGCTCGGCGAGCTTATCGTGGTGACCGGTGTGAGCGGTTCGGGCAAGTCGACACTCATCAACGAGACGTTGCAGCCCATTCTGTCAAAGCACTTCTACCGCTCGCTCAAGAAGCCGATGCCATACGACTCGATAGACGGAATAGAATATATCGACAAGGTGGTGAATGTCGACCAGTCGCCCTTAGGACGCACTCCGCGCTCCAATCCTGCCACCTATACAGGCGTGTTCTCCGACATACGCTCGCTCTTCGTGGCTCTGCCCGAGGCTAAGATACGTGGCTACAAGCCCGGACGCTTCTCGTTCAACGTGAAGGGCGGCCGCTGCGAGACGTGCAAGGGCAACGGATACAAGACCATCGAGATGAACTTCCTGCCCGACGTGATGGTGCCCTGCGAGGTGTGTCACGGCAAACGCTACAACCGCGAGACTCTTGAGGTGCGCTACAAGGGCAAGAGCATAGCCGACGTATTGGACATGACCATCAATCAGGCTGTCGAATTCTTCGAGAATGTGCCGGCTATATTGCAGAAGATAAAGACCATACAGGACGTCGGACTGGGATATGTCAAACTGGGACAACCCTCGACAACGCTCTCGGGAGGCGAGAGCCAGCGCGTGAAACTGGCTACCGAACTGAGCAAGCGCGACACGGGCAAGACGCTATACATACTCGACGAGCCTACCACCGGACTCCACTTTGAGGACATACGCATTCTGATGGACGTGTTGCAGCAGCTGGTTGACCGTGGCAATACCGTCATTATAATCGAGCACAACCTCGATGTCATAAAGCTTGCCGACCACATCATCGACATAGGTCCGGAAGGAGGACGTGGCGGCGGACGCCTGCTCATAGCCGGAACACCCGAAGAAGTGGCTGAGTCGAAAGAGGGCTATACGCCCAGGTTCCTGAAGATGGAGCTTGAGAACAAATAACAATAACGATAGAAAAAACTCTATGATAACTGGCGAAATAAAAAACAAGATAGACCAGATATGGGACACATTCTTTGTGGCAGGCATCACCAATCCCATCACAGTATTGGAGCAGATGACCTACATCTTCTTTATGAAACTGCTCGACGACAAGCAGTTGCAGGAAGAAGAGAACGCACGCGACTGGGACTGCGAAGTGCAGAACCCCACATTCCTTGACGGCCAACTGTGGGTTAATCCCGATGCCGTGAGCGACGAGGAGCGTGCCGGCGTGCCTTACGAGAATCTGCGTTGGCACGTGTTCAAGAACTTCGGTGCCGACAACATGTTCAAGATTGTGCGCCAGAGCGTGTTTGAGTTTATCAAGCATATCGGTACCGGCGAGGAGAGTGCCTACAGCCGCTACATGAAGTCGGCTATATTCCTCATACCCAACGCCCGTACGCTTGCCAAGGTGGTTGACGGTGTGGACGCACTCGACATGAACAATCGCGACGCCATGGGCGATGTCTACGAGTATATACTCGGCAAGATGGCTGCATCGGGCACCAACGGACAGTTTCGCACGCCGCGCCACATCATACGCATGATTGTAGAGATGATGGAGCCTACGCCCAAGGACTACATCTGCGACCCTGCCATGGGTTCGGCAGGATTCTTGGTTGAGGCGGTGAAGTATATCAAGGAGAAGTATGAGACTGCCATGTATGTAGGTGAGGAGGTGGAGCACATGAAGACCTCGATGATTAACGGCTACGATACCGACCAGACCATGCTGCGCATAGGAGCCATGAACCTCCTGCTCCACGACATTACTGCACCCGAACTGGCTTGGCGCGACTCGCTCTCGGAGCAGAACGACGACCAGGCTTGCTACTCGCTCATCATGGCAAACCCGCCATTTGCTGGCAGCCTCGACAAGGGCAATGTGAACAAGAAAATCCTTGCCTATGCCAATACCAGCAAGACCGAGTTGCTGTTTCTTGCCCAGTTTGTGCGCTCGCTTGAGATAGGCGGACGTTGTGCCAGCATCGTTCCCGACGGCGTATTGTTCGGAACGTCGAAGGCTCACGTGGCCATACGCAAGGAGATAGTGGACAATCAGCAGCTACGTGCCGTAATATCCATGCCGAGCGGAGTGTTCAAGCCCTACGCCGGAGTGTCTACCGCCGTACTCGTATTCACCAAGACCAACTGTGGCGGTACCGACCGTGTATGGTTCTACGACATGAAGGCAGACGGTTTTTCTCTGGACGACAAGCGTTCGCCCGTCAACGACAACGACATTCCCGACGTAATCAACCGTTTCCAGCACCTTGATGCCGAGCAGGAACGCTCGCGCAAGGACCAAAGCTTCTTCGTGCCCGTCGACGAAATCCGCCAGAACGACTACGACCTCTCTATCAACAAATATAAAGAGGTGGAGCGCGAGCGTGTGGAGTATGAGCCGGTGAAGGACATACTGGCGCGATTGGAACAGACCGAAGCAGAATATGCCAAGGGATACGGAGAGCTGAGAGGAATGTTGGAGGAGTAAAGGAATAGCTATAAAAACCTATGGCACAATCACTTTGTAAAATCTATTTGCACATTATATTCCACATCAAGACCACAAGTCCATGTATTCTTGATGATGATCTCAAACGTGTGCACGCCTATATCGGCGAAATAATAAACGACACGAAATGCACAACCATTTGGGTTGGAGGTGTTGGCGACCATGTACATGCCTTGTGTCTATTAGGTCGTGAGGTATCGATAGCGCAACTTGTGGAGGCTATGAAACGCAATAGCAGCCGATGGATAAAATCGCTATCCCCAAAATATTCATGGTTTGCATGGCAAGGCGGTTATGCGGCATTATCAGTAAGCCAGTCGGTTGTGGACAAAACATTGGCGTATATCAAAAACCAAAGGGAACATCATAAGAAAACGTCATTCCAAGATGAATACCGGCAATTTTTGAAATTGTATAATATTGAATATGATGAGAGGTACGTGTTTACGGATTAGCAAGGACGTGAAACCAATAACGTTTGCAAGGACACGATACCAACAACGTATGTGCAAGGACGTGAAACTAATAATGTATGTGCAATGACGGGCTGAAAGCCCAATGTTTCCATAGCCCAGGGCATCGCCCTGGGTAAACGGATAAACCCGCCAAGCGCCCTGCAAGGGCAACTATAAAAACAACGAGCTATTAAAGCTGCCCTTACAGGGCGCTTGGTTCATAACAACATCATACCCAGGGCGTTGCCCTGGGCTGTGGAGAAGTTGCCCCGTTGGGGCGCGCAGCTAATAACAAGGATGAAAATATAAGGGATTACAACAAGGATAAAAAGCCAACAATCATCCCGAACGCATCCCGAACGCATCCCGAACAAATGACATAGCTGAAATCGGGACGCAAAAACAATTAAATAAGGAGGAAAACGAATGAAACAAGGATGGGAATATAAGAAGTTGGGAGAGGTAGCCACTTTCATAAATGGCTATGCATTCAAACCGGATCAATGGAAAGAATATGGGACTCCTATTGTCCGCATTCAGAATCTGAATAATCCTAATGCGCCATATAATTATTTTGATGGAGAAGGTCCAGATAAAGTTAAGATACAAAATGGAGACTTACTTATATCATGGTCGGCAAGTTTAGGAGCATACATTTGGAATGGTGGAAATGCATTTCTTAATCAACACATTTTTAAAGTTGCATTTGATAAGACTGATGTAGATAAGATTTATCTTAAATACGCAGTAACATCCAAATTGGAAACAATGGCTGGCAAAGTTCATGGCGCAACAATGAAACATATTGTAAAAAAGGATTTCGATAATACTTTAATCCCATATCCTCCCAAGTCCACCCAACTCACCATTGTCTCCGAACTCGACAAGATTAACGAGTTGATTCGTCTAAAGAAGGAGCAACTGAAAGATTATGACAACCTCGCACAAAGCATCTTCTATGAGATGTTTGGAGACCCCGTGGAGAATGATAAGGGATGGGAGGTGAAGAAGTTGGGAGACGTATGCGATATATTTGCTGGTGGAGATAAGCCTAAAGATATAAAAACAACCAAAGACAATGAGTATATTTATCCAGTTATAGCAAATGGAGAAGGCAAAAAAGGGATTCTTGGATATTCAAAAAAATGTCGAGTGATAAAAAATGCGGTAACGATAGGAGCTAGAGGTGCTTCTATTGGCAATTGTAGAATTGTAAAGGATGGATTTACTCCAGCAATTCGATTGCTTACGTTAATCCCTTCAGAAAAGCTGGATTGTCCATTTCTTTTCTATATTGTTAAAGGATTAGATTATAAACAAAATGGTGCAGGACAGGCCCAATTAACCGTTCCTAATATAAAGAACGAGAGAATCATCCTTCCCCCTCTCCCCCTCCAACACCTCTTTGCCCAACGCATCGAGCAGATAGAGCGTCAGAAGCCTGCGGTTCAGAAGTCGATAACCGACCTTGAAACCATCCTTGCCTCTCGCATGCAATATTGGTTTGAGTAACGGAAACTTAGCTGCTTGCGCAGGCTAAGGCGAGGACGCCATAGCCTCCTACGCTTTGCATCAACCATCCATATTATGGACGACTCTAAAAACTTGAATTTATGACAAAGAAATTTGAAATACGAAATAGCACAGCCGAATTCCTTATCTTTATGGCGGAGGGTAAGGAGAATGGCGTTCAAGTGGTTTATAAAGACGAAACCATTTGGTGTACGCAGAAAGCTATGGCTACGCTTTTTGACGTTGACAAGTCTGGCATAAGCCGACACATTAAGAAAATTCTTAGTGAAGGAGAATTGTCTACAGACACGACTGTTGCAAAAATTGCAACAGTCGTAAACCGTGGTATTAGAGGCGAGGTAGAAGATGAACTTGAGTACTACAATCTTGACATGGTTATCGCCGTTGGCTATCGTGTCAATTCTCGTCGCGCCACCCAATTCCGCCAATGGTGCACCTTCGTACTTCGTCAATACGCCATCCGTGGCTACGTGATAGACAAGAAACGCATGGAGAACGGCTCGTTTATAGGCGTGGACTACTTTGAGCAACTCTTGGAAGAAATACGCGAAATACGTCTGTCCGAACGCAACTTCTACCAAAAGCTAACAGACATCTACGCCACAGCCATCGACTACAACCGCGATGCTCCTACCACAAGAGACTTCTTCAAGAAGGTGCAAAACAAAATGCACTATGCCGTACATGGTCATACTGCTGCCGAACTGATAGTAGAGCGTGCCGATGCCGACAAGGAACACATGGGACTGACCACATGGGCAAAGGCTCCTAACGGAAAGATTATACGGTCGGACGTGAGTGTGGCAAAGAACTATCTGAAACAAAACGAGCTGCAAGCTCTCGGACGGTTGGTCAACGCCTATCTTGATATTGCAAAGGATATGGCAGAACGCCACATCCCCATGACTATGGAAGACTGGGCTAAGCGTATAGACAAGTTCCTTGATGCAACCAACAGAGACATTCTGCAAAGCGCAGGAAGCATAACCGCCGAGTATGCCAAGCAATATGCAGAAAGCGAATTTGAAAAATACAGAGTGATACAAGACCGACTGTTCCGCTCTGACTTTGACCTGCTTAACGACAACGACACTACACTACCTATATAATAATATGAAGAACTTTGACTTTATCTCACGCTTGGCGGAGACTATCCCCGACTTTGCCCAGCTACACGCATACTGCGATAAGGCGGAAATCTTTCAGAAGGCTTTCCCAGAGGAGAGCGCCAGCAACGCCCGCAAGGCATTGGAGTGGCTTGTAAGAAACCATCTTGCTATGGCAAACGTGACGCTTGAGCCACGCGAGACGCTCAGCCAGATGCTGCGCCGTCCGCAGATTGACGCTTTCATAGGCGACGACAGGCAGTTGCTTGGCGACATGCGCACGGTGAAGAAGATTGGCAACTATGCCTCGCATACTGGTGTGCAGGAGGTGAGGCAGAACGATGCCTACATCTGTCTGCGTGCCTTGTATTATGTGGTGTGCGGTTTTCTGTTCCGTTGGCGTGCCATACAGAGTATAGTGGCATTTGATGCCACCATTGTGCCCGACGGATTCACGGGCATGCACGTAGCCGACAACTCGGAGCCTGCTGTGGCTGCCGAAGTGGTGGAGAGTGTGCCGCAGGACGCTATAGAGAAGCCAAAGGCTCCTACCGAGATACCGCCAGAGAGTCTGGAGAGCGAGCGCATCACACGCAAGTGCCTCATCGACTATATGCTGAACGAGGCTGGGTGGGACATTCTCACCACGAAGGGCGACCTTCAGGGAGGCAAGGCGTGTATAGAGGTGAAGGTGGAGGGGATGACTTCTTCAGCCTCGGGTACGGGCTATTGCGACTATGTGCTGATGAGCAAGGGTGGCAAACCGCTTGCCGTGATAGAGGCTAAGAGCACTATCGAGAACGCTACTGAGGGACGCAAGCAGGCAATGGAGTATGCTGATTGTCTGGAGCGTAAGCATGGTGTGCGTCCCGTGATTTATTACACCAACGGCTACACTACGAAGGTGATTGACGGCATGGGCTATCCCGACCGCGACGTCATCTCATTCCACAGTCACGACGACCTGGAATACCTGATACAGAAGCGTGGACGTGCCGACATAACCGATCTCACCATCGACGACGCCATAACCAACCGACCATATCAGAAGACAGCCATAAAGAGTCTGGTGGAATGGCTCAACAAGAAGCATCGACGCGGACTGCTCGTGCTGGCTACCGGTACGGGCAAGACACGTGTGAGTATCTCGCTTTGCAAGCTTCTGTCTAACAACAATTGGATAAAGAAGGTGTTGTTTCTTGCCGACCGAACCGAACTCGTTAACCAGGCGCGCCAGAACTATGAGAATCTCTTGCCCAGCGAGTCGATAGCTTGTCTGTCGGAGGATGCCGTGCCCGATCTTGACGCACGCTTCATCTTCTCTACCTATCAGACGATGATAAACTATATAAATGCCGTGCCCGTGGAGTTCTCGGTAGGACACTTCGACCTTATCATTATCGATGAGGCACATCGTAGCGTGTTCGGTAAGTATGGCGCCATATTCCAGTATTTCGACTCGTTGCTTATTGGTCTTACTGCCACTCCGCGCGACGAGATTGACCGCAACACGTTCCGACTGCTCGAACTCGACGACGAGCCGAACTTTGAGTATAGCTTCCAGGAGGCTGTTGCTGATAAGTATCTTGTGCCATACAAGGTGAAGAACTGTACGTCGAAGATGATAAACCGCGGCATAAAGTACGACGAACTCACCCCTGCACAGCGCGAGGAACTGGAGAAGGTGTGGGAGTATGAGAAGGCGCTCAACGGCATTCCGCAAGACGAGGACTACCATCGCGACATAGAGGGTCGCGAGATATTCAACTATCTCATCAACGACGACACCATCGACAACGTGCTCTCCGAACTGATGACCAACGGACTGAAGGTGCATAGCGGCGAGGACATTGGCAAGACCATTATCTTTGCCTACAACCATCGTCATGCCGAGCGCATCGTGGAGCGTTTCCACCAACTCTATCCTGAACGTGGTGCCGACTATTGCCAGCTCATAGACAACCAGGTGAAGCACCACGACCAGATAATAAGCGAATTCAAGATTGCCGACCGACTGCCACAGATAGCCGTGTCGGTAGACATGCTCGACACGGGCATCGACGTGCCCGAAATCCTGAACCTCGTATTCTTCAAGATTGTGAAGTCGAAGATTAAGTTCGAGCAGATGATAGGTCGAGGCACACGATTGTGCAAGGACCTCTTCGGGGCTGACAAGGACAAGAAGGAATTCTATATATTCGACTGGTGTGGCAACTTTGAATATTTCTCGAAGAATGCCGACGGCATCAGCGGCGTGGCTGTAAAGTCGCTCACCGAACGACTATTCGGCTTGCGTGTGGACATAGCCAAGGAACTGCAGAGTGCCGACCATCAGGAAAAAGACTTCGACCGCAAGCTGCACGACGACCTAAAGCTGCTGCTTCACACTCAGCTATGCAGCATAGGAAAGCAGCGCAAGGAGGCACGACCGTATCTGGACACCATCGAACCATTCCGCAACAAGGAGGCGTGGACATGTCTCTCGGAGGTGGATGTGCTGCGACTCAAGGAAATTGCCAACCTCATTCCTGCCGACAAGGATGATGAGGCTGCCAAGAAATGGGACGTGATAATGCTCCACCTGATGCTTGCGCATGTAGATACGACGGTGAAGGTAGGACAATTCCGACAGACTGTGGTGAATGTGGCAGCATTATTGGAGAAGAAAGCCACGGTGCCGGCGGTGAAAAACCGGATCGACACAATACGCCTTGTGCAGACACAACAGTTCTGGGAGAATGAGTCGCTCGACGCTCTGGAGAATGTGCGCACCGAACTGCGCAACCTTATCAATCTGCTCGACGAGCAACGCAAGACCCGCAAGTTTGTCATCGACATAGAGGACGAATACCAGACAGCAGACGGAGGCGAAGACCTGATAGTACAGACCACCTATAAGCAGCGCATCATCGACTATCTGGCAGCCAACAGCGACAACGCTACGCTACGCAAGATACAGAACTTCGAACAGCTGACATCGGCAGACATACAGGAGTTGGAGCGCATATTCTTTGAGGAGCTGGGCACCAAGTCCGACTATGAGAAACTGTCTGACGGAAGACCATATAAAAATAATGTGGCAGCCTTCATACGCGTGGCTTGCGGCATCGACCGCCAGCGTGCCTTGCAGATATATCAGCACTTTATAGAAGGCTATCAGCTGACAGCCGACCAGGAGCGCTATCTGAAGAACATTCTCGACTACGTGAGCATGAATGGCGACATCGAGACACGCAACTTTATGGAGTATCCGCTCAAGGCTCTCAACTGGCGCGCCGCCTTCGGCAACCAGTTTGCCAACCTCAAGCAATTCATCAAGCAGATTCATCAACTGATATCAATTACGGCATAATGCCATAATATACTCCGTAAAATTTGCTGCTGTGTCAGAAAAATAGTAAATTTGCCACAAAAAAGATGCGCATACAACTCAATAACCTCAAAAAATGTTTCGGCGAACATACTGCCGTAGACATTCCACACTTCACTATCGACAACGGACAGATGGTTGGACTTGTGGGCAACAATGGTGCCGGCAAGACTACATTGTTCAGATTGATGCTCGACTTGTCGAAGGCTACCGAGGGCAATGTACTCATAGACGATATAGATCCCGCCAAAAGCGAGGATTGGAAACTGCAGACGGGGGCTTTCATCGACAACTCGTTTCTCATCGACTTCCTTACTGCTGAGGAGTATTTCGAGTTTGTAGGCAAGGTGTCGGGCATGACAAGGGAGCAGGTAGCGGAACGACTCAAGACGTTTGAGACATTCATGGGCGACGAGATAATGGGGCAGAAGAAGTACATACGCGACTTCTCGGCTGGCAACAAGCAGAAGATAGGCATCGTGGCAGCGCTGCTCAGCAGTCCGCAACTCGTGATACTTGACGAGCCGTTCAACTTTCTCGACCCCAGCAGCCAGAACCAACTGAAGCGTATCCTGACCGAATTCAATCGTTCTACTGGCTCTACTGTGATTGTGTCGAGCCACAATCTGCAGCACACCGTCGACATTTCTACACGTGTGGCGTTGCTCGAAAAGGGAAAAATAATAGAGGATATCGACAACTCTGACGGCAAGGCTGAGGAGATACTCGACAAATACTTCAACTTATAAAAGACAACGAAACAAAATACTTATAAATTTAATAACAATAATGAACAAATTAACCCTGACCCTTCTGGCTGCTCTGCTGGCTTCGCCAATGTGCGCCCAGACCACACAGCTTGGAGGTTTCTATTACGGACAGATGCAGGCTCCTACTGGATGGGAGTGGCAGAGTCCTGACTCTGTGGCTTACAACAAGCAGCAGCCACATGCGTGGTTCTTCTCGTTCAAGAACGTTGACGAGGCTCGTCGCGTGTTGCCCGAGAACTCTTCGCTTTGGAAGACACTCGACGGAGAGTGGCTGTTCCACTGGGCAAAGAATCCCGATGAGCGTCCGAAGGACTTCTATCGTACCGATTTTGACGCATCGGCTTGGGACCGTGTGCAGGTTCCGATGAACTGGAACATGGCTGGTGCCAAGGACGACGGCACATTCAAGTATGGCATGCCGTTGTATTCCAACCAGCGTGTCATATTCCAGCACAGCGTAAAGGTGGGCGACTGGAAGGGTGGCGTGATGCGCACTCCGCCTCAGACATGGATGACCTACAAGAACCGTAACGAGGTAGGCTCATACCGCCGATCGTTTGATGTGCCTGCCGATTGGCAGGGCAAGGAGGTATACATCAACTTCGATGGTGTAGACTCGTTCTTCTATCTCTACATCAACGGCAAGTATGTAGGTTTTGCAAAGAACTCGCGCAACCTTGCTCAGTTTGACATTACACCTTATCTTAATAAGAAGGGCAGCAACGTAGTGGCTGTTGAGGTTTACCGTCATAGCGACGGCTCGTTCCTTGAGAGCCAGGACATGTTCCGTCTGCCGGGTATCTTCCGCAGCGTTTCGCTCACCGCTAAGCCTAAGGTGCAGGTGCGCGACATCAAGGCCATCCCTGATTATGACGAGACATATACCGACGCTTCGCTGCATATCTCAGCCAACGTGAGCAACCTCACTACTAAGGCTGTAAAGGGATATACTATCGACTATAAGCTTTACGAAAACCGTCTCTACTCTGACGAGAATACTCTCGTGCCTGGTGTGGGCGCTACTGCTACAGTAGGCGATATCGACAAGAACGGCAACCTCACAGCTTCGGTTACGCTTAAGGCTGGCAATATCGTGAAGCCGTGGAGCGCTGAGGCTCCGCATCGCTATACTCTCGTTGGCGAACTGAAGGACAAGAAGGGCAATGTGGTTGAGACATTCTCAACCAACGTAGGTTTCCGCAAGATTGAAATCAAGGACACTCCTGCCGATAAGGACGAGTTCGGACTGGCAGGCCGCTACTACTATCTCAACGGTCAGCCCATAAAGATGAAGGGTGTGAACCGTCATGAGAACAATCCGGCTACGGGTCACTACGTATCGCGTGAGCAGATGGAGCACGAGGTGTTCCTCATGAAGCGTGGCAATATCAACCACGTACGCGACTGTCACTATCCCGACGCTCCCTACTGGTACTATCTGTGCGACAAGTACGGCATCTATCTTGAGGATGAGGCCAACATCGAGAGCCATCAGTACTACTATGGCAAGGAGTCGTTGTCGCACGTCAAGGAGTTCCGCAACGCTCATGTGGCACGCAATATGGAGATGGTACACGCTACGGTCAATCATCCTTCGGTTGTGATATGGAGTCTGGGCAACGAGGCTGGTCCTGGCGACACATTCAAGGACTGCTATGCTGCCATCAAGGCATACGACACAAGCCGCCCCGTACAGTACGAGCGCAACAACGATATCGTGGACATGGGTTCAAACCAGTACCCGTCAATACCTTGGGTGCAGGAGGCTGTGAAGGGTAAGTACGACATCAAGTATCCTTATCATATCTCTGAGTATGCACACTCAATGGGTAACGCCGTGGGCAACCTCGTTGACTACTGGAACGCCATAGAGAGCACCAACTTCTTTATGGGCGGTGCCATCTGGGACTGGGTAGACCAGGCTTTGTACAACGTCGACCCGAAGACCGGCAAGAAGTACTGGGGCTATGGTGGCGACTTCGGTATGGACAACAAGCCTAACGACGGTATGTTCTGTATGAACGGTATCATGCGTCCCGACCTTTCGCCCAAGGCACAGTACTTTGAGGTGAAGAAGGTTTATCAGAATGTGGGTGTCAAGGCTGTCGACATGACCAAGGGTCGCATCGAGATATTCAACAAGAACTACTTTGAGCCGTTGCGTGGCTATCAGATAGTATGGTCGTTGTGGAAGGACGGCGAGTGTATCAAGAACGACGGACAGCTCATGGGCGCAAAGAACATCGTTGGTCCGCGTGAGCGTCAGGAGTACACACTCGACTACGACTACTCTAAGCTCGACCCGCATAGCGAGTACTTCGTCAAGGTGCAGTTCCTGCAGGGCAAGGATATGCCTTGGGCTAAGAAGGGATATGTACAGATGGAGGAGCAGTTGCGTGTGAAGGGTGCCGACGTGAAGGCCGTAGCCGTTAAGGATGTGGCTAATGCCAAGGGCAACATCACTTATACTCAGGACGCAAAGACTGTAACTGTAAATGGCGACAACTTCAACGCTACATTCAGCCTGACCGATGGTGCATTGAACAGCTTGTCGTATGGCGGCAATACTGTGTTCGCTGAGGGTAACGGACCTAAGCTCGACGCATTCCGTGCTCCTACTGACAACGATGCTGGTATTGGCTATCCCAATGCTTGGTTCAAGTTCGGACTCTATGACCTCGGCCATCGTGTTGTAGGCAAGCCTACTGTTATGAAGCTGAAGGACGGTTCGCTGCAGATCAGTATGACTGTGGAGAGCCAGGGTAAGGAAGGCAGTCGTCAGGTTTACGGCAACCGCGACCGCGACCCACAGTCGGCTTATCGTTTCGGTGTAGACAAGCAGAAGCTTGGCAAGGACGACTTGAAGTTCATCACCAATCAGATATACACCATCTATAAGGATGGCTCAATCGAGCTCAACAGCGCAATCTCTGCCAACCGCAACAGCATAATCCTGCCGCGTATAGGCTACGCAATGAAGTTGCCCGCCACATATAAGCAGTTTGACTACTACGGACGCGGACCGGTGAACAACTATAACGACCGTAAGACAGGTCAGTTCATAGAGCATCATCGTGGCATCGTAGGCGAGCAGGACATCCTTCTGCCGAAGCCACAGTCAATGGGCAACCGCGAGGAAGTACGCTGGTGTGCACTCACCGAGCAGGGCAAGCAGAGCGTAGTATTCGTAGCCGACAGCACAATGTCGGTATCGGCATTGCCATGGAGTGCCCAGCAGATGACTGTAGTAGCTCATGCCAATGAGTTGCCTGCTTCTGACGGAACCTATCTGCACCTCGACGCTAAGGTGACAGGACTTGGTGGAGCCAGCTGCGGACAGGGTGGTCCGCTTAAGGACGACCGTACATACAGCCAGAACTACAACTTCGGTTTCGTGATACGTCCGGCACAGGCTACTGCTGCAGCCGTAGCTGAGGCTTCGAAGGTTGCGCTCTCGGGCGAGCAGCCTATCAGCATCGAGCACAAGCAGACCGGTAAGGTTCTGCTCTCAACTCCAGCAAAGAACCGCACCATCGTTTATGCTCTCAACGGAGCCAAGAAGCCGACGGTGTACACAGGAGCAATAGACATGAGCAAGGGTGGAACCATTACCACATGGTACAAGGAAACACCCGGTCAGAAGACCTCAATGACATTCGACAAGGTAGACTTCGTGCCTCTGCAGATAGCCTTCGTATCGTCGGAAGAGCCTGAGGAGGGCGACGCCGTAAATCTTGTTGATGGTGACGAGACTACTATCTGGCACACCATGTACTCTATCACACTTGCCAAGTATCCTCACTGGGTCGACTTCGACGCTTCGGAGCCTAAGACAATCAAGGGATTCAAGTTTATGCCACGTCAGGACACGGGCTACGGCCGTATCAAGAACTACGAGATTTACGTTAGCAACGACGGCAAGACATGGGGCAACGCAATCCTTAAGGGAGAGTTCGACCGCTCAGGCGAGCTTAAGACTGTGATGTTCGACAAACCAGTAAAGGCACGCTACGTACGATTCCGTGCTCTCAATGCACACTATGGTGTCGACTACGCATCGGCTGCAGAGTTCTCGCTCATTGCCGAGTAGCCGAACAATATAAACTTTAAATAAAAGCGGTTTGATTTTATCCATAAAGCGATAAAGTCAAACCGCTTTTTTCGTTTGGCTCATCCTGCATTTCATGTTATAATATTAGAAGATGAAAATGTAGTCCTTTTGGCTTGCAAAAGGACTCGTTTTGGAGAGCAAAAGGACTCATTTTGGATTGCAAAAGGACTCGTTTTGGAATGCAAAAGGACTCCTTTTTGAAATAAGCCCTACCCCCAGCCTCTCCCCAGCAGGGAGGGGAGCGGTATGATTTGAAAGCTAATAGAGGCAGAAACGGGCTGACTGTAGAAGGAGGGGGTGTCAAAAAGCAAATCATTTTGGCCCTTTCCCATTGGTTTTGGCATAGTTATTGTATGTTAAACTGCATCACTAACTTTTTAAATCTATGGAACAGGATCTTACTTTTTTCGCCGAAAACGGACTTACATCGACATCTGCCAATCACATAGCCAATCTTGCCAAGGAATATGTCAAGGCGCAAGAGCAGGAGCTTGAGAGTGTAGAGTTCTACAATACTTATCTCACCATCATAGGTTCGGACAAGGAGCAGCGTGTGCAGCGGGGATGCACCAGCCAGCAACTCGACGACATCGCGGTGAAGTTGCGCGACATATCGCTCGCCAATTCGCTCATAGCATGGCTGCGCGAGGCAATCAAGATGCGCTCACAGATGCTCACCGACATACAGAAACTCACCATTGAGCAGTATTGCAAGGATAAGGGCATCGAGATGCCGGAGCGTCCCGAGATGCAGACAGCCATGACGCGCGAGCAGTATGTGGCGACACTATCTATAAAGGAACGCGCGCGTATACTATCGCTCGAAGCCAAGGCATCGGCGTTTGGCAAGCATATCCACCCCGACGGACACTTGTCTGACGCACGCAAGGAGTATATGAAGCGTCTGTGTCAGGAAGCCGAGATAGACGGAGGCGGTCGTGACACGCTGCTCTATAGATATGAGCCGAGCGTGAAACTTGATGAAGTGGAAGCCAGCTTCTTCGCTCTGCAGAACGAATATCGCAAGGCGCAGGCCGAACTCAACGGCTATACGCACAAGATAGACGAAGCCCTGCGCGAGGATGAGGAGCGCAAGCGTGGCGAATATGATGTCAAGAACGCTGACTATCTGGCAGCTGTGGCTGTGATAGAGAAGGAGTTCAACGAGTATAAGAACCGTGAGAACCGTCGTGTGGCACAACTCAAGATAACCATACCAAACGATTTGAACGATATATATAATAAGGTGTCGAACCTCGGAAAAGAGTAGGGCGCCATTATTCAACCAAACAGGCAAGTAGCAGAAGACTGAACGCCTGCCGGGAAACTTCTGCGCATGCGCCGCCACCCGTGTCTGAACTTAAGATAAATAATAAGACATAATGAACAAGAATACAATAGATAATTAACAAAACATTTCGCGTAGTCTGCTTTAATATACAAAGGACATGCTATGAAACCCTGACGGGTGGAGCTTGATTTCGCTCTTGACTATGGACTATGCGGTTCTGGTTTTCGGTCTGGATTTTGTTCTTTTAGACACAATGTGGCAGCGCAACTTGTCTTTTAAGATAAAAAAGCGCTGAAATATTTGGAGGTTTCGAATTTTATGTCTACCTTTGCACTCGCTAAATCGGAACGGGGTGTAGCGCAGTCCGGTAGCGCGCCTGGTTTGGGACCAGGTGGTCGCAGGTTCGAATCCTGTCGCCCCGACACAGAAGAAGAGGTTTTCCAATAAAACGGAAAACCTCTTTTTTGTTATATATTGTTGTTATTTTGTTGTGAACTACATAAAACCGAATTATTTTATGTAAATTTGCATAGACTTTATTTTACTACGCATCAACCATTGATATTACTAAAACAATAAATAAACAACAATGATCAGAAACAAAATCTTACTGACCGCACTGCTCGCTGCGGCTTTCAGCGGCGTGCAGGCGCAGGACGACGGCTTCGACCTCAGTTCGCAGCGTGGCGAGAAACAGGATGTCAACGTTGTACCGGGCAAGAAGCTCGACCATCATGGCATCGTCGTAAACCCCACACCGCACAACTTAGACATCAACCGCCAGAACTGGATCTCTTTTGAAAACGGACTGAACATTCAGGACAAGCAGAAGCGCTTCGCTGACGACCTGGCTTTCCTGAAGCAGTACAAGAAGGGCTTTCGCCTTACCATCGACTTCGGCGAGAAGCAGGCAAAGAAAGCAGGCTTGAAGAAATTGGTGTCAGGAGCTTATCTCCTCACCGTCAATGGCAAGGGCATAAACATCGTGGGCTATGACGAGCGTGGTGCCTTCTATGCCATCCAGACCATGAAGCAGATTCTGGCTTCTCCGGCTGCGAAGGGCAAGATGCATCTGCCTTACCTCACTTGCAACGACTATCCCGACCTGCCGCTGCGCGGTGTTGTAGAGGGATTCTACGGCGAACCGTGGTCGCATCAGGTGCGCCTCTCGCTCATCGACTACTACGGACGCAACAAGCTCAATGAGTATGTATACGGTCCGAAGGACGACCCTTATCACAGCTCACCCAACTGGCGCCTGCCTTATCCCGACGACCAGGCTCGCAATATTCACGAACTCGTTGAGGCTTGCCGTCGCAACCGTGTAGACTTCGTATGGGCCATACATCCGGGCAAGGACATCAAGTGGAATGAGGAAGACTATCGGAATCTCGTCAACAAGTTCAATCATATGTACGACCTTGGCGTGCGTTCGTTTGCCATACATTTCGACGACATCGAAGGCGAAGGAACCGACTCGAACAAGCAGGTTGACCTGCTCAACCGCCTCACCAAGGAGTTTGTGAAGACAAAGGGCGACGTTGCGCCACTCATAGTTTGTCCTACCGACTACTCACAGCTGTGGGCAAGTCCCAAGGAGAACGGACAGCTCGCTATCTATGGCAAGCGTCTCGACCCGTCAATCAACGTGTTCTGGACGGGTGCTGTGGTTTGCTCTGACCTGACAAAGGAGACTCTCGACTTTGTAGACTCGCGCATTAAGCGCCCGGCTTACTATTGGTGGAACTTCCCCGTTACCGACTATGCCCGTCATATCATCATGCAGGGTCCGGTATACGGACTCGAAACCGACCTTACAGCCGAACAGACATGCGGTGTGCTGAGCAATCCTATGGAGCACGGAGAGGCTTCGAAGCTCGCTCTCTACGGTGTCGCCGACTATAACTGGAATGTTTCGGCATACAACGCCATTGACAACTGGGAGCGTTCGCTTGTTGACGTGACTCCCGAGGCACACGATGCTTACCGCACATTCGCCATACATTCGTGCGATACCGAGACTGGCTATCGTCGTATAGAGTCGTGGGAGACCAAGACTTTCCGTCTTGCCGACTATAACAAGAAGGATTACGACAATCTGTATGCTGAGTTCGACCGTGTGGAGAAGGTGCCTGCCATCATGGAGCGTGACTGCAAGAATGCGCTGCTCATGAAGGAACTGCGCCCGTGGCTTATTGAGTTTAAGAAGCTCGGTACTCGTGGCAAGAACACGCTTACGCTGATGCGCGATTTCAAGGACGGCAAGTATGAGGCTTTCTGGAACGGATATATCAACAACCGCATGTCTACTGCCGACATGGCTGCTTATCAGGCACACAAGTCGGGAACCATGAAGCTGCAGCCGTTCTACGAGAATGGTATGGACGATATGGCTGTCGAGTTCTTCAAGAAGGTGGCTGGCAAGACTCCTGCGTTCTATAAGGGTATGGGTACATACAATTCGCTCAGCACCACACAGAACAAGCTGATGCTTGACAACGACTCTACTACATTCTATCACTCGGGTGCAAGCCAGAATACTGGCGACTGGATTGGTCTGGACCTTGGAGCTGTCCGCCCCGTACGTGAGGTGCGTATTCTGCAGGGACGCAACTCGGTTGACGATGTCGACTACTTCGACAACGTGATTGTTGAGGCTTCGGCTGACGGCAAGACATGGACTCCGCTCACCGGCGAATTGCAGAAGACATACATCATCAACTGGAAGGGCAATCCCGTAGAAGCTCGTTATGTGCGCATGCGCAAGTTGCAGTCGGACAAGAAGAGCTGGTGTGCTGTTCGTGAGTTTGTGGTAAACCCTGTCAATCCTGAGAATCTTGCATTCAAGGTGGAGTCGGCTGATATGTTCGGCGCTATGTATTGCTTCGACGAGAATCCCTGCTCTTCGTTCAAGAGCGAAGGTAGTCTGACATTCGGCGTAGAGAAAGGAACAAAGAGCTACACCATGCTCGTCAATCTGCCTAAGGCTGGTAGCGTTGTGCTCAAGCAGTACAACAAGAAGGGCAAGCTCGTTGCAAGCACACCGGTTGAGGGCAATATGGCTAAGGTGAATGTCGATGCCAACGCAGTGAAGTGCCAGCTTGAGGGAGCCGTAGAAGTGTTTGAGATTGTCCCGAACAAGTAATCGGGATAATTCAAAATAAGAGATCGATTTTCTCTCGAATAGAAAATAACAAAAAAAACGAGGATGTTTCCGTTTGCTTAGGAACATCCTCGTTTTTTGTTTTATTTAAGTTTCGCAAGCGAAAGTAGTTAAGAAGTTGTCGCGCCCTACGGTTGCTAAGGAGTTCTTGCAAGCAAGCGGCAAAGCCGAGCGAAGGCATTAGTTTTTTTGCTTGATATAGCATTATAAGCATTTGGCTTTAACTTCTTAACTCCTTTAACTTCTGAATTCTCTGAACTTGCGAAAGTTCAAGCGTTTGCTTGAGCATTATACATGCTTCATGATGTCGAGCAAGTGGTCCCAAACCATCTGTACGGTCGGGATGTGCAGACGCTCCTCCGGAGTGTGAACATCGCGCAGGGTAGGACCGAACGAAACCATGTCGAGGTTAGGATAACGCTCTGAGAACAGACCGCACTCCAGTCCGGCGTGGATACCGCGTACGATAGGCTCCTTGCCGAACAGCTTCTTGTATGACTCAACAGCCACCTTTGTCAGTTTGCTGTTAGGATTCATCTTCCATGCAGGATAGCCGTCGCTCTGCTTAACCTCAGCACCAGCCAGCTCGAATACAGCCTTGATTGTGTTCGACTCATTCTCGAGATTGCTCATTACGTTAGAGCGCTGTGAGGTGATGATATTGATTTCGTTCTCTGAAGAGACAACGCTTGCAATGTTGTTAGAAGTCTCAACCATGTCTGCCAAAGCCTCGTCCTGGCACATGGCGAACACGCCGTTGTCGGCAGCCTGCAATGCGAGGATAACTCGACGGCTTGCGTCCTTTGCGATAACCGGCTCGGCATCAGTGCTCTCGAGGTGGAACTCCATGGCAGTGTCAGTAACGTGATACTCGTCCTCAACGTTGGCTGTGAACACGTTCCAGTCAACACGTACAGTCTCCTTTTCGGCTGCGGGAACGGCAAATACGATGACACCGTCGCGAGGAATGGCGTTGTGCAGCTTGCCCGAGTTGAACTGAGCCAGACGCACGTCCATCTTGTCCTGCTCCATATAGAGGAAACGGTCGAGAATCTTGATAGCGTTGGCGCGCTTCTTGTTGATGTCGTCGCCAGAGTGTCCGCCCTTCAAGCCCTTGATAGAAGCCTTCATGAAGAAGTAACCCTCAGGAGCCTGCTCGCGCTCGAATGTGAACTTCACCGAAGTGGTCTTGCCGCCAGCACATGAAATGAATATCTGACCCTCGTCCTCAGAGTCGAGGTTGATGAGCATATCGCCCTTCATGAATCCCGGCTTCATACCCAAAGCACCGCCAAGGCTTGTCTCCTCGTCGCGTGTGAAAACGCACTCGATAGGACCGTGCTCAATGTCGTCGCTGTCGAGAACAGCCAGCTCGATGGCGCAACCGATACCGTCGTCAGCACCAAGAGTAGTACCCTTGGCTCTGAGCCATTCGCCGTCGATGTAGGTCTGGATAGGGTCTTTGAAGAAGTCGATGTCAACGTCGACGAGCTTGTCGCACACCATATCCATATGGCTTTGCAAACTAATCATCGGAGCGTTCTCGTGTCCCTTGGTAGCGGGCTTGCGGATGATAACGTTGCCGGTCTCGTCAATCTCGGTTTCGAGATTGCGCTTACGGCCAAACTCTTTCAGATACTCAATCATCTGCTCCTCATGCTTAGAGGGGCGAGGAATTTTGTTGATTTCTGCAAACTGCTCGAATACGCGAGCCGGTTTCAATTCGCAATTACTCATTTTTTCTTAATTTCTTTATGTTGTAACAATAATAATCTGAATTTTCAATAATTTATTTTGTCATGCGACCGATTTGCATTACCTTTGCATGTAAATAAATCTGTCGCTATGGGTTTCCCATTTCGATACAAAGTTAGTAAAAATGATTAAACTTCTGCTTTTAAGCCTGTTAATTATTGCTATAGCGTTTGCTTTGCTATCCATTAAGCTTCTGCTGAAACGCAACGGCAAGTTTTCGTCGCAACATGTTCACGACAATCCCGGTCTGCGCAAGCTTGGAATTCACTGCGTTATGGATCAGGACCGCGAGGCACGCAAGCGCAATGGTGCCTATTAAGCGGATGCGTCAGGTGTGAAATAATTAAATAATAAATACAAATGAACAAGAAAAACATTTTCCGCACACTTGCTATCGCTGCTTTTGCTGCTGTGGCAATGACATCTTGCGACAAGTCAAAGTCGCAGGTAGACGATAAGGAACCTGCAGCCCAGACTGCAACTACTGCAACTAAGATTGCATATGTAGAGGTAGACAGTATCATGTCGCAGTACAAGTTCTGCAAGGACTACTCGCTCATCCTTCAGAAGAAGGGCCAGAATATCCAGAACACCCTCGCACAGAAGCAGCAGGCTCTTGAGGCTGCCGCTGCCAACTTCCAGCAGAAGGTGCAGCAGAATGCCTACACACGCGAGCAGGCACAGTCTATCCAGATGTCGCTTCAGAAGCAGAGCAATGACCTTCAGACTCTCAACCAGCGTCTGAGCGGTGAGTTCCAGACCGAGACAGAGAAGTACAACAACGCTCTCCGCGACTCTATACAGCACTATCTCGCCCTTTACAACAAGGACAAGAAGTACACCCTCATCCTCAGCAAGGCTGGCGACAACATCCTCTATGCCGACAAGGCTCACGACATAACCAATGAGGTTATCGCCGGACTCAACAAGGCATACAAGCAGGCACCTGCTGAGAAGGCTGCAACAGAGAAAAAGAAGTAATAAAGCCACAAACGCTTTATGAATAAATAAAAACGACCGCCCATAGAGGTAAAACTCTATAGTGCGGTCGTTTGTTTACACCTTATTATATATATACAGTGCCAATAATATTATATGGAAAAAGACATATAATGCTACTTGCCCATTTATTATAATATACTTTGCCCATTTATTATGTATATACTTTGCCAAGTATCATTATATTACTTTGTTGTTTGATATTGTCACATCGTGAAATGTTTTTACAGAGTCAATCAACTTCACATTGAAGAAAAAGAAGTAGTTCATAGTATTATACTGAATTATAAGTCCCATCCATTTATGTTAACAACAAAGTGGATGGGATTTTATAGCGAAATAATATCAAAAAACGTATTGAAACTAAGAAAAATCAAATAAAATCGAAAAAAGTTGCATAAAAATTTGGAGGTGTAAATAAAAAGCACTACCTTTGCACTCGCAATTCAGAACAATGCTAATCGCTAAGAAATTGGGATTGCAAACAATATGGTTAATATCGCGGAGTGGAGCAGTTGGTAGCTCGCCAGGCTCATAACCTGGAGGTCGCATGTTCGAGTCCTGCCTCCGCAACTAACATCGGTGTAACGAGTTGAAAATCAACAAGTTACACCGATTTGTCGTTTTAGACTGCGACAAATCTGCGCCAAAAAATTTCAAGTAGTAAGACCAACATCTTTAATCCAGCTGAATGATGGCTCTAAAAGATGTTAAAAATGTGCTCAAAATTTTGTACAGGTAAAATGGCGGCTCATATAGTGAAATGTAAGTCGCCATCAACCATGACCATTATGCAGATAGTCTCAGAAATTAAGATGAGCATAGACTATGTGCTTGCATTGGCATGAACAATCTCAACTATACAAATGGATTATAGCATGAAAAGGGTTAAAGAAACATATAAAAGTCAAGTTTATGACGTAAAAAACAAGACTTTTTTGTTAACTTTGCATTCGTAAAAGGAAGATTAGCATGGTTATAGCAAGACTGATAAAGGAAAAATTGTCATCGACCCCTGCTGGGGTTGTATTGACAACAAGAGACTTTGGTGTGGAGATGCGGTATCAGCCGGCACTTGCCAAAGCTCTCAATCGTCTTGTGCTCCAAGGCGAGCTCCAAAAGATAGCTAAGGGGAAATACTATATTCCAAAGAAGACCATTTTTGGTAATCTAAAACCTGCAGATTCTGAACTTGTAAAGGACTTTCTGGAACAAAATGGTAAGATTGTAGGCTACATTACAGGAACGACAGCATTTGCATCCATGGGCCTGACTACACAGATAAGCTCATCCATCCTTGTCGGAACAAATAAATACCGTAGACCAATCACAAGGAATGGCGTAAAAATCTCTTTCTTGCTACAAGAGAACGCCATAACATCAAGCAACATTCCACTACTTAGATTATTGGATGCTCTGCGTCTTATAAAGGATATTCCGGCCACTTCACCAGATGAATGTGTGACGAATATTTGCAAAACAATCAATGCTCTTTCAAAGGAACAGAAGCAAGAGTTGGCAGAATTATCCTTGGCATATACACCTTATGTAAGGGCATTGCTTGGAGCCATCTACGAGAACATGGAACTTGAAACTGAAACAATCAGTAAAACATTGAATGGAGTGACAAGTTACAAGTTGCCAATCTCTGACAAAGTATTGTCAAACAAAAGAAACTGGAACATCATATGAGATTACATGAAGACAGGGAGTTGTTCTCTGATGCCCTACAAGCTGCATCACAACCAGTAGAGGATGGAGGACTTGGCATCAAGAGCATTTTCATCGAAAAAGACTATTGGATTTGTCGGTCGCTGTCATTGATGGCTGCGAACGACAAGGATAACCGTGCCATATTCAAAGGAGGAACAAGTCTTACAAAAGCATACGGTATCGGAAGTCGATTCTCTGAAGACATAGACATTGCTATCTCTGAGGCATGGACGCTCAGTGGCAACCAATTGAAGATGCTGATCAAGAGAACTGCCAAAAACATGACAGAAGGTCTGCAGGAAATGGATTTGCCTGGTTTTACAAGCAAAGGTTCTCATTATCACAAAGCATACTATTCTTATCCAAGAGCTATTGACACATTACAAGTAGGTGCTATCAAGGCAGGACAGTTGCTTGTAGAAATCAACTCATTTGCCAATCCATATCCATTTCAGAAATGTAAACTGGAAAGCTTCTTGACCGAGTTCCTGCAAAAGACTGGCAATGAGAACTTGATAAAAGACTTCGATATGCAGCCTTTCTCTGTCAATGTTCTCGACAGGCGCAGAACATTGACAGAGAAGTTGGTGTCATTGCTTCGTTGTTCCTTGGCCGACAACTACATGCCGGAGTTGACAGCCAAGATACGCCATTTCTATGATTTACATTTCCTATTGAATGATATTGAAACACAGGATTATCTGAAAAGCGACGCTTTCAAATCGGATTTCAGTAACCTGTTTGCACAAGACCAACAGAGATTTGACAAGCCCGAAGGATGGCAAAACAAGAGCATAATGGATTCTCCAATCATCAACGACTTACATAATGTATGGGCAGCATTAAGCAATGTTTATGCAAAAGAACTTCCTGACCTTGCCTACAAAGAGATACCGACTATTGAGAGTGTCGAGAATAGCATGGAACAGCTGGTCTCGTATTTGACAAAATAAACGGCCATGGCAAAGAAGAAGCACAACACTTCTTCTATATCAAATTCAAAATCAAAATCTTCCATAGCTAATATTATTTAGTCAGAGAATTAGTCGTTTTCATACAATTCACCCAGATCGCTTATACAACATTTCATGGTCTGCCTTAGCGACTGTGGTTCCATCACTTCTATCATCGTTCCATAGCTCTGCAACTCCATTATGAAGTCGTAGGTGGGACGAAGCATAAGTTCGAAGTCGGCATATTCGTTGCAAGAACAAAGCTCTTTCTGCGAGAGATGCAATGGAAGAGAGCGCATGTAGTGCTGGTGTGCACCAAAGGCCCGAACAACAATTCGTTGCATGGGTATATCCTCGTCTATTACTACGCCGAAGAAGCTGGAGAAATAGTCCTTAGCATTGAAGTCGATAGGGAACTTGAAATGATCTTTTGTTATTTCTAT
>OIXA01001029.1_pt1 | contig 37336 bp, 28 predicted proteins | sample 1587721 | NCBI WGS metagenome assembly OIXA01 (sample SAMEA3888900, study PRJEB22519) | human gut metagenome | biome: human gut; feature: human-associated habitat; material: faeces | place: Denmark | collected 2013
AAAGATTTCTCGCTTCGCTCGAAATGACGATACGGGAGTCTGATGTCTCCTAGTCTCTTAGTCCCTAATCCCTAGCTAGCCTGCTTTCAAACTTCGGGATTAGCCCACCGGGCGTGCTGTCCCATTGACTACAGGCGAAAGAAAGGGAGCGAGTTCTATGGGGTCTATGGGATCAGTGGATTCAACAGGTTCAACAGGTTCAACGAGGTCGGAAGTCCCTCTGCGGGACTCCCGTCTCCAAGGGCCGACTCGTATGACATGCAAGCTGCCGTAGCCCCGAACCCTTGAACCCCTCACAAAAAAAGAGCCGGCTTGCGCCAGCTCTTTTTTAAAAGATCTTGTCCTGATGTCCGACTTTCTTTTTATTGCCTTTCTTCTCGTCGCGTTCTTCGAGTTTACGCATGATGTCATAGAGATCGATGCCAGAGTTCTCCCACATTACAAACAGATGATAGAGAAGGTCACAGGACTCGTCTATGATCTCTTCTTTGTCTTGATGCTGGTCGGCGATGATGACTTCAGAGGCTTCTTCGCCGATCTTCTTGTCGATCTTGTTTTTGCCTTCGCTCTGCAGGTAATTGGTGTAGGACTTATCCTGCGGATGGGCGCGGCGATCTTTGATTTCTTCAAAAAGAGTATGAAGGATCGCAAGGCTTCCTGTTTCTTCCCTGTTTTCCCACTCTGTAAGGCTTCTGAAGAAGCAGGTGGGATGATTCGTATGGCAGGCAGGGCCATCGGGAATGACCTGCACGACGAGGGTATCCGCATCGCAGTCCACGAAGATCTTTTTTACATGCTGGAAGTGGGCCGATTCTTCTCCTTTGTGCCAGAGCTTCTGTCGGCTTCTGGAGAAGAACCAGGTCTCTCCTGTCTCGATGGTTTTCTGCAAGGATTCCTGATTCATATAAGCCATCATGAGGATCTCGCCGCTTCTGGCGTCCTGCACAATGGCAGGCACAAGGCCTTTTTCATTGAAAGAAATGTTTTTTATGTCTACTGTTTCCATAATGTTGCCTTTCGCATTTTGTAGCATTGGGATGGAAAATCGGGTGCAGGGTTGTGGAACGGCTTCGCCACAAATTTTATATGGCGGCGAAACTACTCCTCCCCCTTGAGCCTTGAACCATTTATACTCTTATTTCTACTCCGTTCTGTGCGAGGTAGTGTTTGAGGTCGGGAATCGCGATTTCTCCGAAGTGGAAGACGGAAGCAGCCAGTGCTGCATCAGCGCCTGCTTCGAAGGCTTTGAGGAAGTCTTCTTTCTTCCCCGCGCCGCCGGAGGCGATGACGGGGATGGAGAGTTCTTCCGAGAGGACGCGCATGAGCTCCAAGTCATAGCCATCTTTTTCACCGTCTGCATCGATGGAATTCATGCAGATCTCTCCTGCGCCGAGCTCCATGCCTTTTCTTGCCCAGTCTACGACGGACAGTCCTGTATTCTTGCGTCCGCCTTCGACGAAGACGTCCCAGCCGCCTTTGCCGTTCCGCTTGCCGTCAATGGAGAGGACGACACACTGATTGCCGAAGCGTTCAGCACTTTCGCGGATGATTTCAGGATGCATCACAGCGGCAGAATTGACGGAGACTTTGTCGGCTCCTGCCAGCAGCATGGTACGGAAATCGTCTGCTTTGCGTATCCCGCCTCCTACCGTGAAGGGGATGGTGAGCTCTTCTGCGATGGCACGGACGGTATCAACGAAGGTCTCGCGTCCTTCGTGAGTGGCAGTGATGTCATAGAAAACGAGCTCGTCCGCGCCGGATTCGGAGTAGTATTTTCCCAGTGTCACCGGATCGTCAACGTCCTGAAGATTGTGAAATTTTTTGCCTTTGACGACGCGCCCGTGGTTCACGTCCAGGCAGGGAATGATTCGTTTGGCTAGCATAATGTTGCGTCCTTTGCGGGTGTACTCAAATGTGGTGGATAAAGAAGGTTCAGGATCAGCCCGAGGGGCGTACTGTCCCTTGGTTGCATGCGAAAGAGGTTCAGCAGGTTCAAGAGGTTCAACGGGGATGGTGCGGCGCATAATACTATGGAAGCGCCGCGAAGTAAAATAGAGCGATGCCCAAAACTCGTATTCAAGTCACTAGTCCCCAGTCACTCGAGGCACCTAATCCCTAGCCACTCATCCCTAATCCCTGCTTTTAAACTTGTGGTGCGGCGCAGCCGCCACATCAACCTTGACCCCGTCAGCCTGAGCCCTTTACTTTCCCTGGATCTCCACGATCTCTTCCATCGAAACTTTTTCTTCATAGAGGGCTTTGCCGGTGATCGCACCGTAGAGTCCCATGTCAGAGAGCTTCCGCAGGTCGTCTGCACAGGAAACGCCGCCGGAAGCAATGAGGTGGATCCCGGGAAGTGCCTGCAGCTTTCCCATCATCTCGAAATTCGGTCCGGTCAGCATACCGTCACGGCTGATGTCGGTGTAAACGATGGTATTGACGCCATTCTCCAGAAGTGTCTTGACGAAGGGCAGGACCTTCTGGCGACTGCCGTCGACCCAGCCGTTGGTGGCGACGGTGTCACCGTGGGCATCGACGGAGACGGCGATATGGTCAGCGCCGTATTTCTTAGCGGCCTGGATTGCAAAGTACGGAGCGGCGACCGCTTTCGAGCCGATGATGACGCGCCAAACGCCGTTCTCGATATGCTGCTTGATGGCCTGCTCTGTGCGGATGCCGCCGCCGACTTCGACGGGAATCTTCACCGCCTGACAGATGCGATGGATCACCTCGGTATTCACGCCATTTCCTTTGAAAGCGCCATCAAGGTCGACGACGTGGAGGTATTTGGCCCCGAGGGATTCCCACTTGAGCGCCATTTTCACCGGATCATCGCCATAGACGGTGAGATCCTGAATTTTGCCCTGCTTTAGGCGGACGCAGTGCCCGTCTTCTATATCAATTGCTGGAAATATTTTCATTTTTCTAACCATTCTGCTAAATTCTTCCAGATCCTAAGTCCGATGGGCCCGGATTTTTCTGGATGAAACTGAAATCCCAATACATTGTCTTTTCCGACGATGGCAGGCACGGTGACGCCGTAGTCTGCGGAAGCGATGATGTCTTCGCTGTCCCCTGGTGTCTTATAGTAGGAATGCACAAAGTAGACGTAGCTCTTCTCGGGGAGACCGGCAAGCACTTCATGCGGCCGGTGCATCATGAGCTCATTCCATCCCATGTGCGGGACTTTGAGATTTCCTTCTGGGAAATGGACGATACGCCCCGGAAGAAGTCCCAACGCAGGCACTTCGCCGCCCTCTTCGGAAACTTCATAGAGTGCCTGCATGCCAAGACAGATTCCGGCGAGTTTCTTGCCCTTTCTGACTTCTTCGCGGATGATGTCCGTGAGACCATAGCCGGAGAGGTGTTCCATGGCATCCTTCATCGCACCGACGCCGGGGAGAATCAGGGCTTTCGCTTCGCGGATCTCTTCCGGATCGCGGGTGACGACGACATCCAGACCGGCCCTGGTGGCTGCGCGCACGACATTTGCCAGATTTCCTGCATCGTAATCAATGATGGCTATTTTCATCAGAGCACTCCTTTGGTGGATAATACCGTGTCGCCTTCGATGGTGACAGCCTCCTTCAGCGCGTGGCCGATGCCTTTGAAAAGGGACTCGACGATGTGATGCCCATTCACGCCATAGAGGGTCGCCATATGAAGATTCATCTTCGCGTTGTTTGCAAAAGCGAGGAAGAATTCTCTCGTCATTTCCGTCTCGAAACTGCCGATCCTCTCGACAGGGATATCGACATCAAAGACAAAGTACGACCGACCGGATAGATCGAGCACGATGCGGGAGAGCGCTTCGTCCATCGGGCAGAAGAAGCAGCCATAGCGATGGATCCCCTTCTTATCCCCCAGCGCTTTTTCGAACACCTCTCCCAGCGTGATCCCGATGTCTTCGATGGTATGGTGGTTGTCTACATCGAGGTCGCCCTGACAGGTCAGGAAAATGTCCATGCCGCCGTGACGGGCCAGAAGGTGCAGCATATGGTCGAAAAATCCGATGCCGCTAGTCCCTTCAAAACGTCCTGTCCCATCGATAGTCAGACTGATGGAAATATCCGTCTCGCCTGTCGTGCGGCGAAGTGTGGCTTTTCTCATGCAAGTGCCTCCCGGAATACGGAAATCAGCACATCATCGACGTCTTTTGTGGTGACGGAAATGCGGAAACCATTCGGGATGTCTTGGCTGTTTCTATAAATTTTGACAAGAATGTCTTTCTTTCGAAGAGCTTCAAAGATCTCCTCCTGCTTTTTATCCACCTGAACGAGGAGGAAATTGGTGCAGGACGGGTAGACCGTGACACCCGGGATCTCCTTCATGGCCGCGTAGAGACGCTCTCTTTCCACGCAGATGGCATCGCGCACTTTGAAAATATCCTCTCTGTGACGGATGACGATCGGCGCAAAGAGCTGGGTGAAAGCGTTCAGATTGTACGGCGCTTTGATCTTCGCGATGGCTTCGATCAGAGCTTCATCGGCAGCGAGGTAGCCGCAGCGCATGCCGGCCAGAGCAAAGGCTTTCGAGAGCGTGCGAAGGACAATGAGATTCGGGTATGTATCGATGAGATCTATGACGCTTTCCTTCTGGGCGAACTCCATGTATGCTTCATCGACGAATACGATATTGTCAGCGGCCTTCAGCACTTCCTCGATGAATGTGCGCGGGAGAAGATCGCCTGTCGGATTGTTCGGATTGCAAATGACGGTCACCTTCGGCTGGTATCGCCTGACCGCTTCCAGAAGTCCCTTCTGATCGCGCCGGTATCCGGGAAGATCCTTGACCTTGATGGCAGAGGCACCCAGCGTTTCCGCGCCAAGCTCATACATGTCGAAGGTCGGGCTGTGGATCAGGATCTGATCGCCCGGATCAAGGAAGGTCCCCAACAGATAGGTGATCATTTCATCCCCGCCATTGCCGACGATGAAGTTTTCCGCCTTCCCGCCGATGTAGTCCGCCAACGCTTCGCGGATGTCATCGGACATCGGCTTCGGGTAGATCTGCGGACGGAAGGTATCGAGAGCCTGGATGAGCTCTTCTTTCACGCCGGGGATCGTCAAAACATTCAGATAGTTTTCATTCGCATTGATGACATGCTTTTCTGCGATCGGCGCCACGAAGTACGGATCAAAGTCAGCAATCGTTTTTCTGAGCCATTCAGTCTTCATCACGCACCTCCATCGCATGAGCGTGAGCCGTCAGGCCTTCCGCTTTGGCAAAAATCTGGACCTTCTTGGAGATCTTCTGGAAGGCCTCTTTATTATACATTTCTACACTGCTGTGCTTGACGAAATCATAAACACCGAGCGGCGAGGAGAAAGCGGCGGTACCGGAGGTCGGGAGCGTGTGGTTCGGGCCTGCCATATAGTCACCGAGCGGTTCGGAGGTGTATTTCCCGAGGAAAATTGCACCTGCATTATAAATGAGCGGCAGATACTGCTTCGGATCCGGCAGCTCGACTTCCAGATGCTCCGGCGCGATCTTATTCACGATGTCGAAGCACTGTGCCGCATCCTTGCAGAGAAAGGCCTTCGCATAATCATCGACAGAACTCTTCATGATCTCATAGCGGGAGAGCTCTTTCATCTGGCGCTCCATCTCCGCTTCGACCTTCTTGCCAAAGTCCGCATCCGGCGTGATGAGGAATACAGCCGCGCGCGGGTCATGCTCCGCCTGCGACAAGAGGTCAGCTGCGATCCATGTCGGATCCGCGCTGCCATCTGCCACGCAGCACACCTCGGATGGGCCTGCGATCATGTCGATACCGACCGTACCGAAGACGAGACGTTTCGCCATAGCGACGAAGGCATTGCCCGGTCCTACGATCTTGAAGACCGGCTCGACAGACTCCGTGCCGTATGCCAGCATCGCGATGCCCTGCGCCCCACCGACCTTATAGATCTCCTTCACACCAGCCACATAAGCAGCAGCCAGAATATTCGGATTCACCTTGCCATCCTTCCCTGGCGGTGTCGTCATAGCGACCGAAGGGCAGCCAGCCACGAGTGCCGGTACCGTATCCATGAGTACGGTCGAGGGATAGGCCGCGCGGCCGCCAGGTACATAGACGCCGACACGCTGGATCGGAAGGAACTGTTCACCGAGCTCCACACCCTCTCTGAAATTCTTCGTCCAGGACTTTCTCACCTGTTCCTTGTGGAATGTCTCGATATTCGCTTTCGCTTCTTTCAGGACTTCCAGAAATTCCGGCGTCACCTGCGCGAGGGCTTCCTGCATCTCTTCTTCCGTCGCACGGAAATCAGAGAGCTCTACCCCGTCGAATTTCTTCGTCAGCTCACGGATGGCTGCATCACCGCCGTCTCTCACCTTTTCCAAAATAGCGGACACGGACTTCTCTAAGTCTTCCGATAAATTTACATTGCGGTTCGTCAATGTACGTACTTCTCTCAAAGTAAAACCTTTTTCAGGTACTGTGATCCATTCCATGATGTTATTATCCTTCTTTCAGTATATAAGTTGGCAGGTTCAAGGTTCAGGGTTATCCCCCGCGCGGGTGCCCTTTGATTGCGTGCGAAAGAGATTCAACTGGTTCTGTAGTTTCTACGGGTTCAAAGGGGTTGGTGCGGCGCAAATAATAATGAAGCGCCTCGGAGTTTTGATAGCGCTTCGCGCTGTCGTCATTTCGAGCGTAGCCGAGAAATCTATATTGCAGAACGCTCATTGCCTGATGTGAGGCAGCACCAAGACATCGTTTCCCCTCAGCGCATACACGCTGATTTCCGAAGTGCAGTAGAGAGCGAGGGCTACGCTCGGGATGACGATGCCGGAGAATCCCAGTCACCAGTCGCTAGTCACTCCTAATCCCCAATTCCTAATCCCTAGCCACTAGTCCCTAGCCACCAGTCACTTATTTATTTAACCAACGCCATAAACTCTGCCATTTCCTTCTGCTTCATCTTATACGATACCTTATTACAGATGAGGCGAGCGGAAAAATCCATGAAGTAATCATACGCTTCTAGCCCATTCTCGCGAAGCGTCGTCCCCGTTTCCACGATATCGACGATGACATCCGAGAGGCCGACGAGCGGTGCCAGCTCGACCGAGCCATTCAGCTTGATGATATCAATGGACTGAAAGCGATCTGCGAAATATTTTCGCGCGATCGACGGATACTTCGAAGCCACCGTCAGGATCCGCTTCTGCATGACCTTCTGATTTCCCTTGATACCAGACACCGCCATGCGGCAACGGCCGATCCCAAGATCCAGCACCTCATAGACATCCTCTTCCCCATCTTCCATGAGGACATCCTTCCCGACGATGCCGGCATCAGCTGCCCCACGGCGCACATACACCGCCACATCCGGGCTCTTCACCAGCGTCACGCGGATGCGCTCCTCATCATCGGTGAAAATGAGCTTGCGGCTCACATCCGAATAATCCGAAAAATGGAAGCCCCCCTCCGCCAGCCGTTTCATGACCGTCTTCGCGATGCGCCCTTTCGCCAGTGCAATATGCAGCATACTACAGACCTCCCAATTTTTCTTCCAGCTCTTCCTTCGTGAGCGCCGCCCCCTCTAAAAGGAAACGCCCCTCTTTATAAGAAACGATCAATTTATAATCACCTCTGACGATCGCATTCGTACTCGCGACCCCCATCACCGAGTAGCCCTTCTTGCGCCACGCCATGAGCGTCACAATGAGATCCCGGTCTGCCTTCTCATAGACCACCGCCAGATCGCACGAGGGCGCCATCTCTTCCAAAAGATTCGAGTCCGCCATCACTTCATAGAGCAGATTCATATTCATCCCGAAGCCGCACGCCGGACGCGGCACCTGGAACTGCGCCGCCAGCGAATCATACCGCCCGCCGGAGATCAGCGAATACAGCGCGCCATCCGCATAAATGCGGAAAACCAAGTCCGTATAGTATCCCATGTGCGACGTGAAGCCGAAGTCCAGCTGCACGCGATCCGCATAGCCTGCGACCGCCAGATACTCATACACCTTCTCAAGGCGGGCGAGGGCATCCGCCATCTTATGATTCAGGCAAAGACCTTCCGCCCGCTTCAGCGTCTCTTCATAGCTGCCAAAGAGCCGCGGCAGCTCCAAGAGCACATCCCGCTGGATCTTCGTGATCGACAGCCGGTCAGCCAGCTTCTCAAAAGAAACGAGATTTCTCTTCTCCAGGAACTCACGCACCTGCGACAGCTCCTCCTTCGAAAGGCGCAGCTCTTCGAAAAGCGCATCCATGTACGCCACACTCCCGAGATCGATACGCATATCACGGATACCCACCGACTCCAGGAATTCCGCCGCCATCACCATGACCTCGCCATCGCACTCCGGCGTCTCATCCCCCAGGACCTCGACCCCGCTCTGCAGGAAATACTTCCCATGCGTCGACTTGCCATAGTATTCGCGGAAGACCATCGACACATAGCCGAATTTCAAAAGCTGCCGCGCATCCGGATACTCGCGCGACGCCGTCTTCACGAGCGGCACCGTCACATCCGGCCGCATGACCAGCACCTCCCCCTCGCTGCTGATGGTCTTGATCATCTCGCGCTGCAACTGCGGGAAATAGGTGCCATATGTATCGTAATCCTCAAAAGTCGGCGTCTGGATGATCTTGCATCCGTGCCGCCGCATGACGGAAACCACCGCACTTTCGATGCGGTCATAATTCTTCATTTCCTCTTCATGCACCATTTTTAAATCGTCTATTGCATGAGCCATACGAGCCCTCCTCTTTCTTTGTTATGGTTATACTTTACCACGATAAAGAGAAGAAGTAAAGGACTTTGACGCATTTTTTACCACGCACGTACATCATTTTCATTTCTAACGTGCGCCTCACTGCTCTTCACAAATAAAAATGCGCAGACCATAGGCCCGCGCATCCCAAACAACACGTATTTTCTTACATCATAAGAGATCCTTTTCTAAGGGGTATCTCTCCAAAAGTTTCGTTAAATCCTGTCGCGCAATCAGTTTGACGCCGGCTGCAGCGGCTCGTTCTTTATCATGGCTCGTGAAATCAAGTGCATTTGTGACTACCACCCCTAAAAAATGATACCCGAGCTTTTTCTCATAAAACGGGATCGCGCTGTAGATGGCTTCCACGCTATCATGAGACAGGCTTTCCCCCATCATCTGCTGGCATCGTACCAAAAGTCCCCGCCGGGATTTCTGATCAGTTTCCACAACCACATCTACCCCGTAATTATTGGTTTGCTTCGTCTCTTCCGCCGCATAGCCGGGGATACTCGCATAGAGTTTCGCCACCATGCGTTCAAACACATCGCCTGTCACCTTATCTGTGTCTTCGATTGTCCAATATGACGATGTGCTGCATGCAGATCCCGATTCCATGTCATTATTCCATCCTACCAGCTCATTATACATATCCTGCCCATCTACTTCGGTATCCGCGGTAGGGAAAATGACACTCTGACTCAGTGAACGCTTGTACTGCAAAAGCTGATCCAGCTTCACATCGAAGGAGTCACCCCCTTCATACTGAGCAATCGGCAAGTACACATGCACCTCTTTTTTCTGCCCGATGCGATACACGCGATCCGTTGCCTGATCCTCCTTGGCTGGATTCCAGCAGCGACTCAAATGGATAACATGGTTCGCTGCCGTAATGTTAAAGCCGACGCCACCAGCCTCTGCAGAAAGGATCAGAATCGCAAACCCCTCCTTTTGATTGAAGGCATCCACGATCTGCTGTCGCTTCAGACCTATCAGTTCTCCATTTATGGGTGGCTGGATGGAAATCCCGAATGCCTTTTCCAGAAAACGCTTCAGGATTCGCTGCATTTTTCGGCTCGTCACAAAGATCAGTACTTTTTCTTTTCTGGCTTTGATATTCACCAAGGTCTGAAATGTCGCCTTCAACCGCGCTGACATATTGAAAAAAGCATCGACGCTCATATTTTCAAACGTACTATCCGCATACGAAGTCAGATGCGGGCAAAGCGATGTATCTCGAAGCATCGCAATCACTTTCAGGATATCTTTCTTCTTTCCTTTCTTTGCGACAGCGATTATTTTTTCATACGCTTCTCTCTGCACAGGAGGCATCAGCACAGGTTTCGGTATGACCTCTTTATGCGGCAGTCCTTCCAGGTAGTCAGTCTTCTGCCGCCTGAGGAAAATCGGCTGAAGCTCTTGTTCCAATTTCTTTCCCAGCGCTTCCTGTCCAGCCATATCTCCTTGCAGTTTCTTCAGTTGATTTTGGTAGGTGTTACAGAAATTCTTCAAATCCCGCAAACGTCCTGGCTCTACGAAATCCATGATACTCCACAGATCCACCCATGCGTTCTCGACAGGCGTCCCTGTGATAGCGATTGCAAAATCATATTTCATGGATTTCACTGCATTCGTGATGAGTGTCACTGGGTTTTTGATCTTCTGCGCTTCATCAAGCACCATGAATGACCAGTCAATACAACCAAAGCTGATATCGTAATTACGAAGCGTTTCATAAGAAGTCAATACAATCCTGTTCTTTGCCACCGGAGAAAAATCAAGGCGCAGATCATGCCCTCTTTTGAAATCTCTGAAACTATTTCCATACAGGGGGACTATCTCTTCAAAAACGCCTTCTTTCACAAAGTGAATGAATTCGCTTTCCCAATTTGCCAAGAGCGATACCGGGGCCACCACCAGAACAGAGTTCATGTCTTTTTCACCATAGGCATTCTTGATTCCGGAAATCAATCCCAAAACCTGCATGGTTTTGCCAAGCCCCATGTCATCGGCGAGAAGTACCCCCTGATACCCTGCCTTCCAGTTTTGTGCCATCCAGCGAATGCCCTCTTTCTGATAGGAAAAAGGCACTACGTCATCTTTGAAGCCGGATAATACCTGCTCCATCGACAAATCCGCGCCCAATTTTTGAAAACGCGCCTCTCTTCGCTTCTGCCTCCTCTGCTCATTTGCCTGCTCGTAACCTACACTTTCGGCATTTTCTTCACTGATCAGGTTTCCTCTATCTTTCTTTGGCTTCTCTCCGTCTGCGCTGCCACCGGTAATATCTGTTTCGCCATCCTTCCCCGCTCGTCCCCCCAAAGCTCCCTTCCGCAAACCTTCGCCTTGCTCCTTATACTTCATCACCTTCTCAATGAAAGCACTAGTAAGTTTGTACGTTTTTCCTTGATAAGAAATCGAAGACTGTCCATTTACCAGAGCATTCTTGATCAATTCTTTGAGAATCGCCACATTTTCATCAGTCACTTCCGGTTCGTCAAGCTCATCAATCCCGTCAAGATCTTCTCTTCCTACACTCCCTTCCTCCGGCAGCCAGCCGCCTTCTATCCCGTTGAGGTAAGGATATTTTTTTGCGATAAAAGCTCCATACTCAATCACACGATCCGAGTACTCACCCCGATCAAAGCGAAATGGAGCTCCGGTAAAGACACTTTGTGGAGACAGAAGCAAGGTTTTGGCCTGCTCCTTTGTCAGTTTCCGTGCCTCCTTGATCTGCTGCAATCCATCTTGCTGCTCCTGATCAAATACGTAATAGGTACGATCTTTCCCCATGTACGACCGCTGCGCTTTGCTCCCGTTTTTAAACTTGCGTCCAAATTCACTGGCATCCTTCTCCCCATAAGGACTGCCATCAGCATTCAAAATGATGGGAGAGGCATAATATGTACCATCCGTATCTTCTTTTACCGAGATACTTAAATAATCAGGTGCCACTACATCGATCTTTTCCAAAAACGGATCGAGTCTGGCGTCAATCTTTTTGGCATTCTCCTTGATGAGTGCCACATATCGCAGGCTGCAAGCTAAGATTTTCTCTCGCTCTTTCAATCGACCAATCTCAGCATTACATGACGATGCGCTTTTCAAGATGGCATACTGCGCCTCACTGCACATATAACAGCACCCGGGACGAATATCTATATAGGAGCCAATCACTTCCGGATTCATGAAATATGTCCCATCCGCTTTTTGAAAATTCACTTTCAAGCGGAAACTGTTATTCTGCGGCAGACCTTCTTTCCCTACAAACAACGGATAGGGAAATATGGGAGGCAGCGTCAAGAGCTCCCTTTCATCACGCGAAAAAGAGACAGCTGTCTCGTGAGAGATCCGATAGGAATCTCCCACCTTCACTGCCTTCCCTTCCATTTCCAACATATCCAGTTCTGTATGGATATCTTCCCACTGGGGGCTATCCCCCTCCCAATGAAAATGGTATCCCTCTTCGCTGCAAGTCCAGTAGGATATATTCATGGCTGTACCTTCCATTGCTGTTCCTTTCTCCAAATACCGCAATGATCATAAATCCAGTCTCTCACCTTAGGCTGCCAGTTCGGTCCCCTCCCCCTCGGATTGGTATGAACAAATTCCTCTTCTGTATCTGAATTTATTAAATCGCTGTAGTAAATCGTACGGTGCCTCTGAGAAAAAATCTGGATTGGTGATTTTTCGCGGCTATAGACACGAAGCTTCCCGTTATGACTGACCTCTATAAAAGTATACTGCCCTATCGTAAATACCAAGAGACTCGTGTCTGAAGATTTTCCTTCCAGATAATCATATGCCATCAGCTTGCTCTTCTCCTCTTTCGGCAGGTTATTCAGGATAAACTTCGCCTTTTGGCCTATGATGATGCGGGAAGCACGTATTTCATCCATGTACGCACTCCAAAAAGCCTGCCTGTACTTCCACATGGCATCTGCGGTACTCGCAATAATATGAAAGAATACAGCAAAGTCATTTTTGACCAGCCAATGCAAGAAAATTTCCTTTGCTTCTTCTTCCACGTATAGCCAAGCCGTATCATTCCCTCTCGGATCTCCCATGTACCGAAAAATAAGCTGCATCAGCCAGTTTTTCGCACTGTCACTGCCTTCTTCATCCACGCTGATGATGACAGGCCCGACTACTTTGGGAACCAACACTCTATAACTCCGATTTTCCGTCAAATCTTTAAGCAGGTTCTGCTTCGCATCCAATCCGATATCCATTTGAAACGCATTCACTATAGCGGCTTTCACAAAATTGCTTCCATATAAAGTAGACGGAAAAGACAATATTTGGAGTCCGCCATAGAGATCCCCCTCAGAAAAGAATTCTGCCATTTGAGAAACACCATCTTTGGCAAGAAGCTGCGGGAAATCCTGCAGAAAATGGATACTTCTTACCCTCCGGTCATTTCTCTGCATTTGTTTCCAAAGCACGGTACGTATCCATTCCGTCTTACGTTCTTTGGGCTCATAGTCACGAAAATAAGCAAAAAGCAACCGCCGAAAACAACTCGTTTTATCTAAATCCACCTGACGCAAAGCAAATTTAGCAACTGGCATGGATAACTCAGAAGAGGATATGACGAAAGGAAGATTTCTGATTTCCCTTCGCGTAAATTCTTCTTGACTTCCCTGGTACATACGTACTGTCTTTTTTACCAGCACTTGTAGATCCAAGGGGTCCACCCGGATCATCTTATCTGCCTTCTCTCTGAGTTTTCTGAGCAACATTTCTGTCTGAGGAAGGCGGAGCGTATTCCACCGTTCTTTGCTTTCTCTCGCTTGACGGCTCAAAGTGTTCGCTTTCATGTTGAGTCTGGCAATTCTTTGACTTAATTCACTCATCCTCTTCACACCCATTTATCGGAATAAAATCATCATTTGGACTCATCTACAGGAGGCATCATTGTAAATCGCAGATCAATACGCCGGTTCGCCTGCCTGCCTTCTTCTGAGTCCTCATCATATTCATCATCCACGATGGGCCGGGTATCTGCATAGCCGGAGCAAGAGAATATCGGCTGCTCATTGGCATTCTTTTCTCTATCCAGCTCTGGCACATCCCCACGCATCAGATTCCATGTATTGATGGCTCTCTTCGTAGACAGCTCCCAATTCGATGGAAATTCATCCGTATGAATATCCACATTGTCCGTATGCCCTTCGATAAAGACAGTTTCTACCACATTTTTATACTCTTTTTTATCGAGCAATTGGTACAAGACATCCCCCAGATTCCGGATGACCTGCTGCCCTTCTTCTTTGACATCGGCTTCTCCCTGTGCAAAAAGTGCGCCTTCCGGAATACGGAGAACCCCCTGCTTCTTATCGATCTTAACAGAGATTCCCCGCTCACTCATCTCCTCTTGGATTTCTTCAAGCAGCTGGTCTCTTTTGGCATTGTTTCCCATATATTGATCTTTTACCTGCCCCAAATTCAGCATGAAGTAGCAGACCGCCAAGATGAAAATAGAGAGCATCCCTGCCATGAGATCACTGATGGACAGGTTAAAGGCATTTTCATGATTTTCCTGCATTTGTGTATTTCCACGAGTTCTTCGCATAGTGAACTTTTACCTCGATTATCTCATTTTCTTAATGGCATCTGTCAAATCTTCAATGTTCTCATTTACCTCCTCCGTTACGCCGGCCAATGTATCGACCGCCGTCGAAATCGTTTCATCAAATTTTTTCAGCTTCGCCATCAGGCCCTCATTGGTGACTTTGTTATAGTTCTGCATCCCACTATCCAGCTGTACAAAAGCTTTCTCCAACTCTCCGCTGACACCTTTGAAACGTTTTTCGTAGGCAGTCCAAGAGTTCCTCGCCTCTTCCAGTGCGCTTTTTACATACAGAGAAGATTCCATATAATCGCCGGAAATCTTCTGCATCGACTCTGCTACGCTCTTTGCATCCGCCTGCTGCTTTGTCATAGACTGAGCCAGCACCTGCACACCGCTGTCCAGTGAAGCAGCGGCCAGCTGCAGAGGCTCAGCCGCCTTTTGTAAAGGTTCTGCCGCTGTTTTCAATTTCATAGAAACATCATCCGCCGCTTCTACGAATACCTTGGCGGTCTTGCCCGCCGCCTCTACCGTCTTACCAGCCGCATTCACTACATTCCCAGAAGAGGACACCGCCTGCCGCATCTGATCGAGCGTTTCCTGCATATGTTTTTCATGCGTATCCATCATAGACTGCATCTGCTGCATCTGATCAGCAATTTCCGCCATGAGTTTCTTGACACTGGCATTGATAACGCCCAGATTTTCTTTCGTCTGGTCAGCACTGTCTATAGCAAATTTCCCAATGATCGACTGCATCTGCTGCATCTGTCCGCCAATCCCCGCCATGAGCTCCTTGACACTGGCATTGATGGCACTCAGATTTTCTTTCGTCTGGTCAGCACTGTCTTTAGCGATTTTCCCAATTTCTGTGCGCTGTTCCTTCGCACTCGCTGACATCTCGTCAAAAATATCCTTCATGGTCGTTTTCATCTCTTCCATGAGAGCTGTCATCCTCTGAATATTTTTATCCGTCTCTTCCGTCTGTTTATTCGCCATGCCTTCCATGGTCTCATTCATTTTGGAAATCGCCTCATTCAACGCATCCAGCGTTTTCTGATTGGCTTCCGAAGAGGCCTTCGTCGAGCGGTCCAGAATGTCCCGAATTCCTTCAGCAAGAGATGCAATATCGGAAGACAAGTTCTTCAGCGAATTTCCTAATTCTTCTGCCTCCTGACCAACACCTTTTTTCAGAACATCCCCCAGCTGGTCAAAACAGCCACTTACAAGGGAACTGGTATTAGACGAAATCTGCATCAGCTGTTCAGTTTGCTTATCCTGTCTTTCTGAAAGTCCCGCAAGCATAGTATCCAGATTGCCCTTCATGGCACTATCCATCTTCTCCGCCAGCTGATCCAACACATCCGGCAGGTGATCGCAAATAGAGATAGCCATATCTGTGCTGAGCTGTTCCATCGCTGCCCGCTGCTCCCGGCTTTCTGCCAGCTCTTCGAGCAGGATTTCTTCCACGCTTTTGCGAATGAAGACCTGATCCAGTGCATCAGTAAAACGGGAAACCGCATCGCCAAACCTTTTCATATTCTGACTATGCCACACGCCAAATACAATAGCGCTCACAATACCGAAAATAGATGTCACAAACGCAGTACTCATCCCGCCAAGAAGACCACTGATACTGGAAGAAAGCGCGCCAGTACTGCTGGTATCTACACCTGCCAGACCAATAGTCAACCCTATAAAAGTACCTAAAATGCCGATACCGGTAAAAGTCCCCGCTAACCCTGACCAAAGTCCGCCTTTCATGCCCTCGGTAAATGCTGCAACTGAAAAATAGGACTCAGATTCAACAGTCGAATACTTCTCTAGCCCATCTTTTCCGGGGATAGAAATCAGTGTCCGCTGATACTTTCTCCAAATCCCCTTTATGAGATCACTATTCTCCATTACCTGAGATAATGACTCAAAATAAACATTGACATTCTGCGGATTGTATTTTTTCAATATATCAAGATATGTCTCTATTTCTTTATACCGAGCGTCCAATGGTTTTACAAAATGGTATTTATATAAAATGAATGTAGCAACGAATGCCACAATGAACACCCAATTTATCGTTTGAGAAAAAAACATTTTACAAAACTGAATAAATTCCATCACGCACTCTCCAATTCAAAACACTACACTAAAAAAGCGCATTTATAGAAAATCAACGTCTACAAACACGCATGATAAAATGAACAGGGAGATAAATGCCCCACAAGACTTCTGGGCAGGTCAAAGTACGTTGCTAAATCACATTTCATATGGTTTCGTCTCATAATTCCCATCCTCCTCATCTCCTGCATATTTTATTTTTAATTATATACCATATGTAATGGCAAAAACAGAGTTATTATAAAATTTATTTTACTTCATCCTCGTTTGATGCATGACCTTGCAACATCAAAAAAACGCCGGAAGGTGATCCACAAGGGATCCTCCTTCCGGCGTTTTTATCCTGTACGCAAAGGGCTACAGGATGTAATTCGAAATATCAATATTTTCCGTGACGTCACCGAGCTTATTTCTCACATAGCTCTCGTCGATGGTGACGTGCTTATCTTCGAGGTCCGGCGCATCAAAGGAGAGGTCTTCTAAGACGCGCTCCAAGATCGTATAGAGGCGGCGGGCGCCGATGTCTTCGGTCTCGGTATTCACGCGGGAGGCGATGTCGGCGATGGCGGAGAGGGCGTCTTCGGTGAAGATGATGTCGACGCCTTCGGTCTCGAGGAGCGCGGTGTACTGGCGGATGAGGGCCTGCCTTGGCTCAGTCAGGATGCTGCGGAGGTCATCCTTGGTGAGGCTTGAAAGCTCGACGCGGATCGGGAAGCGTCCTTGGAGCTCGGGGATGAGGTCGCTGGGCTTGGAGACGTGGAAGGCGCCGGCGGCCATGAAGAGGATATGGTCGGTCTTCATCTGGCCGTACTTGGTCTTGACAGTCGCGCCTTCGACGATCGGGAGGATGTCGCGCTGCACGCCTTCTCTGGAAACGTCGGGCCCGCCGGAGGAGCGGCCGCCTGCGATCTTGTCGATCTCATCGATGAATATGATGCCGCGCTCTTCGGCGTAGTGGATGGCTTTGTCTTTGACGACTTCCATATCGACCATCTCATCGGCAGCGGCTTCTGCGAGGATTCTCTTCGCGTCGCGGACGGTGACTTTCTTCTTTTTCATTTTTTTCGGCATCATGGAGGAGAGCATCATGGAAATCTGGTTCGCCTGTTCGTTATCGGTGTTCCCCGGGTTTCCTTTCTCTTCCACTTCGATCTCGATCACGCGGTCGTCAAGGTCGCCGTTTCGGATGCGCGTCTCGAGGTCCGTTCTTCGCTCTTTCTCGCCTTCATCCATCGGCGTCTCTTTCTTTGCTTCGCCGAAGATGATGTCCATGGGGCTTCGTGTCTCGGCTTTCTTGGAGGGCCACATGGCTTCTGCGATGCGGTGGATCGCTTCTTCGTCCGCATCCTTGCCATGGCGGCTGCTCTCTTCTTTCTTCACAAGGCGGACAGCTTCTTCGGCAAGGTCACGGATCATGGACTCGACGTCGCGGCCGACGTAGCCGACTTCGGTGTACTTGGTCGCTTCGACCTTGACGAAGGGGGCGCGGGTGAGGGTCGCGATGCGGCGGGCGATCTCTGTCTTGCCGACGCCGGTCGGCCCGATGAGGAGAATGTTCTTCGGGCTCACCTCTTTCGCCATTTCCGGCGTGAGGCGGCTGGCACGCCAGCGGTTTCGGAGGGCGACGGCTACAGATCTCTTCGCATCGCTCTGCCCGATGATGTACTGGTCCAGATATTCCACGATTTTTCGCGGGGTCAGGTTTGTATTTTCGTTCATCAGATTTCCTCCACGATGACATTGTGATTCGTATAGACGCAGATGTCGGCGGCGATGTGCAGGGATCTCTCCGCAATGTCGCGGGCGGAGAGATCGGTCGCGGAGACCAGAGCACGCGCAGCGGCGAGAGCGTAGTTTCCGCCGCTGCCGATGGCGAGGATGCCGTCGTCAGGCTCGATGACTTCGCCGTTTCCGGAAACCAGGAAGAGGTGCTCCCCATCAGTCATGATGAGAAGGGCTTCGAGCTTCTGCAGCACGCGGTCGCGTCGCCACTCCTTGGCAAATTCGACGGCTGCGCGGACAAGATTGCCATTGCAGTCGGAGAGGCGCGCCTCGAATTTATCGAAGAGCGCAAAGGCATCTGCGACAGAGCCTGCAAATCCGGCAATGACGCGGCCGTGGTAGAGGCGGCGCACTTTGCGGGCGGTATTCTTCATGATGACCGCATTGCCCATGGTCACCTGTCCGTCACCGGCGACGGCGGTGTGTCCATCCTTCTTGACCGCGAGGATGGTGGTGGCGTGAAATAGAGAGTCTTGTGACATGGGGTGTTCTCCTTTATCGTATTGGCTAAGGGAAATAGTGTTCAGGGTTAGCCCCTCGGGGCGTTGCCTGCGTGCGAAAGAGGTTCAGCGGGTTCTACAGGTTCAGAGGGTTCTACAGGGTTGGTACGGCGCATAAAAATCAAAAACGCCGCGAGTATATATGAGGCAATGCCCGCATTCCAAATTCTCCCTCCTTCCTCTGAAAGGAGGGAGTACTATCACGATCCGCTTCCTCTAAAAGAGGAAAACCCACACAGAGGAAGCAGTTGGCATTTTTATTTGCGTCGCTTTGCAACGCCTCGACTTATCTAAAACTCACGGCGCCCACTTATTTTATGCGCCGCTCCGCAATTTTGAACCCATCAGCCTGAACCCTGAACCCGTCGCGCCAGCGACTACACTAGAACGCAAAGAGACTCATCTGCTCCTCTTCCGGCAATCCTTTGAGGACGCCCATGGAGTCTAAGGTATCTATGATGGACTGGCTGACCTTGCCTCGCTTCTTGAGGTCCTCCTTCGAGGTGAAGGGATGATCCTGTCTGGCAAGGACGATCTCCTTGGCCACCGCATCACCCAGAGCAGGGATGCAGTTGAATGGCGGCAGGAGTTTCCCATCAACCATGAGGAATTGCGAAGCGTCAGATTTTTCCAAATCAATCGGCAGGAAGGAGAGTCCGCGCAGGTACATTTCAGCAGCGACTTCGATGACGGTCGCATTTCCTTTTTCCACGGCTGTCGGCTTGTCGAGCGCTGCGATGCGGGCCAGCTCCTGCTTCATGGACGCAAGACCGCGCAGGATGACGGGTGCATTGAAGGAGCCTTCGGCACGGATGGTGAAGTAGGCGGCATAGTAGGCCAGCGGCTGATAGACCTTGAACCATGCAATGCGGAAGGCCATCATGACATAGGCGACGGCATGGGCCCTAGGGAAGAGGTAGCCGATCTTGAGGCAGGAGTCGATGAACCACTGCGGCACGTGCGCGGCGTCAAGCTCGGCGCGGTTATTCGAGCCGCCTTTTTCGAGGCCCTTGCCTTTACGGACATTTTCCATGACTTTGAAGGATGTCAGAGGCTTCACGCCATGCTGGATGAGGTAGTTCATGACGTCGTCTCGGGTAGAGATCGCATCCTCCAGTTTGACGACGCCGTTCTTGATGAGGTCTTGGGCATTGTTCAGCCATACGTCAGTGCCGTGGGAGAAGCCGGAAATACGGACCAGCTCTGAGAAATTCTTCGGGCGCGTGTCTTCGAGCATGCCGCGGACGAAGGGCGTCCCGTATTCCGGCAGGCCGAGGGCTCCGACGGTGACGCCTTTATTTCCGATCGCACTCGCAAGCTCATCCGGCGTCAGGCCCAGTGCCTCGGGCGAGCTGAAGAGGGACAGTGTCTTCTGGTCGTCGAAGGGGATCTTCAGCGGGTCGATACCGGTGATGTCCTGCAGCATACGGATGACCTTCGGATCATCGTGGCCGAGAATATCCAGCTTCAGCATACGGCCGGAGATGGAGTGGTAATCGAAGTGTGTGGTGATGGTCCCGGGGATCTGTCGGCCATTCTCATCCTTCAGGTATTTTTTATTCGCGGCGTACTGGAGCGGCGTGAAATTGTGAATATCCATATCACGCGGGCAGACCATGATGCCTGCCGGATGCTGGCCGGTCGTGCGCTTCACCCCGGCTACACCGGCGGAGAGTTTTTCGATGAAAATATCATTGAATGTCAGCCCGCGGTTCTCCGCGTATTTCTTGACGAAACCATACGCTGTTTTATCCTGAATGCCTGCGATGGTGCCGGCGCGGAAGACATTGTCGCGGCCGAAAAGCTCTTCGGTATATTTGTGCGCGACGCCCTGATCGTCTCCCGAGGAGAAATTCAGGTCGATATCCGGTACCTTGTCTCCGTCGAATCCCAGGAAAACGGCGAACGGGATGTCATGCCCGTTCTTTGAGAGGTCGCTCCCGCACTTCGGACATTTCTTATCCGGCAGGTCGAAGCCGCCGCCGACAGAGCCGTCTTCGAAGAAATGGGTCCAGTGGCATTTCGGGCAAACGTAGTGCGGCGGGAGGGGATTCACCTCTGTGATGCCTGACATCGTCGCGACGAAGGAGGAGCCGACAGAGCCTCGCGAACCGACAAGGTAGCCTCGGTCATTCGAGTGCTTGACGAGCTTGTGCGCGATGTAGTAGAGGACGCCGTAGCCGTGATTGATGATCGGCGTGAGCTCGAGCGTCAGGCGGTCCTGTACGACCTTCGGGAGCGGGTCGCCGTAGATGGCCTTCGCATTGTCGTAGCACATCTTGACCAGCTTCTCATCCGCGCCTGCGATTTTCGGGTTGTAGGATTTCCACTCTTCGGCGAGTGGCTTCAGGACTTCGCACTGCTCGGCGATCCTTCTTGTATTCGTGACGACGATCTCGATGGCCTTTTCTTTGGGAAGGTAGCTGAATTCATCCAGCATTTCCTGTGTGGTACGGATGTAAACGGGCGGATGGGACTCGATCTTCCCCGGCTTCTCCCAGTTTGAGAGGAGAATGTCACGATTTCTCTGGTCTTCCGCAAACATGTAGTGCGCATCGGATGTCGCGCAGCAGGGCATCCCTGCCTTGTCGGCGATCTCGATGACCTTGCGGTTCAGATCCTCTAAGTCCTTCTTCGTATTGATCTTGCCATACTTGTCGTCATTGATGAGGAATTCATTGTTCCCGAGCGGCTGGACTTCGAGGTAATCATAGAACTTGGCTTTTTGGATGAGTTCTTCATCGCTTTCCCCCGCAAGGACCGCACGGAAGAATTCTCCCATGACGCAGGCGGAGCCGTAGATCAAGCCTTCATGAAGCTCTTCCAGAATGGGCTTGGGGATGAGCGGACGTTTTCTGTAAAATTTGAGGTGCGACAGTGTCACCATGCGGTACAGGTTGCGCAGGCCGGTGATGTTCTTCGCAAGGATGATGATATGACCGTACTGCTGGCGGTCGGCGTCCGGATCTGCCGGGATCTCATCGATCATGTACCCCTCCATGCCATAGATGACCTTCTGGTGATACTTGTCTGCGAGATCCTGGATCTTCGGGAATGCCTGAATGACGCCATGATCCGTGATCGCGACCGCCGGATGATGCCACTTTGCTGCCGTCTTGATGATCTCTTCATTGTCGATAAGACCATCGAGGCTCATTTTCGTATGCAGATGGAGCTCGACACGCGGCGTCTCGTAATTGTCCTCGTGGTTGATCTTGACTGTCTCTCCCTTTTCCATCTGAGACAGCTCCAGCACAAGCCCGCCGGAGTACTTGTCGAGGCGCACATTGCCGCGCACCTTGACCGTCGTCCCCGGCTTCAAAGACTCGACAGCTTCTGCCTCCTCGGGGCGGTCGAAAAATTTCTTGCACGGGATGCCATTCGTTTCATCGGCCAGATTCATGAGAAGGAGCTTCTTTTTGCTGCGAAGCTCGCGGACTTCGATAGAGATCACCGTGCCGACAAAAATGACACCATCCTTCTCTTCATTCACGGTGCGGATCTCGATGGCCTCTCCCGTGATATGCTTCCTGCCAAGGTATATGCCATTCACTGCGCCGCTTTTTTTGGCAGCGGGCGTAGGCGCTATGAAAGCACTCTTCGGCAGGACGCTCGAAAGAGATGGCAGACTGCTCGGCATGGAGATCCCCGGCATCGGTGTCTCTTCTGCCATTGCCGGTGCCGTCATTTCCGCTTCCTGCGCCGCGGCGATGTCGTCAGCAGTCGGGAAGACAGGAATATCCGGCGCAAGGCTGTAGCTCTCCATGGGTTCTTCCGGCGGCGGGAAATCCACCGGCGGCATATCCGGATCCATCATAGGCGCAGGCGCAAAAACCATGCCCGACACATCGTCACCATTGATATAGATCGTTTCCACGCATGCCAAAGCCGGCCCCATATCTTTGAGTGCCTTCAATGCGGCTTCTTTATGGTCGGCCTTGATGTACCATGCGCGGCTCTCGGTGTCGATCTCCATCAAAGTGATGACGGATCCCGCCTGTCGGGACTTCAGACGATACTTTCCCATAGGATCTCCTTTCGAGGTATAGATAACACAGGTGGTGGCATTTCGACTTTTTAGGATGAGACATTAGAAATTAGGGATTAGGGATTAGGGACTAGAAATCCCAATTGATCAGTGACTGGTGACTGGTGCCTAGTGACTAGTCACTAAATGCCACCGTCAGGCATTGCCATGATTTACGCTCCGCGGCGCTTCTATATTTTGATGCGCCGCTCCACCATTTCTCATTTCTAATTTCTCATCACTTCATGCTCCCTTCTTCACTGCCTCAGGGGAGGGCGGCTCGGATGGCTGGGGAGGATCATCCGGTTTCACCTTATAGGTGATGACAGTATCGACAGGTTCATAGTCAGAGAAGAAGCTGTCGTGGTAGATGCGGCCGTCAGCCCACTTGACAGACTGCGTGACGAGGACATTGTGTCCTTCGTGGCCTTCCTCGACCTTTTTATCCTCTTCCTGCGAAGGGTCGACACGGATCACGGTCTTAAAGGGCAGGATTTCATCGCTCTTTCTTGCAATCTCTACGAAAGAGGGCTTATCTTCCTGATTTCCTAAGATGCGCACGGTCACAGCACCCGGTTCGTAGACCGCATAAATGTAGACGCCATGCTTCAAATGATTCAGGAAGCAGAAATCCAGAGAACCTTCAGCGACGGTCGCATCACGCCCGATCGGTGCATAGGATGCCGGCGAATAGTGACAGGTACGCTCTGTCACGGCAAGCCCTGACAGGATGACGGCATTAAAGAGAGTCGTACTCACCTGACAGACGCCGCCGCCTGTCCCCGGCTCGACCTTGCCATTGATAATGACAGGGGCTTCGAGATAGCCATTCGCGCTGGAACGGGAGCCTGTCGCCTGGTTATAGGAAAAAGAGACTCCCGGCGCGATGTACCTGCCGCTGATACTGTTTGCAGCGATCTCGATATTTCTGCTGCGGTTGCCCCCGGGATAAAAGGTGGTCGTGTATTCGGCAAGGACCGCATTGATTTCCTTGGCAGCCTCCTTTGTCATATTCGGCTTCTGAATGTCTGTGGCCGGGATCTCCACCTCTCCGCTTTCGCCCTTTTTGAGTTGGAGCGCGGTTGCTTCTTCCAGTGCCGCCTTGTCGATTTTCATGGAAGGTCTGCCTTCATCGAAGGAAACGGATCCGTCTTTCCCAAACCGGGGCTTCGCATTGACAGGAGGCTTCGCATACTTGGCGGCCAGCTGGGCGATATCCTCAGTGAGGTGCTTCTCATCAAAAGAAGCATCGATGGCCGCACTATGCCCGGTGAGGAGGATCCGCCAGCGATCATACCAGCGCTGGAAGAGCCCGCCCGTCCGTCCAAAAGCCATGGCTTTCTCTATGGCCTTCTCGTCATAGCGGACAGAAAGCGAGCGGAAGGAGATCTCTTCGTGAGCATCCTCCTTTGTAAGTACCAATTTTCCGTGCAAAAGATCCGCATTTTTTACGGAAAAAAGCTCCTTGAGCTCTTCCTCCGTCGCGCCGCCTGCCTTTGTCCCATGGATGGTGACGCCGGGGATGACCCTGTCGTCACTTACCCAGAGAAACGGCGCGCTTCCGATGCCGATAACAGCCAGTGTGAAAACCAGTCCGAATATCCGCTTCCAGCGGTATCGTCTTTTACTCAATGATAGTCCCTTCGTTTCGTATATGACATTTGAGGTTATGGGTTCAGGGTTCAGGGTTGTGGTGCGGCGCATAAAAATCAGAAGCGTCGCGGAGTTTTGATAGCGCTTCGCACCGTCGTCATTTCGAGCGCAAGCGAGAAATCTCTATGGCAGAGCGCTCATTGTCGCATATGAGGCAGCACCAAGCCATCGTTTTCCCTCAGTGCATACATGCTGATTATCGCAGTGCAATAGAGATCCCTCGGCTACGCTCGGGATGACGTTACCAGGAATCCCAGTCACTAGTCACTCCTAATCCCCAATCCCTAGTCACCAGTCACTGCTTCCCCCTCAAACAATACTTCAGCAGCAAATCTTTGAGTTCGAGCTCCGAGGCGCCTTGGCGGGAAGCGAGCTGGTACTTCATGATCTCCAGAAGAAACCACTCCGCCTCTTCTTCCGTGACCTTCCTTGCCTCGGCCTGCACGGCCCGCCACTGCCAGGAGGATCTCACCCCCAGCGCCTGCTGGATACGGGTGGGCGGCACGTGATTCCTTTCCATTTCCTTCAAGATCTTGATCTTCCTGAATTTGGAAGAAAGAAGTCCGAGATTTTTGATCGTGGTGGTCATATCCGTGAAGACGCGGTCCGCACTCTCTAAGACCAGCTGTGACTTTTTGTCCAGAAGAGCATCAACGAATTTGAAGATCCCCTGATTCATGTAGTCGGGAAGTGCAAGCTCCAAAAGCTCCTTCGTCACGACGGACTTTTCCCCGCACATCAGTACCATCTTATCACATTCCGTCTGCAAAAGGGGAAGGGAAATCGTATCCCACGAGGAGAGTACATCCTCCAAATAAGTCCGCGCGGAGAAATCGACACGCTTGCCCGCCGCTGACAGGAGACGTATCATCACACCTGCCGCATCACGCGGCAAAAGGAGCGAAAGCTCTTCACTGTAGCAGACAGAGAGCAGCCCTTTCACGATCTTCGTTCGCTTGTCCGGCTTTCCATCGAGCTGGATCAGGCAGAAAATATCAGGAGGCAGGCCTTCGAGCCTCTCCACAAAGTGGAGGGCCGCCTTTTCTTCTTTCTCTGCTTTCGAAATGCGCTTCAGGAAAGGGGGATTGTGTATCACGACCGCCGTCGCACTGGAAAAAAGTGACTGCCCTGCCAGGGCATTCTCATACTCTTCCAGACTTCCCTCTCCATCGAACAGAACGGGATCCGGCGGATCTCCCTCAAAATAGGCCTTGAGCAGTCCCTCCCGACGAAGGGCAAGGGATACCAGATCTTCACCATAGAGAAAGCAACAGTTCTTTTTATTTAACTTTTTGGCAGGCATAAGTGATCGTCCTTGTATAAATGTAACCGGGAATCGGGAGTGACTTGGGCTGGTGTCTAGGGATTAGGGATTAGACTTATAGACTGAAAGACTAAGAGACTGGGACGTCTGATGTCTGATGTCTGACTTCTCACCCAGTCCAGAAGCTGACAAATCGCAATACCAGTCACCAGTCACTAGTCACTAACTTCCACCCATTCTTGTACACGATCTCCTGCATCCCCTTCTGATGCAGGTTCACGGACGGGATGTCTTTGAAATCGAAAAGCTCCATATCTTCATAGGCATGGACAAGACGGGTCCCGCCGTAGATGACCAGCTCGGGCGCCATGGTCTCCGCGTCTTTTTCCGTATATTCTTGAAAGCCATGGCTGCCGGTGATCCACAGGGTATGAGGAGACGCTTTTGGCATGGGTCTTCGTCCGGAAAGGAAGATGTCCTTCTCCCCCATCACCATCTGCCAGCTACTGCCATTGGTGATAAAGCGCAGCTCATCCAAAGAAAGTGCGGCCCTTCCCAGGCATCGCACGCGCGCTGTCTGCCCCGCCAGAAGCTGCGTCGCCCATTTTCGCGGATCGCCGCCTGTCACCCAGATCTCCCTGACAGGTATCCCCATCACGAGAGGGAGCGGCTTATCGACATCCTCCAGATCCAGAATGAGTACATCTGCCTCCTCTACCCCTTCATAGGCAAGGATGGAATTCCACTCCCAGACAGCGGTGCGTGAGGAGATGCGGCTTGCCTTATAGTATAAGATGTTTCGCCCGTCATTGACAAGAAGGATTCCGCGGTCACCGCCAAGATCCGGGCAGATGACGCGGGTCGAAGGCGCCAGGAGCTGAGCCGTCGCTATGGCAAGAAAAAGAAGCGACAGCATGCCTCCGGCAGCCATGCAAGAGCGACCGGAAAGCCGCTTTCTGAAATACACCACCGCAAGAAGTGCATAGTAAAAGGCTATTTCTAAAGAAGAAAGACCGCCTGTCACAAGCTGCGCTCCCCTGGCCGAGGAGAGGAGAAGATTCAGACGCAGGGCTAAAAAGACCGCATAGTCTGCCGCATAGAGAAGCCCTGCCATCAGCGGACGGCAAAGAAGGGAGACGAGAGCTGCGATAAGCCCTGCGATGATGACCCATTCCAGAAACGGCGTGACGAAAAGATTCGCAAAGATGAAATACACCGGAAAGCGATGGAAATCATAGAGCATGATCGGTATCGTGAGAAGCTGCGCCGCTGAAGACAGCGCGATTCCTTCCTTCACCCATTTCGGCAGCTTTGGGAAAGGGCTCATCCCGCGGAAGATCGGACGGTAAAAGAGGAGGATCCCTGCGGATGCGCCGACCGAGAGCTGGAAGCTCACATCGTACACATAGTAAGGATCCCAGAGCAGCATGCCAAAGACTGCCGCCCCCAGAAGATTCAGCGTCGCCCTCTCCCGGTCAAGGAAAATCCCAACGACAGAGAGGATCCCCATGACCGCCGCACGGATGACGGGCGGCACAAGCCCTGAGAGCACCGCGTAAAACAGCACAAGCAGGATGGCCGGCAGGATCACAAGGCGTCGCGGCAGCGAGAGCCAGCGTCCCAAAAGGTACAGGAAGCCAAAGAGCAGCGCCACATGCGAGCCCGAGACGGAGAGAATGTGGATGATGCCCGTCGCGGAGAATGACGTCATGACCTCTTCCGGAATATCATTATAATTTCCTCCGAAGAGGAGCGTCATCAGGATCGAAAGGCGCACCGGATCCATGTAAGGCGCAAATGTCTCTTTCAGCGACTGCTTCATCTCCGAAGAGAATCTCTCTATGCGATAGGTACCACTCTCACCGGCAAAGGCGGGATGCATGCCTTCCTTGAGATACAGCCTTCCAAGGAGATGGCGGCTCCGATAACGTCCCGTGAGATCGATCTTTCCCGGATTCTGATACAGGCGGATCGGGCTCATTTCTCCTTCGGCGTAAAGGCGGTCCCCGGGATGGAAATGCCGGGTCTCCTTCTGATCATAGAGGTAGCACGTCCCCGAGAGCGGCTGGAGCGTCCCATCGGCGTATCGAATGGAAACGAGCGCAAGCGCATATCTCGCATAGCCCTCCTCCCCTTTTTGTACCAGCGGCTCCTCCATGACGATACCTTCATAGGTACCTGCGCTTCGGCTCGCCCAGTGTGACTGCTCCTGCCACAGGGCATCAGAGAGTGCCATGCGGAAAGCGCCGATCGTCAGAAGAGAAAGCGCCGCTCCCAAAAGGACAAGGGAAAAGCGGCCGCGGAAATGACCATAGAGAAGGAAAAGCACACCGGAAAGGAGCAGCAAGGCATATCCATAAGGCAGCAGAAAAGGCGGAAGCCCCTCGAAAAGAAAAACTCCCGCTGCCAGCAAAAGCGCACTCCAGAAAAGCCCCAGCCGGATCATCATAGGGTGATCTTATCCGCCATCTTCTTGTAACGGCTCTCACCGATAGAGGGCACCTTTTTGAGCTCCTCCTTCGAGGAAAAGCGGCCATGCTCCTCACGGTAGCGGATGATCTTCTCCGCCGTCACCTGGCCGACGCCCGGGAGTGCTTCGAGCTCTTTCGCGCTGGCGGCATTGATAGAGATGAGCCCGCTCCCCCGTGCATCCACCTGCTCCGGATCAAGCGGGATATGGATCTTCATCCCGTCAGAAAGCGGCTCGGCCATATTTATATCTTCCATAACCGCATACGGCAGCACATCACCCGCAGCCTTCACCGCATCGAAGAAGCGACTTCCCTCAGGAAGCTCATAGACCCCCGGCTGCCTCACGGCACCCGTCACATAGACGAGGAGAGTCCGGGAAGACTCCTTGCCGGAAAGCTCAACCACAGGAAGCGGCTCCTCTTTCGTCTCCCCTGCGGTATGCCAGAGAAAAAAGGCCGCTCCCAGAGCCAGAAGAGCCGCCGCAAAACAGATCACAAGGATCCGTCGGCTTTCCTCTTCTCGTCCCATGGGAATGGCCTCCTGTATGCTTCATTCAAAACCGGAATATCACGTATCCCCTTCCCCAAAAGAGGAATGAGAAATAAGGAATGAAGGTGTGCCCTGAAGCATCATCCATCAATCTGATGACGCCGGCGAAACGCAACATGCGTTCCGTCTTCGCATGAAAATATGCCGCACAATGCAACGGACTCATTGGGGGCAGCGGATGCTGATCCCCAAACTCCGCCCCTTATCACTTGTTCTCTTTTTCCTGCTGACGGGCAGCGGCGGAATTGGAATCGATCAGGCTCTGACGGTTCTTTTTCAGGCTGTCTAAGACATTTTCCATATTTGTTTCCACATACTTCAGGACATCTGTCGCATAGGTGACAGAGCTGGTGCGGAGCTCATCAGCGGATTTATTGGCCGAAGAGATCACTTCATTGGCACGCTCCTGCGCCTGCTTGACAAGTTCGCTTTCTTCCGTGATGCGGGCGATATAATCCTTCGCCTGCGCCACCGTGTCCTCTGCTTTCTTTTCTGCGTCGAGCATGATACGCTCCTTGTCCGCGACGATGCGGCGTGCGCTCTCGAGTTCATTTGGGAGCGACTGGTTGATGGCATCGATCAGTCGTTCGATCTCATCCTTATCCACCAATTTCTTATTGGTGAGCGGTACTTCACTCGCGTTATTGATGACATTTTCTAATTCTTCTAAGAGTTTTCTTGTGTCCATAATTGCAAGCCTCATTTCTTTTTCGAAGTTTGAGAAAAAAGCCGATGGCGATCAGCGATTCTCTACCTTTTTCTTGATCATTTCCTGTACATAGGGCGGGACCATCCGGGTAATATCACCATCAAAATGGGCCAGCTCACGAACGCCGGTAGACGACAGATAAGAATAGCGTCCATCCGTCATGAAGAATGCGGTCTCCAGCGTGGGATCGATCTGTTTGATCATGAGCGCCCGCTGGAATTCGTATTCAAAATCACTGAACGCACGAAGTCCGCGAATCAGAAGATGGCAATTCTTCTTCGCTGCGTATTCATTCAAAAGACCATCAAAAGCATCCACTTCTACATTGGGAATGTCTTTGGTCGTCTTACGAAGCATATCCAACCGTTCTTCCGTAGTAAACATATAATGCTTGGTCGGGTTTAAAAAAGCTGCCACAATCAGTTTATCGACCAGACAAGCGCTTCTTCTGATGATATCCAGATGACCATAGGTCACCGGGTCGAAACTTCCTGGGCAAATCGCTATTTTCATTGCACTTCTCCCTCTGTAGATCTGCATAGCAGATAGGTAACAACAATGGCCCCCACTTTTTTCTCTTTCCAGACTTCACACCGGTCAGCAAAGAGTGATACATCCGGGGGTTCTGATATAGAATGTTCTGCAATAATGATCGCATGATCAGCAGGAAGGCCGCAGTCGAAAACCATCGCCAGTACTTCATTGATATAGCCCTTCCGATACGGAGGGTCCATGAAAATATAATCAAAGGTCCTGCCCTGAAGAGACTTCAGCGCAGCCCCTACATCTCTCGATATGATCTGTACCTGATCTTCTACATGACACTTCTTCGCATTTTCGCGGATGATGCGGCCCGTTGTCTTGTCGATAAAGACCGCAGACGATGCATACCGGCTGAGCGCCTCAAGCCCCATCGCGCCTGTCCCGGCGAAAATATCAAGGACATCCGTCTCAACGAGCCCCACATTGGCAAGTACATTGAAAATGCTTTCCCGTACCCGTCCCAGCGTCGGTCTCGTCGTATTTCTTCCTACGGGTGCCAAAAGGTTCGTGCCTTTGGCTTTTCCACCAATAATTTTCATATCTGTTTCCTCATCGTGATTTCAGCAGGAAACCTGCTGATTACACTCATAGTCATTATAGCATAAATGAAGGAAATTGGAATTAGAAATTTGTGATCGGCAGCCAGGGATTAGGGACCTCGAGTGATTGGGTGACTAAGAGACTAAGAGACTGGGAGACTGGGAGACTGGGAGACATCAGACGCCAGACATCTGACTTCTATCCTCAAGACTTCGGGCATCGCCTCATATATACTCGCGGCAAAGCCGCACCTTCATTCCTAATTCCTCATTCCTCATTCCTCATTCAAGAGAGCCTTTCATCCCCCATCAAGAGGGCAGCTCCCCACAGGCTAACCTCAAACCAAAAGAGCCACAGAAATGCGGCGCATTTCTGTGGCTCTTTCCTCTCTTAGCAGTACGCGAGTGCTGCTTCGAGTCTATCCATGGTCTTTTCTCTTCCGAAAAGTTCCATCATTTCAAACATGCCCGGGCCCTGGGTCACACCGGTCAAAGCGATACGGGTCGGTTCATAAGCGGCTTTGCCCTTGATGCCCTGTGCTTTCATGCATGCATTGAAGCATTTCTTGATCTCTGCCTGATCGAAGGTCTCAAGCGCTTTCAGATCTTCGATGAAGGCTTTAAGGAGCTTGCCGCTGGTTTCTTCCTTCATGATGGCAAGAACATTTTCGTCGGTGATCTTCGGCATATCTTCGAAGAAGAACTTCAGCTCTTCCGCCGCCTGACCTGCGAAGTAGATGTGGTCTTTCATGAACCAGATGACCTTCTTCAGCCAGTCTTTCTTTTCTTCACTGACCGTGGCATCCACATAGCCGGCTTTCACAAGGAACGGGACGATCAGATCATAGAGCTGGTCTGCATCGAGTTTCTTCATGTACTGGAAATTGATCCAGTTCAACTTATTGATATCGAAGACAGCATCATTCGAGGAGACACGCTTCATGGAGAACTGCTTGATGAGCTCTTCTTCCGTAAAGATCTCCTGCTCGCCCTTCGGAGTCCAGCCAAGGAGCGCCAGATAGTTCACGACCGCTTCCGGCAGGTAGCCCATATTTCTGTATTCGGTGACAGAGGTCGCCCCATGGCGCTTGCTCATCTTCTTATGATCTTCACCGAGAATCAGGGAGATATGGCCAAATTTCGGAGGTTTATAGCCAAGTGCTTCATAGATGGCAAGCTGGCGCGGGGTATTCGAAAGATGCTCTTCGGCACGGATGACATGGGTGACTTCCATGAAGGCATCATCGATCACGACAGCGAAATTATAGACCGGGATACCGTCGGATTTCATGATGATGAAATCACCGACACCGGCTGCCTGAAATTCAACGTGCCCGCGGACCATGTCATCAAAAGCGAAGACACCATCTTTTCTGACCTTGAGGCGGACGACCGGTTTTCTGCCTTCGGCTTCGTACTTGGCTTTTTCTTCTTCGGTGAGGTGGCGGCAGTGTTCATCATAGATCGGAGTCTTGCCGGCATCGAGCTGCGCCTTGCGGCTTTTTTCCAGCTCTTCTGCGCTGCAGTAGCAGTAGTACGCTTTGCCTTCATCGAGAAGTCTCTGTACTTCCTTCTTGTAGAGATCGAGGCGTTCGGTCTGGCGGTACGGGCCATGCGGGCCGCCTACGTCGATGCCTTCATCCCAGTTCATGCCGAGCCATTTCAGAGAATCTTTGATATTCTCTTCGGATTCCTTGGTGGAACGCTTCAGATCCGTATCTTCGATGCGGACGAGGAAGGTGCCGTCAGCGTGACGAGCAACCAGCCAGTTGAAGAGTGCGGAGCGCGCACCACCGATATGAAATGGGCCTGTCGGGCTCGGGGCAAAACGAACTTTCAATTTCTTTTCCATCTGTTAAAACTCCTTCTTATTTTCTATAAATGATAACGGATGCCAGAGCTGCCATACCTTCCCTGCGGCCCACCGCACCCAATTTTTCATTCGTTGTGGCTTTCACACCCACCTGATTCTCGGAAATCCCGAGAAGATGCGCGATCGATGCTTTCATTTCCGCAATATGCGGCGCAAGCTTCGGCTTCTCCGCGATGACCGTGCTGTCGATATTTCCAGCCTGCCAGCCTTCTTCGGAAAGAACGCGCGCGACTTCGAGCATGAGCTTTTTGCTGTCCGCTCCCTCATAGCGAGGATCGGTATCGGGGAAATAGTGCCCGATATCGGGAAGACCTGCTGCGCCTAGAAGCGCATCCATAATGGCATGCAGCAGCACATCCGCATCCGAGTGACCCAAAAGGCCGCCTGTCTTTGCGATCTCTACACCGCCAAGCATGAGCGGACGGCTTTCATCGTATCGATGTATATCATACCCCTGTCCGATACGGAAGGGCAAGCCCTCTTTTTCAATCATTTTTGTAAACCGGCTCCAATCTCCCGGTGTCGTTACCTTGAAAAACTGTTCTTTCCCGGGCAGCACCGTGACCGGCACGCCCGCTTTTTCCAGGATCGAAGCATCATCCGTGATCCCTTCTTCGGAGGAAAGAGCCTCCATCGACGCTTTGAGCAGCTTTGAAAATGCCCCCTGCGGCGTCTGTGCGCGGAAAAGGCGGCTCCGATCCAGCGTCCCCTGCACCAATGTTCCATCGACCTCCTTGATGGTATCCACACAGGGGATACCGACCACGACGGCCGGATGTGCCTCGCTGATGGCCGCAAAGGCCTCATCGATGGTCTTCCCGTCGACGAAAGGACGCGCCCCATCATGCACGAGAACTTTTTCCGAATCCTTCGCAAGACAGGAAAGTCCATTCTTCACCGACTGGGTACGCGTCGCTCCGCCCGGTGCGAAGCGGACAGGGATATGATGCTCGATCCCTTTCAATATGTCAGCAAAAATCGGCTGTTCCTCGACCCTTACGACGATGATGAGCTCTTCCAGAAAGCGGCTCTGAAAGACATGCCTTAGCGTATAAGAAATCAGCGAATGACCCCGATGCTTCAAGAGAAGTTTATTCACCGGAGCCCCCATGCGGCTGCCCTGACCGGCAGCCACCAGTATGAGACTGTTCATAAATACATGTACTCCTAAATGGGTTTGAGGGTTCATGGCTAGCCCGTGGGGGCGGCTCGCACCTTGATTGGGGATGAAAGCTTTGCTCGAATGAGGAATTAGGAATGAGGAATTAGGAATGAAGGTGGCGGCTTCGCCGCGAATATATATGGGGCGATGCCCGATTAAGAATCATTCTCACCCCTTCCTCTGGAAGGGGCAGACGTGCGAAGCGAGGCGGGGTTAGCATCCCCGCGTGTGAAAATACCGCTTCGAGAGCCAACCTCCGCCCCTTCGGGGCACCTCCTTCCAAAGAAAGGAGGGAGAAAAGAGGAGTGTGTTGACTGGTAATTAGGGCTCAAGGCTGAGGTGGCGGCTACGCCGCATTTTAGATGACGGTATTCCTCGTATCGTCAGCCTTCCCCTCGAGGAGAAGGTGCCCCGAAGGGGCGGATAGGGCACAGGCGGTATGAAAGAGAGCGGGAAGGAGCGTCTCAAGTCGACGATTTATGAGAGCACCCGAGCGCCGCTGACGCGGTCTCCCTTCCCCGATGGGGAAGGCTTAGGCGGAGCGACGCTTCGCGTCGATTTTTTATAAAGGGCGATGCCCGAAAGTGGGATTCAAGTCACTAGTCCCTAGCCACTAATCTCCAGTCACTAGTTACTTACATCACTTATCGTAAATGATAAGTCCCATGAAGACGAGGTCTTCGTCACCGATGTTCTCGATGCCGTGGCGGTCGCCGTTTTTGCAGAAGGCGGCATCGCCCGGTTTCATTTCGTAGGTGGTGTCGTTGTCGGTGTAGAGGCCTTTGCCTGAGAGGATGTAGTAGATCTCACCGTCGCCCTTGTGCTGGTGGATGCCCATGGAGCAGCCCTTCTCAAGGGTGGCTTTCACATAGAGGCGGCACTTGTCTTTCAAAATGTCCGGTCCTGCGATGGGTTCGAGAATGAGGTGGCCTTTGCCGCCGTTGGCGTGTTCGATGATTTTCTTGTCGATTTTTTCGATCATGATAGCTGCTCCTTTGGTAATGATTGTTGGTTGAAAGTTGTTGGTTCGGGGGAAAGCTCGTGGGGTGTGCCGCCCTTGGCGTAGCGTCATTTCGAGCGAAGTCGAGAAATCTTCTTTGCAGACCGATGGGCGAGGTATGAAAAAACAGAAACAGGCACCGCCAAGGTGTCGTTTCCGTACAGGGGGATGTGTGGTGCATACCGCAGTGCAATAAGGATCCCTCGGCTCCGCTCGGGATGACGATGCGAGGAAAAGGGATAGTCTCGCAGGAGGTATTTGAGTTTCCAGTCCCCAGTCCCTAGTCCCTAGTCACTGGTCACTAAACCCCATACTTCCTGTATATTCGATACGGGATGAATTTCGATCCCGGCTGTCCCCGCGTCGATGTCGCTCTTGTTTTTCTCAGGGAGGATCATGGCCTTCATGCCGGCTTGGCGGGCGCCGAAGGCTTTCTCGTGGATGCCGCCGACGGGCTTCACCTCGCCGGAGAGCGCGATCTCACCGGTGATGGCGATGTCCTGACGGAGAGGCTTCTTTTCAATGGCCGAGAGGATGGCGCAGGTGATGGCGCAGCCGGCGGATGGGCCGTCGATATTTCCTCCTCCGATGACATTGATGTGAAGGTCGTAGTCGGAAAGACGCTTGTCAGTCAGCTGGCGGACGACGGCGGCCGAGGCGCTGACGGAGTCCTTTGCCATGGAGCCGGCGGTGTCATTGAAGCGCAGGCTCCCCTTGCCGGGCGCAGTGGCAGGAAAGGCGGCGGCTTCGATCTCTATCGTGCTGCCCCAGGAGCCGATGACGCCAAGGCCGTAGATGTGGCCGATCTTCGGCGTGTCCGATGCCTCTTGCTGAAGGCAGGGGCTGAGGCGGCTCGCCTGCGCGATGCGCTCCATGATGGCTTTGGTGATGGTGATGCGGTCTGCTTTGCCGGATTCGTAAATGGCAAGGCCGTAGGCATCGGCGAGAAGGTTCACGGCTTTGCGGCCCTCCATGGTGTAGCGGCTGATGAGCTCGGGGACGCCGGCTTCGAGGCGAGCGCCGAGCCTTTCGGTGGCGCGCTTTACGATGGCGATGATGTGCGCGGGCTCTAAGGGCGCGAAGAAGATCTCGCCGCAGCGTGAGCGGATGGCGGGGTTGATCTCCTCGGGCGCTCTTGTCGTGGCACCGATCAGGATGAAATCGGCGGGCGCGCCTTTTTCGAAGAGCTGCTTGATGTAGGCGGGGATCTTCGGGTCTTCTTCGTCGTAGTAGGCGGAGTCGAAGCGGACGCGCTTGTCTTCGAGTACCTTCAGCAGCTTGTTTAGGAGAATGGGGTCCAGTTCACCGATCTCATCGATGAAGAGGATGCCGCCATGGGCGTCCGTGACGAGGCCGGGCTTCGGCTCGGGGATGCCTTCGTCGGCGAGCTCCTGCCGCGCGCCCTGATACAGCGGGTCATGCACGGAGCCGATCAAGGGGTTCGTCATGTCGCGGCTGTCCCAGCGCAGTGTCGTGCCGTCACACTCGATAAAGGGAGCGTCTTTTTGAAAGACGGTGTACGGCTTTTTCTTCGCCTCTTCGAGTACAAGGCGCGCTGCGGTGGTCTTGCCGACGCCGGGCGGGCCGTACAGCAGAAGGTGCTGCGGATAGGGCGAGGAGATGCGGGAAGCGAGTGCTTCCACGGCCTGGTCCTGTCCGATGATCTCAGAAAGCGACTGCGGGCGGACGACCTGAAGGATCGTCGCCGTGAGGCTGACTTTTTCCATCGCGCGTAGCTTTTCCAGCTTGCGCTTGCTCTCGGCGGTCTCTGCGCTGCCTGTCTCCTCTTCGATGATTTCGCGGCGGACCTCTTCGATGTACTCCTTGTGCCGTTCTTCAAGGCGGTCTTCGATCTTTTTCTCGAGCGAGCGCTCGACGGCCTGACGGGAGAGGATGTCTGCGACCTTGTCCTCCAGCTTGTCCAGGATGGCGGGAATCTCTTCATCTGTCGGCTGGCGATGGTAGTCGCGGCTTTCCAGAATGAGGCGCTCCATGCCGATGAGACGGCTCTTGGGATTTTCGTCATGAATATATTTCACGGCATTGAATCGGCTCGCCTGCACGATCAGCTGCTCGGGGCCTATCGCGGCGGCGTAGATGCTGTAGATCGCATTCAGCTGGCGGTTCAGCTCCTCGTCCGAGAGGCTCTCCTCTCCGCCGATCTGGTTTTTGATGCGGTTCAAAAGGTCTGTGACGTCTTCCATCGCGATCACTCCTTTCTTTTGTACTTATGATACCACAAATGAGAGGAGAGGGTTCAAGGGGCAGGGCCGACGAGAGAGCTGCCCCTTTCCTCCTTTCTTCCTTTTCCTGATATAATAAAGGCAAAAGATTGTTACGAAAGGAGCCCTCATGACACAGCTGGAACGATTGAAGGACGAACTCATCACACTCACCGTCCGCCGCGGCTATCCTGCCGAGCTTGGCGCATTGATGGCAGCCGAGCTGGGTACGGAGAAGACCATCACGCGCATGATCACTTACCTCACCTACGTCGCTCCGGAGCGCGCAGAGGATATGGTGGATGAAATGCTTGCGATTCGCAGTGACCGCGATTTCTGGGCGGATAAGAAGAGATCAGAGTACTATCAGAAGCAGTACAATCAGATGCTCTGGGAGGAGAAGAACCGGTAGCGGGAGGGATCCGTGCATTTGCCCGATGCAGCAGGCAGAAAAGATGCGCGGGACATCCCTGGCTCCCTTTTAGGGGCTGTGAAATAACGATCATCTCATTTTTGCTTTCAATCTGCCGCGGAGACTTGCAGCTCTCATAGGAGTGACCGGGAAACCGTATCCCAGCTGTCTTTCATGCCATAGTCACCCTATCCGCCCCTTTCGGGCACCTT
>OIXA01001032.1_pt1 | contig 37250 bp, 28 predicted proteins | sample 1587721 | NCBI WGS metagenome assembly OIXA01 (sample SAMEA3888900, study PRJEB22519) | human gut metagenome | biome: human gut; feature: human-associated habitat; material: faeces | place: Denmark | collected 2013
TGGATGCAAAATAACTCTTGATTTTTTGTCGAAAAAAAGCTACCATAATAATTAGTATTCTAAAGGAAAGAACGGTAAATTTTATGGAACTTACACAATGTATCAATTACTTATTAACAACTTCACAGCATACGGTTTTTCAGTTTCTCAGCGGCAAGCTTTCGGAATATGACCTGACACCTTCCCAGTATGGGGTGTTAAGCTGTCTGTGGCAGAGAGAATTTGCAACGCCGAAGCAGATTTCCGAGATTCTCTGTCTGGAAACCTCGACGATTTCCGGTGTGTTGGATCGTATGCAGAAAAAAGGTCTGATTGACCGTGTCATCAATCGGGAGGACAGACGAGAGGTTCGCGTTGTGCCGACAGAAAAGGGGAAGCAGCTGCAGGAGCCGATTACGGAAATCATTGATGAAGTAAACGAAGAAGTTTTGAAATGCTTTACGGAAGAGGAAGTAACCGCATTGAAAAACGCACTGCGTATTATCGCAGACGGCAGCCATTTTAAATAAGAGAAAAATAAGGAAAAGCAGTTTCTGAAAGGGAGCTGCTTTTTTGATTGCAAAAGGAGAGGCTTCTTTGCGTTGATAAGCGGTTGAACTTCTGTTACACTATCCGTAAGAAGAAGCGGATGCTGCGAAGGAGGGATTGGATGGATAAGGTAGTTGGAGATTTTTCGTATGAAGGTGTGGCTGCTATCCCAATCGGGGAAGATACGCGTGAATGGAAGGTTTATTTTGACAATAATTTCTGGGGACAGCCGAAAGGGGAGCGTGCCGGAACGGAAATTCGGCTCAATAGGGAATTTGACTGGGCGGGATATCATTGGGTGATTCCTGCGGTATATGCCTGTGAAAAGGGGCTTGTCATGGAGTTTTGTAGGCGTGTTGAGGTTGAGGATATTCGCGACTTTATGAAAAAATGGAACCTGAGCGCGGAAAATGATTCCTGCACACATATCAGCCAAGAGCAGCGGATGCAGTTGGATTTGGATAATCCGCTTTGCCTGCATTTCAATCCCCGAGTGGAGCTGAATGGGGAAACCATGCAGATGACACATGGGAGTGGGGTGTGCTTCAATCCCTGCGTACCGGAGGGGCTGCTTCATGAACCGGAAGTGGAACGGGCATTGAAACACTATGGCTTGGATTTGTCCTACGGATGGGCGGTTTACAGGTATGCATTTCCATGGGCAAATGAGACCGAAATAAAAACGCTTTCCCTTACGATGGAGCAGCAGGCATGCGATGTGCCGGGGCCGCATTTTAAGCTGCATGCGCCGGGAGATTTGTTTTCCTTTGTTCATCCGATGAACGGAACAGAATATACCTTGACGGTGCAGGCGTTGGAGCCACAGACGATGGAGCAGGAGCTGCCCGGTTCAGAACAATGGCTGTACCCGATGCATCTTACCGCCATGTGCTACACCGTCTTTCCTGAACAGGGGAAGGATATTTCCATCTATGATTGCGCAGAAAGTGATAAGCCGATAAAAATTGCCCAAAATACAGAGCCTTTCGCACCGGAAGCGCAAAATGGTATGGTTTACTTTGGGACTGTGGTTTGTGAAACGGATGACGCAGAGAAAAAGTTGCATACGATTTATTCTTCTGCCAGCACGTCCTTCATGATGGCGACCGCTTTCTTCAGCTGTTCCATAGGGATATTGAGCGCTGGGAGGAGGCGGATCTTTTCTTTGGCTGTGAGGACGACGACGCCTTTGGCGAGGAGCTTTTCTACGATCGGTCCGACAGGTGCGACCGGTTCGATGCCGAGCATGAGGCCCATGCCGGCGACGGATTTCACGCCTTTGGCACCTTCCATTTCCTTTTTGATATAGTCGCCCTTTTCCTTGACGGAGGCAAGGAGAGCGTCATCGATCTCCTTCAGGATGGAGACCGCGCCGGCGCAGGCGATCGGGTTGCCGCCGAAGGTGGAGCCGTGGGTACCGTAGGTGAAGACGTCCTGCGTCTTTTCGCTAAGCATCGTCGCGCCGATCGGAAGACCGCCGCCGAGGCCCTTGGCGGTGGAGACGATATCAGGCTGTACGTCGAAATTCATGTAGCCGTAGAGCTTGCCCGTGCGGCCATTGCCGGTCTGGACTTCATCGACGATGAGGAGGATGTCATGCTCCTTGGCATACTTGTTCACGCCTTCGAAGAAATCCTTGTCGAGGGGATGCACGCCGCCCTCGCCCTGGATGGACTCCATCATGACGGCGCAGACATTCGGATTCTTTTCACAGAGGTCGATGAAGGCCGGAAGGTCATTCGCCGGGGTATAGAGGAAGCCTTCAGTCAGCGGGAAGAAATTCTGATGGAAAACCTCCTGCCCGGTCGCAGCGAGCGTCGTGACGGTGCGGCCGTGGAAGCCATTGATGAGGGTCACGATGACGTTGCGATCCTTGCCGTACTTGTCGATGGAGTACTTGCGCGCGCCTTTGATGGCACATTCATTGGCTTCTGCGCCGGAGTTCGAGAAGAAGACCTTCTTCATGCCGGTCTTTTCGCAAAGCAATTCGGCAAGCTCTGCATCGGGCTTCGTATAGTACAGGTTCGAGATATGGTTTAGCGTGTGGAGTTGCTTTTCCACAGCGGTCATCCATGGTTCGTGGGCAATGCCGAAGATGTCGACACCGATCCCGCTGCCGAGGTCAATGTATTCCTTGCCGTCCTCGTCGGTAAGGATCGATCCCTTGCCGCTCACAAAGCAGACAGGGTAACGGTGGTAGGCATGCGCGATGTATTTCTGATCTTTTTCGATGGTATTCATATATAGGCTCCTTTGAGGAATGGTTCAATGGGTTCATGAGGTTCTGAAGGTTCAATGGGGGTGGTGCGGCGCATGAAAATATGGAAGCGTCGTAAATTTTAGATGAGCGGTACTCCCGTATCGTCATAAGGGCCGAAGTGGAGGAATCTTTTTCGTTTGCGGTTAATTATGACTGTTAGAGGAAGGAAAATGGGAAACACCGTACTATAGGAAAGCTGGGGAAACGCTGATTAAATCTGACAACGATTTAATCAGTGTTTCCCTGGAAATACGGCGTTTCATGCATAGGGATATCGAGAGAGTTTTTCAAAGGAATACAACAAAGATTCCTCGGCTGCGCTCGGAATGACGATACGAGAGGACGATCGCTTCACTTACTTTTTCTCTCGAGGCTTGGCTTGGGCGGAATTTCTAATCCCTAATCCCTAATCCCCAATCCCTAATCCCTAATCCCTAATCCCCAATCCCCAATCCCTAGTCACCAGTCACTACTCTACAAACATGGTCCCAAGGCCTTCGTTTGTGAGAAGCTCGATCAAAAGGGCGTGGGGGACTTCGCCATTGATGATAAAGACCTTCTTCACGCCATCCTTGATGGCATCGGTGCAGGCATCGACCTTCGGGATCATGCCGCCATTGATGGTGCCGTCCTTTTTGAGGGCTTCTGTCTCTACGACAGTCAGCTTGTGGAGGAGGCTGTCTTTATCCTTCGGGTCTTTCATGACGCCGTCGATGTTGCTCATGAAGACGAGACATTCGGCATTCAGCGCTGCGGCGATCTTGGTAGCGGCCGTGTCTGCATTGATGTTGTGCGGCTGTCCATGGCTGTCGATACCGACGGAGGAGATGACGGGGATGAATCCGGCGGAGAGTGCGCTGTCGATCACGTCCGTGTCGATATGATCGATCTCTCCCACGAGTCCAAGCTTCTCGTTTTTGGTATGGACCTGGATCATATTGCCGTCGATGCCGCAGAGGCCGATGGCTTTTCCGCCTAGGGCGCTAAGGTAGGCGACGAGGCCTTTATTGACTTTGCCGGCGAGGACCATCTGCACGACGTCCATGGTATCTTTGTCGGTGACACGAAGACCATTCTCAAAGTGCGACTCGATCTTCAAAGCGTCCAGCATGGCATTGATGTCCGGGCCGCCGCCATGGACGAGGATGACATTCACGCCGATGAGATGGAGAAGAAGGATGTCCTGCATGACGTTTTTCTTCAGGACGGGGTCTGTCATGGCATTTCCGCCGTACTTGGCGACGACGTATTTGCCGGTATATTCTTTGATGTAGGGGACGGCCTGTGTCAGGATCTCCGCCCGAATGGCGTTGTCTGTAATCATATAGAGATGCTCCTTTGTATAGGTTCCGTGTTAGGAAAACGCTGATTCAATCTGACAACGATTGAATCAGCGTTTCCATAGCTGCGGGCTCACACTTTGATCTTGTCTGAAGGTTCTGCTTGCATGAAGGATGTGGGAAGCGGCTTTGCCGTGGCTGTAGGGGGGGATGCCCGCTAGTCACGGTCCCTTTCATGAAAGACCGCTGCTGTCCATCTGCCGACATCGAATGCCCGGAGGGTTTAAGGGTAAGGGTTTGGGGACATCCGGTACATTCGGTGCCAGCAGATGGACAGCAGGAGGGGTGCGTGAAATGAGAAATGGCAGTGCCGGCTTCGCACGCAGACTTTGTGAGAAGTGAGAAGTGAGAAGTGAGAAGTGAGAAGTGAGAAGTGAGAAGTCAGAAGTCAGAAGTCAGAGGTCAGAGGTCAGAAGTCAGAAGTCAGAGGTTAGGAGTCAGGGGGCAGAAGTCTAATGTCTAATCCCTAATCCCTAATCTCTAGTCCCTAGTCCCTAGTCCCTAGTCCCTAGTCCCTAGTCCCTAGTCACCAGTCACCAGCATTTAGTCCACCACGAGCCCTGTTTCCGGAGGAAGACCCAGCATGATGTTCATGCACTCGATGGCAGCACCGGAGGCGCCTTTGCCGAGGTTATCAAATAGGGATACGACCTCAATGCGTTCATCGTTGCCGGTGATGTAGAGGGTCATGGAGTCTTTGCCTGCATTTTCATTGGCGGCGAGGAAAAGCGCATTGGTTTCCTCGGTCGAGAGCGGGGAGACTTTGATGAATTTCGAGTCTTTGTATTGTTTTTCAAAAATGGTATGGAAGTCTTCCAGTGTGATGTCGCCGGGAAGGCCGCAGGGGAGCTGGAGGAATCCGGTGTGGAAACCGACCGTGACTTCCATGCCGGCGTAGTAATCCGCGACGATGGGCGAGAAGAGCGGTGTCTCGCAGAGCTTGCAGACCTTCATGATCTCCGGAAGATGCTTGTGCTTCTGGGAGAGGCCGTACTGGCGGGGAGAGGCGAGCGGAAGAGTCTTTTCCTCTTCGTATTCCTTGATCATTTTTTTGCCGCCGCCGCTGTAGCCGGTGAGGGATACGATGTGGAGCGGGTAATTGATCGGAAGGACGCCTGCGTGGACGAGCGGATACAGGATAGAGATCGCGCCGCTGGCGTGGCAGCCGGGGACGGCGACCTTCTGTGCTTGGCTGATGGCTTTGTACTGCTCGGAAGAGAGTTCAGGGAAGCCGTAGACCCAGTCTTCCTTGGTGCGGTGGGCCGTGGAGGTGTCAAGGATGCGGATGCCGGTGCCTTCGGTGGCTTTCACAATCTCGCGGGAGGCATCATCGGGGAGACAAAGGAACATGAGATCTGCCTTCTTGGCATATTCCACGATGGTTGGGATATCTTTTCTTTTTTCATCGGGGAGAGAGAGGAGCTCGATGTCGCTTCGGGAAATCAAACGATCGTGCAGTCTCAGGCCTGTGGTCCCCGATTCACCAACAATGAATACTTTTGGCAGTTTTTGCGTAGTCATAATGATTTCCTCCTCTCTTACTTTTCGATGGGATAGTCAGCAAAGGTAGCGACCATGACGGCTTTGATGGTGGGCAGGCGGTTCGCTGCTTCCTCAAAGGCGAGCGAGAATGGGGCTTCGAAAACGTCGTCGGTGACTTCGATGCCGTCCAAGCCGAAATGCTCGTAGATGTCTTTTCCGACTTTGGTCTCTGTATTGTGGAAAGCAGGCAGGCAGTGGCAGAAGACGGTGTCCGGATTTCCTGTGTTCTTGATCATGTCCATGGTGATGCGGTATGGCATAAAGAGCTTGATGCGCTCTCCCCAAAGTTCATAGGGGTCGCCCATCGTGACCCATACACCGGTATAGATGACATCAAGGCCCTTGACGCCTTCCACCGGATCGTCAGTGAAGGTGAAGGTCGCGCCTGTCTTCTTCGCGATCTCCTTGCACTTGGCGGTGAAGTCATCCTCCGGGAAGAACTGGGCAGGTCCGATGATGCGGAAGTCCATGCCGGCAAGTGCGGCGCCTGCCATCAGGGCGTGTGCCATGTTTGACTGGCCGTGTCCGACATAGGCATAGGAGATCTGGTTCAGCGGCTTTTTGAAGTGCTCCTTCAGGGTGAGGAAATTCGCCAGTGTCTGTGTCGGGTGGTCATAGTCGGTGAGGCCGTTCCAGACAGGGACACCGGCTTTTTCGGAGAGCTCTTCGACAGCGCTCTGGGCGAATCCGCGGAATTCGATGGCATCAAACATGGAGCCGAGCACGCGGGCGGTGTCAGCGATGGATTCTTTCTTGCCGATCTGGCTTCCGGTCGGGCCAAGGTAGGTGGTGTAGGCTCCCTGGTCACGGGCAGCGACTTCGAATGCGCAGCGTGTGCGGGTGGAGTCTTTCTCAAAAATAAGGGCAAAATTTTTGCCCTTTAATGTCTGGGCTTCTTTGCCTTCTTTTTTATCTTTTTTCAGCTGGGCTGCAAGGTCCAGATAGTAGGCGAATTGCTCGGGCGTATAGTCGAGCATCGTGAGGAAGGATTGATGTAAGACTGGATTCATGGTGGGATCTCCTATGGGGGTAATGGTTCAATGGGTTCAGGGTTCGCTCGTGGGGTGCCTCGTCCACTGATTGTGGATGAAAGCTTTGCTCGCCAGTTAGGAGTTAGGAGTGAGGAGTGCTGGTGCGGCGCATAAAAATATGGAAGCACCGCAGAGTATAGATAGTGGCAATGCCCGAAAGTGGCATTTAGTCACCAGTCACCAGTCACTAGTCACTCGAGGCTCCTAATCCCTAGCTACTAATTCCTCATTCCCGCTTTCAAATTTCGCGTGGTTTATGTGATTTACTGATTCAAAGCCTCGATCGCCGCTGCGGCTTCCATCGTGACGCCTAAGGGGAGGATCGATTCATCAATGGAAAAGCTTGCATTGTGAAGGGCCGGCGTGCCCGGTTTGCCGGTACCGAGCCACAGGAAGGCGCCGGGGAATTTTTCCAGATAGGAGGAGAAGTCTTCCGCGCACATGGACGGGTACTGCGGCTGGGTCAGGTGCTCTTCACCGACGTAGGTCTTTCCGATCTCCTGCAGGAACTGGATCTTTTCCGGTGTATTGATGGTGGCGCTGTGACCGCGGACGTAGTTCAGCTCTGAGTGTGTGCCGAACATCACATCGAGCCCCTTCAGAATCTCACCGAGGCGCGCTTCCATCTTGTCGCGCAGCGCCGGTGTGTAGGTACGGACGGTGCCTTCGAGGTAGGCATCTTCGACGCCGACATTGTAGCGTGTGCCTGCATTCATAAGGCCGATGGTGCAGACGACGTTTTCCATCGGGTTCATCTCTCGGGAGATCAGGGACTGCACGTCGATGATGAAGTGTGCGGCAGCGACCAGTGCGTCGGTGCCGTTGTGCGGCTGTGCCGCATGGGTGGATTTCCCTTTTACATGGACGTAGAAACGATCCGAAGCAGCCATGAGATTGCCCGGCTTCAAGCCGATGACGCCGACGGGGAGCTCCGGCCATACGTGAAGGCCATAGATCTCAGAGACATCATCGAGCTTGCCGCTGGCTGCGATGTGACGGCCGCCTCCGATCGCTGCCTCTTCTTCGGCTGGCTGGAAGACCAGCTTGACTGTCCCCTTGAGCTGGGACTTCATCTGGTTCAATACGGCGGCCGCTCCAAGGAGGATCGCCATGTGGCTGTCATGGCCGCAGGCGTGCATCTTGCCTTCGTTCTTCGAAGCGAAGGGAAGTCCTGTCTGCTCGGTGACGGGCAGTGCATCCATGTCCGCACGGAGAGCGACGGTCTTGCCGGGCTGCTCGCCTTTGATCGTACCAAGGACGGCAGTGCCAAAGAAGTCTGTCTCGAATGGGATGCCGAGCTTTTTGAGCTCTTCCTGAATGTAGAGGGATGTCTCTTTTTCTTCACCGGAGATTTCCGGGTAGGTATGGAAATGGCGGCGCCATGTCACGACTTGTGGTGTGATCTCATTGACTTTTTCTTTGATTTCTTTTTCAAACATGAGTGATTCTCCTTTGAGGAAGAAAGCTGGTTTATGCATGTTATACAATTCTATTCATTTCCAGGAAGTGAGAATTTCTTGAAATGTTGGGTGAAACGAGCCTTCTTCGTAAATAGCTTTACATCGAATTGTGATAATTATACAACTAAGAGAATAAAAATGCAATGGGAATTTAGAATATTTTTTGTAACTGGTATAGTGACTGGCGACTGGTGACTGGTGACTAGGTATCAGACATCAGATATCAAACAAGGCAAGCCCGTGGGGCGGGGCGTCCTTTGATTGTGGATGCAAGCTCTGCTCGAATGAGGAATGAGGAATGAAAGCGGCGGCTTTGCTGCGAGTATATATGAGGCGATGGCATGCCCGAAGGTAGTATTCAAGTCACCAGTCACAAGTCACTAGTCACTCGAGGTCCCTAATTTCTGGCCACTCATCCCTAATCTCTGCTCTACTTTTATTTCTAATTTTTATATCAGCCTATTCCTACCCCTTTCGCTTATGCTATAATAAAAATACTATGCAGGCACCGAGAGAACGGACAATCGAACGAAACAGTCATGGGAGAGACGCTTGCAGCGTTCTCTTTTTTTATGCCAGGCCAGACGCCGGAAGATGCGAAATGCATGAGGGAATGGATTTCCCCAGAGCCTGCTAGGGAAACACTGATTAAATCGTTATCAGATTTCATTCTTGGAGTTTTATACAGAGCGAGGAGACATTCGACGCGAATAGCGAGCTATTTAAGGAGAATGTCGACGACACTATGTATAAAAAGCCATATGAAATCTGATTCTGCGATTTAATCAGCGTTTCCCTATATACATACATATAATATATACAGTCAAAAGGGCGAAGAACGCTCGGCGTACCCATGAGCGCACAAGGAGGAGCTATGTACGACACATTCACAGAACTCGGCGTGAAGCCGGAAATTTTGAAAGCCGTAGAGGATATGGGCTTTGAAGAACCGACTCCCATTCAGAAAGCCGCTATCCCTACCGCGCTTACCGGGAAGGACCTGATCGGGCAGGCGCAGACCGGTACCGGCAAGACAGCTGCTTTTGGCATTCCGATCTTGGAGCGGATCGACATTTCCGGGAAGGGACCGCAGGCCGTCGTCCTCTCGCCGACCCGTGAGCTTGCCATCCAGTCTGCGGAAGAGATCAACCATCTTGCCCAGTACCTGCCGATTCATGCACTGCCGATCTACGGCGGACAGGATATCGAGCGCCAGTTCAAAGCGCTCAGAAAGCACCCGAATATCATCGTCGCGACCCCAGGCCGTCTGATGGACCACATGAAGCGCGGCACCATCGACCTGTCTCATGTGCAAATCCTCGTGCTCGACGAAGGCGATGAAATGGTAGATATGGGATTCATCGATGACATCCGTACCATTCTGGCCGGCATTCCGGAAGAACGCCAGACCATGTTCTTCTCCGCGACCATGCCTGCACCGATCCGTGAGCTGGCGGAAACCTTCCTGAAGGAACCGGAGATCGTGAAGATCAAAGCAGCGACTGTCACCATCGATCTTATCGAGCAGGAATACATCGAACTGCCCGACCGTCAGAAATTTGATGCGCTCTGCCGTCTGCTCGACATGCAGGATCCGGAGCTTGCTATCGTCTTCGTCCGTACGAAGCGCCGCTGCGATGAAGTGACCGAAGCCCTGAAGAAGAGAGGCTACATGGCCGAAGGGCTTCACGGAGACCTTTCGCAGCAGAAACGAGACACCGTAGTCCGTCAGTTCAAGGAAAGCACCATCGATATCCTGGTAGCGACCGACGTCGCTGCCCGTGGTCTTGATATTTCCGGCGTCACCCATGTCTACAACTTCGACATGCCGCAGGATCCGGAGATCTACGTCCACCGTGTAGGCCGTACTGGCCGTGCGGGACAGACGGGACTTGCGACGACCTTCGTCATTTCCAGAGAAATGGGCCAGCTTCGTGACATCGAGCGCGTCATTCGCCGCCGCATCAAGAGACGTGCCGTCCCGACTCTCTCTCAGGTCATCGAAGGAAATCAGAAGGCAGCCATCGAAAGTCTCTCGGATACTGCACAGGCAGGAGGGCTCGAAGACTATAGAGAAAGCGCCGAAGATCTTCTGAATGATGTCGACTCCATCTCTCTCGTCGCTGCAGCGATCAAGCTCCTCACCAAGCAGCCGGACGTCACCCCGGTCAATATCACCGAAGAGCTCCCGAATTTCCGCAGAAGAAGAGGCAATGGCCCGCGCCGCCACTTCGATGGCGGAGACCGCCCGAGAAGACGCTTCCACGGGGAAGGCCGCGATGGGGCAGAAGGCCGTGATGGCCGCCGCTTCGACGGACGCCGCCGCCGTTTCGATAATAACAAAAACGGCCGCCGCGATAACCGCGGGAAGGATAATAAGGGCGCTCATGAATCGAATTTCAAGCCGTACTTCAGAGAAGGAAACTGATGAGATAATGTGAATCACGAACCCCTCACTCATAAGAGTGGGGGCTTTTGTAGTGGGTTCAGGGTTAGCCTATGGAAGGGGCGCCCTTTGATTATGTTTGAAAGCCTCGTTTGAATGAGAAATTAGAAATGAGAAATGGTGGTGCGGCGCATAGAAACATAGAAGCGTCGCGGAATTTTGATAGTGCTTCGTGCTGTCGTCATCGGAAGCATAGCCGAGGGATCTTTCTTGCACTGCGGTCAGTATCACATAAGCACCGGTACGGAAACGACGCCTTAGTGCTACGTATTTCTGCTTTCACACATCCTTCGTTTAGCGGTCTGCAAGAAAGATTTCTCGGCAACGCTTTCAATGACGATACGAGAGTCTGATGTCTCCTAGTCACTAGTCCCTAGTCCCCCCCAAAACAAAATCGTTCGCCCTTATGAAATTGTAAAGGCGAACGATGTATGCATTATTTCAGTTCAGCAGCTTCTTCCTTCAGTTCGAAGGATTCCAGCTGGTCTCCCTCTTTGACGTCACGATAGCTGTCGATGGCGATGCCGCATTCGAAGCCGGCAGCGACTTCCTTCACGTCATCCTTGAAGCGGCGCAGCGATGCGATCTTGCCTTCATGGATGACGATGCCGTCGCGGATCAGGCGCAGCTGGCAGTTGCTGGTGATCTTGCCGTCCTGCACGTAGGAGCCGGCAACGATGACCTTCGGTGTGTGGATGACCTGACGGATCTCCGCATGGCCGAGAACCACTTCGCGGATGGTCGGCGAGAGCATGCCTGCCATCGCCGCCTTGACATCATCGATGCAGTCATAGATGACACGGTAGAGACGGACATCGACGCCGTCCTTTTCCGCCATGGCACGTGCATTGGCATCCGGACGGACGTTAAAGCCGATGATGAGTGCATTGGATGCGGAAGCGAGCATGACATCGGATTCGTTGATCGCACCGACGGCGGAGTGAACGATGGAGATGCGGACCTCTTCGCTCTTGATGGCCTGCAGGGACTGTACGAGCGCTTCGACGGAGCCCTGGACATCCGCTTTGATGATAACGTCGAGTTCCTTCATTTCGCCTTCCTTGATCTTTTCGAAGATGTTGTCAAGGGTGACCTTCTGGACACTTCTCTGTTCCTCTTCCTTCGCACGGGATGCGCGGATCTCAGCGATATTTCTAGCCTTCTTTTCATCCATGACAAAGAAGTGGTCGCCGGCTTCCGGCACGCTGTCCATGCCGAGGATCTCGACCGGGACAGACGGTTCCGCACTCTTCATCTTGCGGCCGTTTTCATTGTTCATCGCACGGACGCGGCCCCAGCTCTTGCCGGCCAGGATGCCGTCACCGATATGGAGGGTACCGTTCTGGACAAGGACGCTCATGACCGGGCCTCTGCCTTTATCCAGCTGGGCTTCAATGACGACGCCGTATGCTTCGCGGTTCGGATTGGCCTTGAGCTCCTGCATTTCAGCGACGAGGAGGATGTTTTCCAAAAGATCATCGAGCCCGATCTTCTTCTTCGCGGAGATCGGTGTCATGATGACATCGCCGCCCCAGTCTTCAGCGAGCAGGCCTTCTTTGGCGAGCTCTTCCTTGATGCGGTCCGGGTTGGCGCCCGGTTTATCGATCTTGTTGATCGCGACCATGATCGGTACACCGGCATTCTTCGCGTGATGGATCGCTTCGATGGTCTGCGGCATGACGCCGTCATCGGCTGCTACGATGAGGACAGCGATATCGGTCAGCTGCGCGCCGCGGGAGCGCATCGCGGTAAAGGCTTCATGGCCCGGGGTATCGAGGAAGGTGATCTTGTGATTTTTATAACGGATCTGGTATGCACCGATGCGCTGGGTGATGCCGCCGGCTTCGTGGAGCGCGACATTCGTCTGACGAAGGGCATCGAGCAGGGTGGTCTTGCCATGGTCGACGTGGCCCATGATGGTGACGACAGCCGGTCTTGGCTTCAGGAAACGCGGATCATCCTCTGCAGGGATATACTCGGTCGGATCCGCCGGAGCTTCTGCTTCGATCAGGGTGATGCCGAATTCTTCTGCCAAGATTTCGATGGTGTCGCGGTCCAGGTTCTGGTTGATGGTCGCCATGACGCCGTCCATCATGAGCGCTTTGATGATCTCGCTGACTTCACGTCCGAAAAGCTCAGCCAGCTCCTTGACGGTAACGCTCGGCGGCAGCTCGACTTCTGTCGGGTACGCAGCCACTTTCTTTTCATTCGTGTGTTTCTTCTTCTTGCTCTGGCTCAAAGAACGGGCCATGAGGGAACCGCCTTCCTTCTCTCTGCGGCTTCTTTCCCAGTCCTTCTTCGTCTTTTTCTTAGCCGGTTTTTCCGCTCTTCTGGTGACCGGCTTCTGCGCGGTCTCTTCTACCGGAGCCTTGGCAGCAGCTGCCGGGCGCTGCGGACGAGCCGGACGATCGGTCTTCGGGCGGTCACCGTTTCTGTCATTCTTGAAACGGTCATTTCTTCCATTGCCGCCACTCTGTCCATTTCTTGCTCCCTGCGGGCGGTCGCCGTTGCGGCTCAAACGATCGTTTCTCTGACCGTCTCTCCCCTGAGAGCGGCTTCCCCCGTCACGGCGTTCCCCGTTTCTATCATTTCTGCCTTCGCTTCTTCCATCGCGTCTCTGGCCGTCTCTTCTTCCGTCACGGCGCCCATCCTGACGGGATGCCTCTCTCGCCGGACGGGACGGGCGTTCTGCCGCCTTGGCCGGCTCTGCCTTCGGCGCTTCCTTCTGCGGAGCTTCTGCCTTCGGAGCCGGCTTCTGAGCTTCTGCCGGCGCTACTTCTTCCGTAGAGTAGGAGGAGTAGGAGGAGTAGGAGGACTGGCGGGCATTGCCCTTCTTGCCATTCGGCTGTCCTGCCTGATCAAAACGGACGGTACGCATCACCGGGCGCTTTGCCGCTTTCTTCTTTTCTTGAGCGACGTGACGCGCGAGGATGGACTTGCCATTGTCATCCACGCCGGAGAGACGGTTCGTCACATCGACATGACCGACTTTCAAAATTTCAATGACCTCTTTATCTGTCTTGCCAAATTCCTTGGCAAGTTCATAAACTCTGTACTTCTTTTTCTGCATAAGCAGCCTCCCAAGTGTATGTCAATTTGATTCATAGTTTATTATCGCAGAAATGGGACTCCTATTCGTCGGCCGCTCTCTGGCGACGAGCGGCTCTAAGACCCATTTCCATCTGCCCCTTGGCAGCTATCTTTCAGCCAGCGCCTTGTCGATCTTTTCAGCGATCGCGCGGCTGAAGCCTTTGTCTGTGATGAGCGCCGCTGTGCGCACCCCTTTGCCGAGGGCACTGCCCAGTCTTTCCTTTTCTCCAAACAGTCTGTAGGAGATATGCGCTCTTTCTGCAGCATTTCTGTACTCATCCTTTGTTCTTGGGGAGCTGTCTTCCGTGATAATGAGAAGGGCCCCTTTCAGAGCTTTCACATTTTTCAGCCCTTCTGCCACCTGTTCATTTCCCGAAAGCAGACGACCTGCCTTCATACAAAGGCCAAGCATGCGGTATACCGGCTCATCCATTCTCGATCTGTTCCTTCAGCGCATCGTATACATCCTTGGATACCGGACGCTTCAGGGATCTCTCAAGGCCATGGGACTCGTAGGCCTTGGTAAAGCACTCGATATCGTCACACACATAGACGCCGCGGCCGGATTTCTTGCCCGTACGGTCGAGCTCGATGAGCCCCGTCGGCAGAGCCACGATACGGAGCAGCTCCTTCTTCGGCTTCAGCTCCTTGCAGCCTACGCACATGCGCATGGGGATCTTTTTTACTTTCATTCCTTAGCTTCCTCCCCCATATCGCTTTCGATATCTCCCAGAATGTCGTCATCGAGATCGGCGCTGTCGGTCTCGCCGAAGCCTTCCTCATTCGCCTGCGTTTCGCTCTTGATATCGATCTTCCAGTTCGTCAGCTTGGCAGCCAGGCGGGCATTCTGCCCTGCTTTGCCGATGGCAAGCGACAGCTGGTAGTCCGGTACGATGACATAGGAGGATTTCTCTTCTTCCCATACGGAAACGGAAATGACCTTTGCCGGGGAGAGGGCATTGGCGATGTAGATCGCCGGATCTTCGTCCCAGCGGACGATATCGATCTTTTCATCATGCAGCTCGTTCACGATATTCTGCACACGCTGTCCCTTCGGCCCGACGCACGCGCCGACCGGATCGACAGCCGGATCCATCGCATATACGGCGATCTTGGAGCGGGAACCCGCTTCACGGACGACACTCTTGATCTCCACGGTGCCGCTGTAAATTTCCGGTACTTCCAGCTCGAAAAGTCTCTTCAAGAGGCCCGGATGGGTTCTCGAGAGGATGATCTCCGGTCCCTTCGTGGTCTTTCTGACTTCGAGGACATAGCACTTGATCTTATCGTTCGGCTGGAATTCTTCGCCTTCGATCTGTTCTGCGAAAGGCAGGATCCCTTCCACGCGGCCGAGGTCTACAAAAATGGTGCGGGATTCATTCCATTTCACTACGCCGGTGATCACATCCCCTTCACGGCCGGAGAATTCGTCATAGATGGAGCCTCTCTCTGCTTCACGCAGCTTCTGGATCATGACCTGCTTGGCGGCCTGCGCTGCGACACGGCCGAAATTCTTCGGTGTCACATCGATGCGGAGCATGTCGCCTGCTTCATAGCTGCGGTCGATCTTCTTTGCCTCTTCCACCGTGATCTCATTGATCGCATTTTCAGAGTCCTCATGGATCTCGTCCACGACGGTCTTTTCTTCATAAATTTTATATTCGCCGGTTTCACGATTAAGAGAGACCGAAGCCTTGGCATTGCTGCCGCTTTCCTTTTTGTAAGCGGTCAGAAGCACCATTTCCAGTGCATCAAATACCATATTTCTGTCAACTTTTTTGATCTTGACCAGGGCTTCTACTGCTTCCAATAATATCTTGCCATCCACGATGAACTATTCCTCCTCGATTAAAACGAAAAATGAAGTCTTACTTGTGAAATTTTATCTCTATCCAATGCGATCTCTGTACCGTCTGTAAGCGTCAGCGCCAGATCCCCCTCCTCGGTGAGCCCTTCCAGATGCGCAGTGAACGCTTTGCCGCCGCCTGCCTCTTCGAGCGGAGCAAACAGCTTCACGTCCACATCGCTTCCCGCATAGCGGCGGAAATCCTTATCCTTCTTCAATACACGATCGAGCCCCGGAGAAGAAACCTCCAGCATGTAGTTATCCGGGATGATATCCTTCTCATCCAGGATCTCGCCGGCCTTCTCACTGATGCTCTGGCAGTCTGCGAGATCCACGCCGCCTTCCTTATCAATGAAAATGCGAAGGATCCAATTCCTTTCACGGACATACTCGACATCGACAAGTTCGATGCCGTCCGCATCCAGGATCGGTTCCAGCAAAGCTTCTACGGCTTCTTCGATTGCTTTATGTGCCATGATAAGCCTCCTTGAAATCAATCAAACGTGAACGCCGAAGTGCTCCTGAAAGAGCAAGGACTCCATAGATCGCAGCGTCAGTACGATAAAAAATATGTCCCTTCACCGATGTGCATACGTCCGTTCACGAAACTGTTCCATATATAAGAAAAAGTGAGCCGCAGCTCACTCACCAGGAAATTCTATACACATAACTTGCGATACTATTATACCATACGTTGTAAAGGGAAAGCAATAAAAAAGGTTCAGGGTTCAGGGTTCAGGGTTCGGGGTTCGGGGTTCGGGGTTCAGGTGCCAGCTTCGCTGCAATATATATTTGCGGCGGAGCCGCAACCACAACCCTGAACCCATCAACCTGAACCTTGAACCCCCTAATCCTCTATCACCGGATGCTCATAGAGCTCCTTCAGATCCTTTTCCAGGTGCTTCTCAATCGCCGCCTCAAGTGCTTCGATGGATTTCGCATCATACTGATGAATGATGCCCGGGATACCCTTAGCGCGAAGTTCGCCGTAGTACTCATCGCGATACATGTTATAGAAGAAAAGGATCCCTGTATCTTTTTCTTCACACTCATAGGCAGCGATGATGTAGGAGCCGTTCAGCCCAAGGAGCGGCATTTTCGGCGCAATGACACGCACATAGTGACCAATCTTCTCCGGCAGCAGCTCTTCATAGTCCCAGACCATGAAGCCTTTGCCCTCGACCAGAACGGAGACCTTCTCGCGATGGATGAGCTCCTTCTCGATCGCCTCCGGTGTCAGCAGTTTCACGAGGCGTTTAAATTCCTCAAGATCGCCCGTGATGCATTCGATCTCCGTCAGCGTGATCATGTGCAGATCCATCTTCACCATGTAATCCGCCGTTTCTTCATCATATAAGACGCGGATCTTCCATCCATTCGACTTGTGAAACCAGCCGAAGGCATAATAAATGCGGTCGTGCTGCTCATCAATGATGCGAAGCTCATAGTCGCCGATGACCGGGGGAAGATCCTTCTCCTCGTACCAGGCAAGCAGCTTCTCGCGGCGCTCCGCGCGCGCCTTCTTTGTTTTTTCATCCACGTCAGCCATGGTGACTCCTTTCTAAATGAGACTATGAGACGGGAAGACTAGGAGACATTAGACATTAGACTTCTGACTTCTGATTCCTAGTCACTAGTCACCAGTCACTAGTCACTAGCCACTAGTCCCAGTCACTTCTCCGCCTGTTCTGCCTCAAGCCGGTCTCTGGATGCGGTGACGGACTTCACAAATTCCCGTGTTTCAGGGAAAGGGATCTGGTTCATATCAGAGAAGCCTTCCTTCCAGCCATAGTCCTTCACCCACTGGTCCACATTGCCGCGGCCCGCATTGTACGCGGCCAGCGCAAGGACTTCATTGTTGTGATACTCCTTTAACAGGTAATTGATATACCAGGCACCCAGCGGAATATTCTCCTCAGGACGCTCCAGACGGTTCGCCGGAAGACCACTTTCCTCGGAGATCCACTCTGCTGTATCCGGCATGAGCTGCATCATGCCGATCGCGCCCACATGGGATACCGCCTTTTTATCGAATTTACTCTCCGTCAGGATGACGGCTTCTAAAAGAGCCGGCGAGATCTCCTCCTTCTTCGCGCTCTCTGAAATGAGGAGAGAGATCTCCCGCGAGGGACGCATGAAGGAAATGTCTGAAAGGATGTAGACCGCAAGACCGCACAGAATGGCCAGAAGAAGGGTGAAGAGCATAGCCCCCGTATTTCCCTGATGTCTGTGGACTTCTCTCTTTTTCCGTTTCAAGGCGATTCTCATGGATTCAGCTCCTTTCAGGCAAAAATGATGTAGGGTTCAAGGTTGTGGTGGCGGCTTCACCGCAAATATATATGGGGCGATGCCCGAAGGCTGACTTCTCCCTCCTTCCAGAGGAAGGGGCGAGAGGATGGTCTGGGCGATGCCCGAAGTTTAAAACTGGCGGTTTTCTCGTATCGCAAACCCAATCCCTAGCTACTAATCCCCAGCTACTAATTTCTAGTCACCAGTCCCTAACGCCCCTCATCCGTTCCTTCGCCTTCGCGAGGGCTTCTCTCACCTGGCGGCGGGTGTCTTCGACGGAGCGGCTGTTGTCTATGATGACATCCGCATAGTTCAGCTTATTGTCCGTCGGCATCTGCTTATGGATGCGGTCAAGGACCTGCTCTCTGGTGAAGCCGTCGCGGAGCGTGACACGCTCGATCTGCATTTCCAGCGGTACCTTGACGATCCAGACCTCTTCCACACGCAACTGCCAGGAGATCTCCAGCAGGAGCGGCATGTCGAGTACAACAAGGTCATGACCTTCCTCCTGGGCCTTCAGAAGCTCTTCCTGCGTACGGCGCCAGATGAAGGGATGGATGATGGCATTCAGCTGCTGGCGTTTCTCTTCCTTCGTGAAAACGATCGCTGCCGTTTTCAGCCGATCGAGCGTCCCATCCTTATTGAAAATGGCCTCGCCAAAGGCGCGCCGGATGTCTTCCATGGCCGCACTGCCCGGCCGCACTGCCTCGCGCGCGAGCAGGTCCCCATCGATGATGGGGATCCCCAGCTCCTTCAGGTAGGAGGAAACGGTGCTTTTCCCGCAGCCTACGCCGCCGGATAATCCGATACGATACATAATGAGATAACTTCCTTTGAATGATAATGAAAAAAAGGGTTCAGGGTTCAAGGTTCAAGGTTCAAGGTTCAGGGTTGTGGTGGCAGCTTTGCTGCAATTACATATGAAGCGATGCCCGAAAGTAGTATTCAAGTCACCAATCATTCGAGGTTCCTAATCCCTAGCCACGAATCCCTGCTTTCAAACTTCAGGGTTAGCCCGTGGGGCGGGGCGTCCTTTGATTATGTTTGAAAGCTTCATTTGAATTAGAAATGAGAAATGCAAAATGGTGGTGCGGCGCCAGATCCTTCGACTTAGTTCTCACTGTTCCGCCTTTACATTATCGAACATCCGACATTTCACTCCGCTCAGGATGACGAAATGCGCCGCGAAGGTTTGAAATTAGTGGTTTTCTCGTATCGCAAATCTAATCCCTAGCTACTAATCCCTAGTCTCCAGCCTCTCCGCTCACTTCGTTTCCGCCCAGTTCTTCCCCGCATGGACGTCGGCGAGGAGCGGGACTTTGAGCGTGACGACGGATTCCATCGTTTCTTTTAAAAGAGCAGCGATTTCCTCTTTTTCCTCCGCCACCACCTCTGCGACCAATTCATCATGGACCTGCAGAAGGACGCGGCTCTTATAGTGACCCTTCCTCAGCTTGTCATAGACGGCGATCATCGCCATCTTCATGATATCTGCGGCCGTGCCCTGGATCGGTGTATTCATCGCCATGCGTTCTGCGAGTGAACGGCGCATGAAATTCTTGCTGCGGATGTCCGGAAGCTCGCGATAGCGACCAAAAAGCGTGACGGCACGTCCCGTCTCCCTGGCCTCTTCGATCATACGCTGCATGAAGCCCAGGATCTTCGGGTAGCGGGCATTGTACCTGTCGATATAGTCCTGCGCCTGCTTGGGCGTAATGCCGAGCTGCTTGGAAAGTCCAAATCCGCTGATGCCGTAGATGATGCCGAAATTGACAGCCTTCGCGTGGCTTCGCTGCTCGTCGGTGACTTCTTCGAAGGGGATGCCCAGCACTTCGGCCGCGGTGCGGCGGTGGATGTCCTCATGGTTCGCAAAGGCCGCGATCAGGCTCTCATCACCGCACATATGCGCAAGAATACGGAGCTCGACCTGCGAGTAATCAGAAGAGATGAAGCAGTCATAGCCCTCGCCCGGTACAAAAAGGGAGCGTATCTTCTTCCCTTCCTCCGTGCGGACAGGGATGTTCTGCAGGTTCGGATCCGAGCTTGAAAGACGGCCCGTAGCCGTCACCGTCTGGTTGAAGGAACCATGAATGCGGCCCGTTTCCTTACGGATGAGCTTCGGCAGTGCTTCGAGGTAGGTGGAGATCAGCTTCGAGAGCGTGCGGTAGCGAAGGATCTTCCCCACAAAGGGATAGCTGACCGCCAGATTCTCCAGCACGTCCGCAGCGGTCGAGTAGCCCGTTTTCGTCTTCTTGCCCGCCGGCATCCCAAGCTTCTCGAAAAGGATATGTCCGAGCTGTTTGGGCGAATTGATATTGAATGGTTCCCCTGCCTCAGTGTAGATATCCTTCACGAGGAGGCGCAGCTCACTCTCCATGTCCGCCTTGACCTCCTGCCAGCGCTGCTGGTCTGTCGCGATGCCGGCCTTCTCCATCGCGGAAAGCACCTTGACGAGCGGCTCTTCCACGTCCGTGAAAAGTGTCATCACTCCATTTTCCTCGAGCTTGCGGCAGCACGGCCCATAGATCTTCGACAGGAAATCTCCGATGAGACTGCCCTTGTCTGCGAAATCTTCCATCTCATCCGTAAAGACTTCGGGCACTCCATAGAGCCCTGCCATGTACGATAAGGGGTACGTCACACGCGCCGGATCCAGCAGGTAGGAGGCGAGCTGCACATCAAAGAGCGGCAGATGCTCCGAGGGAAAATCGGACTCCGTGAGGGCTTTCGCATCGACTGTCACCACGGCTTTCGCTTTCGCGAGGGTTTCGGCGAGCTTCTCATACTGCGCCGGCCCCGCCGTATACGCCCGTCCCTCACACGCAACGACCGCAGACCTTGCCGTGAAGAAAGGAGCGATCCCGGAGCGGTCGATCAAAAGGGCTGCGATCTTTTCATCAAACGCCTCTCCCTGCCAGGGTTCAGCCTTCACAAGCTCTCTCTGGCTCTTCTCTTTCTTCGCTTCCGCCAACGCACGGAAGCGTGGAAGGTCGGCGAACTGCTGCAAAAGATTGATCCCGAGCTTCTGGAAAAGGACACGCATTTCCTCAAAATGAACGGGCTGATGCATCTCTTCCAAGGACGTCTCCAGCGGCACGTCGCGCTTGATGGTCGCCAGGTCATAGGAAAGATAGGCCAGCTCTTTATTCGCAGTAAGCTTCTTTCCCTGCGCGCCTTTGATCTCTTCAACATGGGCATAGAGATTATTCAGATTGTCATACTGCGTGATAAGCTTCAAAGCCGTCTTCTCGCCGATCCCCGGCACGCCGGGGATATTGTCTGCGGTATCCCCCATGAGCGCCTTCATATCGATCACCTGACGCGGCTCTATGTGGTACTTTTCAAAGACCGCTTCCGGCGTCATGGCCGCCATATTCGTGATGCCCTTCTGCGTGAGGAAGACCGTCGTCCGGCTGCTTGAGAGCTGCAGCGCATCGCGGTCGCCCGTCACGATATTGACCGGCATTTCCTTTTCATAGCGAAGAGAGAGCGTCCCTAAGATGTCATCTCCCTCGTAGCCGTCAAGACTGTACACCGCGACACCCATCACCTGCATCACGTCGCGGATGAGGTCAAACTGCGGCACCAGCTCATCCGGTGCCGGCTTTCTCGTAGCCTTGTATCCCTCGTACATCTCCGTGCGAAAGGTGTGTCGATCCTTGTCGAAGGTCACTGCCATATATTCCGGATCCAGATCGCGATAGAGACCGAGCAGCATCCGCAGAAATCCATAGACCGCATTCGTCGGGATCCCATCCGGCGATGTCATAGTGGGCGGCAGCGCATAGAACGCGCGGTATAAAAGGCTGCTGCCATCAATGATGACCAATTTCTTTTCCATAGTAAACTCCATGAGGGTACGCACTCGCGTGCCAATCAATGCCAAAGCCCCATGCCGTTGGGCAACAGGTTCAAAAGGTTATAAGCTTTGAAGGATGGTGCATCGCACGAATGACATCGCGGCGCCGATCCCCAATGCGTCATCCACCGCCTTGCAAAAGAGGCAGACATCGTAGTATATATTATATCATAATCGCGCCGGGCAAACAGGCTTCCCATGGTGAGGGGTACACATTCTTCGCCTCACAGCGAATGAAAAAGATCTCCTCTTTCTTAGAATACCAATACAAAAATACCTGCCGCAGGACGGCGAAAGACACGCCGCCAGAGAAAAGAGCTCCACGCTCCATTCCGGCAAGCGCAATAAAAAAGCCCATCCAATGGATGAGCTTTTTCTCATTTTAGTGGTGCGGTCGGAGAGATTTGAACTCTCACGGATTACTCCACTACCGCCTGAAGATAGCGCGTCTGCCAGTTCCGCCACGACCGCATATAAAATTGAATTGAGGGAATCAAGTAGAAAAAAGAGTGGTGCGGCTGGTGAGACTTGAACTCACACGATCGAAAGATCACTACCCCCTCAAAGTAGCGCGTCTGCCATTCCGCCACAGCCGCAGGAATGGTGCCTCAGAACGGAATCGAACCGTTGACACAAGGATTTTCAGTCCTTTGCTCTACCAACTGAGCTACCGAGGCAAATAAAAGTGGCGACCCGGATCAGATTTGAACTGACGATCTCCGCCGTGACAGGGCGGCATGTTAGACCACTACACCACCGGGCCGCACGTAAGTTACGCATATTAGTATATCCATCCATGGTACTTTTGTCAAGCACTTTTTGAAAAATGGTTGCCCTTGGGCAATAGGGGTGGCTGGGGACTTCGAACCCTCTCGCACCGTCATTTCGAGCGCAAGCGAGAAATCTTTGTCATTCGCGGTCAAAATGGTCAATGTTTGGAAGCCTCAAACAGGAAACCGGCTCTTCAAGAAACCTTCGGGCATCGCCATGATCGATACTCCGCGGCGCTTTTGATTTTTATGCGCCGCACCACACCCCGAGAGTTTGAAAGCAGGGATGAGTGGCTAGGGATTAGAGATTAGGGATTAGGAGTCTCAAGTGACTGGTGACTAGTGACTGGTGACTAAAACCCACCTTCGGGCATCGCTATGATTGATACTCCGTGGCGCTTCTGATTTTTATGCGCCGGCCCTCTCCCTCTTGAACCTCTTGAACCCGCTCCCCCTCTTTCACGCGAAATCAAAGGGCGAAACGCCTTTCCCCTATTTTTCTACAGATGATACAATTCCGGTCTTCTGTCACGAAATACATTGATGCTCTCGCGGATGCCCTGCAGCACATCCGTATCGATCTCCGCCGTGGCCACCTGCTCCTTTTCGCCCAGATGGAGCAGTTCTTCCCCAAGAGGCGAGAGCAGCATGGAGTTTCCGCCGTACTGCGTGCTGCCGGCACGACCGCATTCATTCACGGCGCAGAAAAACATCTGATTCTCGATCGCTCTGGCTTTAGAAAGCGTGATCCAGTGCTCCTTTCTTACGAGCGGCCAGGCGGCAGGGAGGAAAAACAGATCCACCCCCTGCAATGCTTCTGTCCGGATCAGCTCACAAAAGCGTACGTCATAGCAGATCGCCATCGAGCAGGCGATCCCGTCCAGCGTAAAGTGGACAGTGGAAGAGCCGCCGGTATACGACTTCGTTTCTCCCATCGGGCTGAAGCCGTGGATCTTATCATAAGAGGCAACGACCTCGCCCTTGCGATCAAAGATATAGCTTCGATTGAAAACGCATCCGTTTTCCAAAACGCTGACCGAGCCCGCCACGATATTGACGCCATGCTCCTTGGCAAATGCGCCGAATACCTTTTTCGTCTGCGCGCCATACGCATCGGAAGCGGCATAGAGTGCGCTGTCCGGCGACGGAAAGAAGCCGGTGTTTAACGTTTCCGGCAGGACAAGAATGTCCGGCTTGTCTTCCAGCGCAAGCTCCATCAGCTGCACGGCTTTTTCATAATTTCTTTCCACCTGTCCCAGCTCTACATCCATTTGAATCAGACTGATCTTTTCCTTCATAAAGCCTCCACCCATCCTGTCACTCAAACGAACCATCAAATTTCATTCAATGTACCGCCTCCGGCTTTTTCTGTCAAGAAAAAACGGCTCCCTCTTTCTCCCATCAAAAAAGAGCCGGAGGCAAAAGCCCCCAGCTCTTTTCTTATGCAGGACAGGTATGAGATAACCACTCCCTGCCCCTTATGATTTTCTCAATCAGGCAGATCATTCCGAAGGACACGATGCGCCATGCCCACCGTGACCTCATTGAAATGAAGCACACCCACACCGACGAAGATCGCAACGCAGAGATGCTCATTCCAGCGGGCGATACCGATCTTGCCGCCGACATTCATGCCGATCGCCATCGGCTTCACCTGCTCGATGGCAGACTCCATGGCTCCGACCACAGAGCCATCCCCCACATGAGTATCAGAGATGACCTTCTGCCTTTGTGCAGCCACGATGGCCGACTCGAAGATCTTCGGAAGGATATCCAGAAATTTTCCGCCAAAGTTCACAGCGACAGCGCGGATGCCATCCTTTGCCAGCCTTTCCTTCAGCGCATTCTCATCTGCCCGCGTCTCGGTCAAAGACATGCGGAGCGCGGCCCGTGCGATATCAGCACTCTGGTATTCTTTGTAAGCCATCTCAGTTTTCCCGTTCTTTGATCTCGCGGATCAGGTTTGCAACGAACATCGGGAGAGACTGGGACCCCAGGTCGCCATTCTTTCTGCTTCTGACAGAAATGGTGTGACCCTTCATTTCCTGATCGCCCACGATGATCATGTACGGTACCTTCTCCATCTGTGCCTTACGGATCTTGTAGCCCAGTGTTTCATTGGCCTCTTCCACTTCGACACGGATATCAGACTCAGACATAGCCGCTGCGACAGACTTCGCATATTCCAGATTCTTGTCCGTGACAGGGATGATCTTCACCTGTACCGGAGCGATCCAAGTCGGGAAAGCCCCTGCATAGTGTTCGATCAGGATACCGATGAAACGTTCCAGAGAGCCGTAGCCCGCACGGTGCAGCATGACTGCTCTGTGCTTTTCTCCATCTTCACCGATATAGTTCACATCGAAACGTTCCGGCAGCTGCATATCCATCTGGATGGTGCCGCACTGCCAGGTACGTCCCAGAGAGTCCTGTACATGGAAATCGAGCTTTGGTCCATAGAAAGCACCATCGCCTTCATTGATCTGGTACGGTACACCCGCCGTCTCGATGGCTTCACGGAGCGCATTCGTGGAGATCTCCCACAGCTCATCGCTGCCCATGGAGTTTTCCGGACGGGTAGAGAGTTCGACATGGTATTCGAGACCGAAGACACCATACATCTTCTGATACATCGCCATACACTTGATGACTTCATCCTTCATCTGTTCCTGCGTCATAAAAATGTGCGCATCATCCTGCGTGAAGCAGCGAACGCGGAAGAGGCCGTGCAGCGCGCCCTTCAGCTCATGACGATGAACGAGGCCGAATTCGCCGACACGCATCGGCAGATCTCTGTAAGAACGCTGCTGCGTCTTGAAGAACAGGATTCCGCCGGGGCAGTTCATCGGTTTGATCGCATAGTCTTCGTCATCAATCTGGGTGAAGTACATATTTTCCTTGTAATGATCCCAGTGACCAGACTGTAGCCACAGCTTCTTCGACAGGATGACCGGCGTCATGATTTCCACATAGCCGAATTCCTTGAAGAGCTCACGCTCATAGTCCATCAGTTTATTTCTGAGGATCATGCCCTTCGGATGGAAGAACGGGAAGCCCGGGCCCTCTTCATGGAAGGAGAACAGATCGAGCTGCTTGCCGAGCTTTCTGTGGTCACGCTTCTCCGCCTCTGCACGGACGAAGAGATAGTGGTCAAGATCCTCCTTGCTGAAGAATGCCGTCGCATAGATACGCTGCAGCATCTTATTCTTGGAGTCGCCGCGCCAGTAAGCGCCAGCGACCGTCATCAGCTTGAACGTCTTCACCTTGCCGGTGGACTTCAGATGCGGGCCCGCGCAGAGATCCGTGAAGTCACCCTGTTCATAGAGAGAGATCGTTTCCTCCTCCGGCAGGTCTTCGATCAGCATGACCTTGTAGTCCTGGCCTTTATCCTTGAAATACTGGAGCGCTTCATCGCGCGGCAGCACCTTCTTCACCAGCGGGATATTTTCCTTCGCGATCTTCGACATCTCCTTCTCGATCGCTGCGAAATCCTCCTGGCTGAAAACATGATCAGAGTCCAGATCATAGTAGAAGCCATCATCGATCGCCGGTCCGATAGCAAACTTCACGCCAGGGAACAGGTGCTGGATCGCCTGCGCCATCACATGGGACGCGGTATGACGCAGCGTGAAAAGACCTTCTGGATCTTCCTTCGTGAAGAATTCCACTTCCGCACCATCCACGATCGGATCGCGCAGATCCGTCAGCTCACCATTCACCTTCGCCACCAGCGCATTCTTGCCAAGGCTGTTGGAGATCGCCTTCGCTGCATCCGCCAGAGATACCGCGCTCTCGAACTCCTTTTCTTTTCCGTCTTTCAGACGAATCGTAATCATAGTATCTTCCTTTCTAAAAACAGACATTCACTGCTTGGGGACAGTGGCTTCCATTTTTGCTGCTTTCTGCTTGGCTCTGCCATTTCAGCCGCTTCGCAGAAAGCAACATGAAAGCAATAAAAAAACTTCCGTCCCTAAGGGACGAAAGTTGTATTCCGTGGTTCCACCCAAATCAGAGCTAAAGCTCCACTTGTCGGCCCGGTAACGAGGCCACCCGGGAAGATTTCGATCCTCCTGCTCCAGAGCGGTAATCGATCCCCCCACCATCTGCTCCCACCAGCCGCAGACTCTCTTTGCGTGTACCAAGGATCCATCATGTCTCTATCCTCACATGTATGGTCATACTATAGACTTCTTTTTGGCGTTTGTCAAGGGGAAGGTTAGACGGAGAGACATTAGACTTGGCGGCAGAGCTGCATCAGCCGTTCCGTGTGTCCCTCTTATTCATTTTTATGCAGCAATCTATCCTCTATAGGCTTGTACGCCGAAACGATTTTCCCCGACAGGTACATCGTCATCCCAAATACAAGCAGCAGAGAAAACAGAACTCCCAGCTTGGAGAGATTCTGTTCCTCAAAGCTCCACATAAACGTATTGATCATAATATGCTGTATCAACATGAAAACATACGTCTTTTTACTATATTCGTTGATCGTATGTAATCGAAATACTCGATTCAAGTATTGGCAGCCAAGAAATATGACCACGATCATAGGAATCGTAAACAAGAAAGATCTTGGCTTCAGAGGGATAAATCGGTCTGCTATAAATGGATAGGAATACACTATCATATCGATGATACCAACAACCACCATGAGGAAGAAACAGCCCCACACCAAACGTCGTTCGTAACGATCCACTTTCTTCCGATACATATGCAAAAGAATCCCAAGATAGAACTCAGGCAAACGCACGAGGCAAAACCAGAAACCATGAACCGGCCAATGCGAAGCATATCGATAGATACATATAGAAAGAGTAAGAAATACAGCAGCACTAATGACCGGCCATTTCTTAGCAGCTATATATAATGCCGGTGAAATCAGATATAAAGAAACCACAGTCCCAATGAACCATTCGCCCACGAACCAGTATCCGGGCAAATGAAGATACATATTCAGATAGCCATCCACTGGGAAAAGGCCAAAGAGAAATGCTTTATAGTCACCACCAACAAAAAGCACCTTGCTAAAAGGTGTCTGATGCAAAAAATCAGGTCGCACCAAAGCGAGCGACAAAAATAAAACCGATATAGCCAGATAAGAAGAAATATACGGAAGTACGATGTGAACAAACTTGAACCAGTAAAAGCGAATGAGATGATGATTCTTTTCTAAGGAATGGCTCATCAGGTATCCCGAAATAGCGAAAAACAGGCAGACACCAATGCGGCCCGTCGAACCCGCGAAATAATCATTGATAAAATGTAATCGCTCAAATGAAAAATAGTAACAGAAGTGTGATATCAAAACCAGTGCTGCAGCCAATACGCGAACCGTATCTAACCACTCAAAGCGTACTGTCTGTCTGTCTGTCTGTCTGTCTGTCTGTCTGTCTGTCTGTCTGTCTGTCTGTAAAAGCATGTTCCTATTTTATCTCCATGTCAAGTCTCAACTTCAACGAATAACCACTTTCTTTAAAATCCCCTGAATTTTCTCTTTTTCCGACTGATTCATAGCAAACATATAAATCATAACTACATAAAGCAAAGTATATACCGATGCCTTTATAATAAAAGCTGCCATCCCGTCATGGGGCCAAATGTAGTTATTAGCAAGAGATCCAATAATCAGACATACCAATGTGACAATGGATATTTTCCCTATCTGCCTCCAGAATGCAGAAATTGCCAGACGGATTTCCTTTGCATAATACCAGTTCATAATAAATCCATTTCCCACAATCATGGAAATACCGGTAGCCACTGCACAGCCAATACCGCCATATTTGATTCCCAGTGGGATAGCGAGGAGAAGATTCAAAACCCCTGTGAGAAAATAAATACGAGCCCGGAAGTCATAACGGTTCATGGCCTGCATAATGGCAAGGCCTATGTTTTGGATCAAATCTACTGTAAATGGAAGAATAATGAGAAGAGTAATGATATAAGAGTCTTCAAACCCTGGTCCTGCCCATAAGGCAATAAACTGCTTTCCGAAAATGATAAAGCCCGTTGCCACCAAGGCCAGAAGATAGTACTGCCATCTGCCAATCTGAATAAAGAGCTCAGAAAGGTTGCTAATGGGCTCCTTCCTGGCCACCATGCCGGTAACATGCGGAAGATACACACCGGATATGGCTGTAGAAAGGGCCATATAGTTCATATAAATCAGGGATGCAATAGAGTATACCGCCACTGCTGTCGTCCCGCTGATAATTCCCAGGATAATCTGATTCGTTTTCCAGAAGACCTGGTCAATCAGGGATACAGCAAAAACGCTCAAAGCCAATTTCTTGAACTCTGAGAAAAGCTCATGGTTCCAGTAATGAAAATGAACTTTCACGTGAAGGTCATGGAAGCAGTAATAAACCCTTGCTCCGCTGAGCACCAGATTCAATACCGTCTGCACAGCCGCCACAGAGAATGCACTTGGGTGACGCTGAAGCACCAGCACCACCAGAATAGGCTGCATTACCAGCTGTATAGCCTCCATCCCTTTTAAAAAGAAAAATCGCTCGTGTGCATTAATAACAGAACGGAAAACCATGGTAGATAAAGTAATGACGATATTCAAAAGCAAAAGCAGAAAAATCTGCTTTGCCTCACTCACTTCTGAGACAGTCATGCTTCCGGCAAAGATAACATCAAGAAAGCCATAGCAGACAAAGCCTATGGCCAGTGCCAGCACAGTCACTGCACCATACCCTCGAACCGAAATAGCAAGGATATTTTCCATGCCAATGCTGTCTTTCAATGCCTTATATTTGGCATAAAAACGGATGACCGCAGCTGACAGGCCAAAATCCATCACACTAAAATAGGCAATGAGTGAGCCCATGAGCTGGTAAAGCCCGTACTCACTTTTCCCAATGTAGTGTAAAAGAATTGGGACATAAATAAAGCCCAGTACCGCATGAAGGAGAATATTGGTATAACTTAAAAGGATGCCTATTTTACGTTCATTCATCACAGCTTTTTCTTCTCCGTTTCGCCAAAGATGATTGCGTAGCCAAGCCCCAAAAGCAGCCAATAACAACAAGTGATATTGAGTGAATCACCCATTCCGGAAGCAAGAATGCCGCAGAAAGAAATTGCAAAGAATATGTATCCTAATTTTTCTTCAAATGCAGTCGTGTCAGACTTAATTCTTTTCAGCAATTTCAACAATAGAAATAACGGTGGCACCATAAATATGCCAAGCCCAACAAATCCCGTCTCAGCAAATCTAGACGAATATTCCCCTAAGGAGGGGATTCCAGACTTCATGATTCCCTTTTCTCTCTGATTACGAAGCCACATTTTTACTTCACCATTAGAAAAAGCCTTTTGAGGGAAATAATTCGGTATATAAGCTGACCGAAGAGATGTTCCCACACCAAGAAGCGGATGATCCATTCCTATTTTTATATTGGCTTCCAAAACAGAATACCTTGCACCATTGCTTCGTTTATTATCTCCTACAACCGAGGTCACATTATTTTTCACATACTTTTGTGCCAATTTAGTGCTTTCTTGTAAACTTTTGCCCACGTTAGATGAATTATTAACTATAGCAGGCTTTTGCTGCTTCATCGCGACTGGGCTTCCTGGTAAAGAACCGCCAGCAACGACAGCCACCCCAAATGCACATGCTATACATAGCATAATAATAAGTGCCTTTTTTAAGAGATATGCTCTATACGCAACACTTGCCGCAAACAAAAGCACAACTTCTCCAATGATGAGAACATTTGCCGTCCGTGCTTTTGTCAAAAATAAAAATACAGTCATTACAAATGCAAGTGAAAGCACTCCCACTTTCGCAGTGGTTCGCTTCACTGTAGCAAATGTGTACCATAACCATGGCATCGCAAAAGCACACCATATGCCAAAATATGACGGCTCCGCAAAAAGGGAGCGAAGCTGTCCTTTCCATAAAAGCGGTGGCCACCAGGTACCATTCGACTTGATTTCGTGAACAATCGGATTCAGCACTGTCAAAATATTTTCAGCCGTATGACTTCCGCTTAAATACCATACATCAAGGACTCCATAGGCACATATAATGATCGCCCCCACTACAGCCCCTTTTCTCATGATGTTCAGTCCACGACTGCTATCTTTCCTATACCAATAATAAATAAGATAAGAGCAACCAAATGTCCAAAAGGTCGTCACAAAAAGCCCTTTTAATGGTCTTGCAAACATCCAGATACTCAGTAATGTTGTTTCAGATACGTCAAATCCAAATCTCTGCAAAAAAGCCTGCATGACTGGTATTTTATCGACCTGCGAAATCGGACCATTCAAAATATCTCCATAATACGGATAAATTACCAATCCATGAATTAAAGAAATGAACAACACAACAGCATATATCAAAAGGTAGATCCCAATCCGCCTGCTCAAGGATGTTTTAAAAACATGACATTTCTCATAATATAATGTGAGTAAAAGCCCTGCCAACAGGGGAAAAAAACTAAGCTTTTCAGCAAAAACAGCCCCCAAAAAATTGAAACGAATAATTTGTGGAATTGTTGCAAATATAGAAAACAATACCATTAGATACCACAGTCGATCCCTGATTATATGATTCATATTCCATCACCTTCCAGAAAGCAGATGCTTTGTTTTCAATAAGAAAAAGTAAAACCAGCCCCACTGACGAAGAAGCAAAAAGCGTTTGAGTCTCTCTGTCATCCCGCCCTCAAAATTTCTAGTTTTGAGAGCAGAAATAAGCGCCCCGTTTTCAACCAATTCAGAAAAAGCTCTACGAAATTTGTTCTTACCATCTTTCTGTTTCGCACAAATTGCCAATAATCGCCCAACTTCCATAAGGGCTCGACTTGGTAGTTGCTCTTTGAAATAGCTCGCTTTATCGATTTGCTGCAAACGCTGCATCGTTTTTAGAAAATTGGTAGCAATATCTGGCTTATATAAACTTGTCGCCTGCCCTGCTCTTTCATAATAAACATAAAAAGGGTCAGCTATAACCGCCATTCTGTTCAACCTATACATAAGTGACATGGTTATAAGCATATCCTCTTCGTACCAGCACTCCACCCCTGCTTGAAGTACATCTTTTAACAAATCCCGCTGATACAGCTTCCCCCACAATTCAAATGGCACCCCTGCTCGCTGTTTTTCTCTATCATATAAAGCTTTCGTAGAAAGCAGCTGAATGATACCTGCTTTGTCATATACGCCCGGCTCTGGCCTTATGATTTGCTCTGCCTCGCCCGCACAGGTAACTCGTCTGAACTGACAAATCGCCAATTCAGATGAGTGGTCAACCATTGTTCTCACTAGAGTTTCAACCATTGTTTTTTCAATAGCATCGTCACTATCTACAAATGTGATCCATTCTCCTTGTGACTTTTCATATCCATGGATTCTCGCCAATGATACCCCCTGATTTTTTTGATGTATCACATGCACTCTTTGATCTTTCATACGGTACTGGTCACATAGCTTTCCTGATCCATCCCTACTCCCATCATCAATCAGTATGACTTCAAGATTTTCATAAGACTGTACCAAAACAGAATCCACACACCTTTTTAAATATTTTTCTGTGTTATATACCGGTATAATGACCGATACTTTTCCCTTCTGCAACAAACTCTCTCCCTCTTCCCGCATCGAAAAGAGGGAGAATGCCCCTTAACGGTGCAGCATCATTTTCAACTTATACACATACAACAAAAGGCCCGCCCTGTAGAGTGCGAGCTTAAGCAGAGGTTTTACCCCTCCCATTTTTCACATCATTTTCTAATAATCCATTGAGCGGATAACTATAGGACATCTTGTTGAACTCCTTTACTTTTTCATTCCAGGGCAGTAGGTTCTGCGGGGATAAGAAATACGTCCGTCCGATTTCACCGAGCGCTTCAAACAACCGCTAGTGATAATCCCGCTCCATTCCCGGCTGCTCATAAAATTTAAGAACCGAGAGGTAAGCCCGCAAACGCTCAATGAAATCTGCATGATACCCGCGTGTCGCCGAACGAGGGTCCCCGATGACCTGATACCAGATATGCCTAATGATTACAACACTCGGATTCTTGCTGAGCAAATCCAGATTCTAGATTGCATCTTCACCGTACGCCAGCTTTTCATCAAATGGATATATCAGAGCCAGCTTTTTTCGAATCATTCGTGCACACGGCCCGCGTCCCACATGCCCCTCACGCGTCCAAAAAGCTGAACATCCTAAAGCAAAAAAATGACGGTAAAGCTCTTTCTTTCCTTCTTCGTCAAGATGTTCCGGACTATCACATACAGACACTCCATCTGCTCTGCCATCATTGACCAGACCATACACGATATCCGCCTGAAGCGTCCTGTCTTCTGCGATTTTCCACACATCCCGCCAAAACTGCTTCGTCACCACATCATCTGCATCAACGAAGAGAATATAATCTCCCTGCGCTTTCTGCACGCCAAAATTCCTTGCGGCCGAAACCCCGGCATGCGCCTTGTGCAAGACCATGAGCCTCTCATACCGCGTCTCTACCTGATCCAGCTCCACTTGGTATGACGCCTTGCTGCCATCATCGATGATCAGCACCTCGAAGTCCTGATACGCTGTATCGTAGACGCTGTCGAGGCAACGAATCATGTCGGATATATGGTTGTTGTAAGTGGGGATGATGATACTTAGCCGCATTTCACTTCTCCTATTCCCATATTCGTTTTCTAACAAAACCGCTTAATAATGTATTAATCTTCGGAACATCTTTTCCAGTCCCGTATTGCTCTTCCATCCACATGCCCGCAGTTTCTCATTTGACAAATTCAAACAGTTTGCTGCCGGATAGATGCCCTCATCTTTTTCCTGTACCACTACCTTGATCTTCCCGCCAGCCACCTTTTCTGCGGCGAGCTGGCACATGTCATAGATCGAGCAGTACGTTCCCTCATTAGCTACATTATACACATCAGAGCCCTCGCATGTCAGCACCTTCAGGATCGCTGTCACAGCATCTGCCACATAAACATAGGTTCGCTTACTCTCGCCTTTTGTTTTCAAGACGATATCACTTCCGCTTAGAATATCCCGTGCTATCTCCATCACGATTCGTGTATCATGAGATTTTCTGACAGGGCACGTAGTCCCAATGACCTGAGAAAGGCGCAAAACGTCGACAGAAATTCCCCGTTCATGACAGTAGGCCTGGCAAAGATTCTCTGATGCACACTTCCCGATCGGATAGCTATCACGCAGATTCATCGGATGTAAGCAGACAACCTTCTCTTCGGAAATCTTGTCTTCCGACTGATGGTCACCATACACTTCCATACTGGAGAGATAGACCATCTTCTTCACTTGTTTTTCCTCAGCCAGATGCAGCATATTCGATGTCCCCTGTATCGCCGTTTCCAACGTTTCTAAAGGATGTTCTACAAAATACCGGCTAGCGGTCGGGCTGGCACCGTGGATGAGGAAGTCCACGCTATCTTCCATCCTCTGCGTTTCTGTCACGTCTCCCTGTACGAATTGCAAAAACTCCCCAGCTCCCGGGATCTGCCTTTCATACATAGCTCGCGCTTTTTCAGGATTTCTCACCAGAGCAAGAATACGGATATGATCCTGAAATTTCGCATTTCGGTAAAGCAATGTCTGGATCAGGTAGTATCCGATTAGCCCCGTGCCGCCCGTAATGTAGAAAGTCTTTCCACGAAGCTGTTTCCAGTCAATGAAATCAGCCTCCGTCATATACGACAAGTCAGAATACAATACGCTGTTTTCGTCCCACATCAAGATTTCCTCGATTCATTGTATAGAAACAGGGCGTACGATGAACCCCTTCCCTGCAGGACGGACAGCATTAACAGTCTGACATTGCTCTTTCTTCCTGAAGGAGTGCATCCATGGTACGCCTAAACATATCCTTTAAGCCGATTTCAGGCTGCCGCCCCCCGGTTTAGGCGTGCCGTATTTAAATTCATCTGCATCGTAGGCATGAATGCTTTCACCTCTTCCTTCTTTCCACTGTGAACCAGTACTCGTATTTCATTTTTAGAAAGCTCATCTGCTGCCAGTTCTGCCATTTCATGAATGGAGCAAAATGTCTTCTCATTGGCTGCATTAAAAGCCTGGCCGGCGCAGCCATTCTGTAAAACAGTCAAGATCGCTGTCACAGCATCCGCTGTATAGAGATAGCTTCTCTTTGTCTTTCCCTCTGTCAAAAGAATGATGTCTTTTTTCTCCAAAGCGGAACGAATAAACTCAGCGAAGACGCGCTGATCATTTCTGGCTATCCCCGGACCAAAGGTCTGCGTCAACCGTAGCACATTGACCGGCACCTGATACTCTTCTGCATAGGAAGCGCAGAGATTTTCCGAAAGGCGTTTGGCCTCCGGATATGAATTTCTGGCATTCATAGTATCCAGATAGCTTTCACTAGTTTCAGAAATCCTCCGCGCAGCAGTCGATGCCCCGTACACTTCCATCGTAGACAGGAATGCCATCCCGGACACTTGGTGTTCTTTGGCTAATTCTAACGCATTCATCATGCCATTTACGATGGTTTGTACCGTTTCCACCGGATACTCTACGAAATACCGACTCGCCGTCGGTCCGCCAGCATGGAGTATAAAATCGATATGTTCACCCACACGGGGCATTTCCTCTATACTTCCCAAGACGAACTTCAATGCCCCCTCACTATCTGAAAGCACAGATTTGAACTGTTTCTGTGCATTCTTCATATCTCTTACAAGTACAATAACATGGATCCTGCTATGGTGAATCAGATTCCTGTACAAGAGCGCACAAATGAAAGTATATCCGATCAATCCTGTGCCGCCCGTAACGAAGAATGTCTTCCGCTCAAACTTCTCCCAGTCAATAAAAGGGGCACGATTGATTCGATCCAGATCTTCCTTGAAAATGGTATTTTCTATCCACATGACTTCCTCACAATCCAAGAATCTGCAGATTCTCTTTCGCATCCATGATTGCACGGAAAATATAAAAATCAGAAGGTGTTGTTATCTTTATATTTTCTGAAGGTCCATCAACCGTATACAACTTCATCCCATAATGCTGCATCAGTGAAGCCGAATCTATAAAATCGCAATTTCCTTCTTCTATGGCTTTCAAGTGTGCCTTATATATATCTCCCAAAATAAAGCATTGCGGCGCCTTGGCCATTTCACAGCGAGACCTGTCAAAAATCTGTCCTACACAATCATTACCTTCATTTTTCAGGAATATAGTCTCAATAGCCGGCGAAACGGTAATGGCATTTCCATGCAGCTCGGCAGTTCTTATGCAATTTGTTATCGTTTCTTCATTAATTAAAGGCCGCACCCCATCATGGATAAGGACAACATTATCATCACCATATAATTTCTCAGCCTCTTTGATACCATGAAAAATCGATTCCTGCCCTGTCGCTCCGCCAGGTACTATTTTATCTACCTTCGTAATACCAAATTTTCTCATAAGCCTTGCAGCATAATCCATCCAGCTTTCCAAACAGACCAAAATAATATGGTCAATCAAAGGATGATTCTGAAAGTTTTCCAGAGTATAAATTAAAACCGGCTTGCCATGCATTTCTAGAAATTGCTTTGGCTTTGATCTCGTGTTCATCCTGGTGCCTGTACCGCCAGCAAAAATGATAGCAATATTCATAATTTTCTCCATATTTAAAAGACCGCTTAATTTTTCTGCAAATAAGAATAGTGCCCCACAACTGCAGCAAGTCTTGTAGATTTATCTATACGACATACTAACGATATATTCAACTACCTTGAAGTTTTCATGCTCGAAGTCACCATGCATTTTTATAATTTTCTTTCCCTTCGCATAGGGAAGTTCTGCATCTTTTGCTACGACATGGAGAATTTTGCCACTTTCTTCAACTGCCTGTTCTAGCAGATGATCATAATTGGTTGTTATAATCGTATCTGCATCAAATCGAATCGAAATATAAGCTTATGTACCTTCCCGGGATGAAGCGGCACTCCATATTTAAAAATATTTCTCATCAATACCGTATATTCATGCTTTCCGTGCATATTATAGTAATACTACGGAATTTTAAGCATGTCGGCATCATTAACCTGAATTTGCAGCTTTTGTGCAATCTGAGCGACCGCACTTGACCAGCTGGGCATCCCAGCATCAAGAGACGTACCGGATCCAACAAAAAGAACCAGTTTATGTTCAGCCATTGCCTTACGAATCAGCCTGCGTGCTTCTTCATAGGTCGCAGCATCCTTTGAAGCCATTTTTGCCCCCCCTGCACTTAACGCAATGAATAAGAAATCATCATATAATAAGCTAGATAAAAAATTAGCAAGAAGATGTTTATTAACCTGTACTCTTCAGTACTGATAAACTACTTCTTATTTTACCACTTACTGCGCATACTAAGAATAAGCATCCCGCTACATATACGCCACATCCTATCCATCCTCCAATCAGCAGGTTAGAGAAATAGAACAGAATAGAAATAATTGCTCCTACAAAAAGGACAAAATACCTTACCTTAGGCATAACTCTGTTTAAATCTCTAATAGTTAATCCCATTTTAATAAAGCTTTGCGCGACGATTCCCCCCAACAACAAGTCAAGAGGTAACCTAAAATACCAAACCATAAAGATGCATATCCACGTAAACAGAACAGCTAAGACATTAATGGAAAGTAGATTTCTTTCTTTCCGAATGACCTTCAAAAAGTTACTCCCTATGACAGAAAAATTTGAATCAAATAGAGTCATCGGTAAAATAATCGTTAGGTAACTCAAACTTCGCACACGGAAAACATCCCGTATGCCTTGATAAATCAGCTTGAAC